>WNGQ01003264.1_pt1 | contig 16351 bp, 19 predicted proteins | sample 5407661 | NCBI WGS metagenome assembly WNGQ01 (sample SAMN13153382, study PRJNA577476) | soil metagenome | isolation source: 60 cm soil or saprolite under Garry oak tree replicate 2 | place: USA:California | collected 2016-06-15 | reverse complement strand
TCCGGCATCACTTCCCTCCGCGGAGCTTGCGCCGGCTGATGTACTGGCGGTCCACCTCCTGGGCGAACTCCTTGCGGAGCGGATGGAACTTGAAGTCCTCCGGGAGGAGGATCCGGACGAGGTTCGGGTGGCCCGTATACTCGACGCCCATGAGGTCCCACATCTCCCGCTCGAGGAAGTCCGCCGCGTGCCACAGGCCCGTGAGGCTGGCGATCTTCGGATCGTCGTAGGGGATCTGTGCGTTCACCTGGACCATGCAGCCGTTGTAGTAGTTCTCGATGTGGTAGATGCTCTCGAAGTGATCCTTCCAGTCGACCGCCGTGATGCACGAGAGGTGCTCGAACCCGAGCGTGTTCTTCAGGTACGTGCACACGGAGATCAGGTCCGCGCGGTCGATGACGATCTCCACCAGCCGCTCCCGCACGGCCTTCGCGTCCTTCAGCTTCGATGCGAACGCCGCCTTGAGGCCGGCGAGGACCTCCTTCTCGACCCCGGGCACGGGACGGCCGGTGATGTGAGGAAGCGGCTTGGAGAGCGCGCTCATATCTGGATGACCTCCTCCTTCTTGAGCGCGTACTGGGTGGCGACGAACATGATCCCGAGGAACAGAAAGATCGAGAACTTGGCCACGGGCGATGCGGAAGTCAGGAGGCCGCCCCAGGCGAAGGCCCAGAGGAGGAGGAAAATCGCCGCGACATCGAAGATGACGAAAATCAGCGCGAACATGTAATACTGAAAGTGGAACTGGATCTGCGCCTCGCCCTCCGGGACCTCGCCGCATTCGTACGTCAGGTCCTTCAGCGGCGTGGGGTGGTCGGGTCGAAACAGCCGCGTCGCGAAGAACGTCCCGAGGGGGAACAACAGCGCGACGAGGGCGAAAATGACCACAGGGGCGTAGCTCTCCAGCGCCATCTTCGAGGCGTGGAAAATGGTCAGGCTATTAAACCTCTCGCTATGACGCGCGCGCCTCCGGTTGGGAGGCGGAACCCGGGAACCGGTCCCCGAGCGAGCCCCGGGGCGGATGGCCGCAGGACGCGCCGAGCGGCGCGGAATCCTTGCGCAACCGTTTATATCGAGGTTCTCCGTTGATTCCGTCGCAATGGCCGTCGAGGGACGCCTTCCGCCGGGGCAACGCGAGGTGCGGAAGTGGCCGCGCCTCGATCTCGGCATCGTCCCCCGATTCGATCCGAAGACCTGGGACCTTCGCGTGGACGGGGAGGTCGAGAACCCGTTGCGCTTTTCATACGAGGAATTCCTCGCGCTCCCGAAGAAGACGGTCGTGTCGGATTTCCATTGCGTCACCGGTTGGACGACGTTCGACAACGAGTGGGTCGGCGTCACGATCCGGGAGTTCGCGGAGCGGGCGCGCCTCAAGCCGAGCGGTCGGTTCGCAATGTTCCGTTGCGGCGACGGCTACACGACGTCCCATCCGACGTCCGTCCTCACCGACGACGATGTCCTGCTCGCGTATCAGTGGGACGGGAAACCGCTGCCGCTCGAGCACGGAGGGCCCGTCCGGCTGCTCGTGCCGAAGAGGTACGCGTGGAAGAGCGCCAAGTGGGTCCGCGCGATCACCTTCATGTCGGAAGACGAACTCGGATACTGGGAGGTCCGCGGCTACAGCAACACCGCGGATCCCTGGACCGAAGACCGCTACTCCTTCTAGGAGGGTTTCGGGCAAAGTCCATTAGCCGACCGCTGTTAGCCGCGCCGAACTCCGTGGCATCCCTCGCGAAAGTCGACGATCAATCCGGACCACGACGGATGTCGTTCTTCGAGCATCTCGAGGAACTGCGGCAGCGGCTCAAGGCCGTGATGATCGTCGTCATCGTGCTCTTCGCCCTATTCCTGACGACGGGGGTGGGCACGGTGACCATCGCGGGGACTCAAGTCCCCATGCTCGTCCCCGCCCTCGGGCCCGGGAGCAACAACGTCGCCACGCAGTTCTTCTTCGCCATGAAGAGCTACCTCGTCCCGGATCGCGTGAATGGGATCCCGCTCAACTTCAGCTTCGCCCCGCCCTGGGACGCCTACGTGGTCATGTTCAAGGTGGCGCTCTTCCTCGCGGTCGTCGCCGCTTCGCCCTTCATCGCCTACGAGATCGGCCAGTTCGTGGGACCGGCCCTGAAGCCGTCCGAAAAGCGCCTCATCTTTCGGGTCACGCTTCCGGTCCTCGCGTTGTTCCTCTCCGGGGTCACCCTCTGCTTCGTCGTGGTGCTTCCGTTCACGTTCAACCTGCTGTACTCCGTACAGACCTCCCTTGGCGCGAATTTTCTGATCCTCTACGGCAACGACTTCATCGATTTCGTGATCTGGTTCACGCTCGCCTTCGGACTCGCATTCGAGCTGCCCATCCTCATGTACGGCCTGTCGTACCTCGGGATCGTCCGATCGGACTTCTGGAAGAAGTACTGGCGTTTCGCGACGATCGGGATCTTTCTGTTCGGCGCGATCATCACGCCGGACGGAAGCGGGGTGACGATGATGCTCGTCTCGATACCGATGCTCGCTCTGTACGTCATCGGCTACGCCGCGACGGCCCTGCGGGAGCGTCGCCTGGCACGGACGAAAAGCTCTTAAGAGCGTCCGGCCTCGTCGGATTGTCTCCGCCATGGTTCCGTTCTCCGTCGGCAGCGTGGCGGCACAGTTGCCGCAAGGATTCGAGTACGTCATCCTGCTGATCATCATCGGCATCCTCCTTTTGTTCGGGCCCCAGAAGTTGCCCGAACTCGCGCGGGGCCTTGGCCGCGCCCTCGGAGAGTTCCGGCGAGGGAAGATGGAGGTCGAGCGCCAAATCTCCGAGGAGCTCACGACGATGGACGTCCGGGACACGCGGGCGCGAGTCGAGAAGGCCGCGGGCGCGCTTGGCCTCCCGGCGACGGGCCGGAGCGAGATGCAACTGAAGCTCGACATCGCACGAGCCGTCGACCGGGCGTCCGACGAACAGGTCGTCGGCGCGGCGCAGGCGATGGGCGTCTACAGCACCGGCTCCGACGTGCAGCGGCTCAAAGAACAGATCATCAAGGCGCTCAACGTCTGATCGTTTTCTCCCTACGACGCGTACGCGCGTTACCTTTATCGGGGCCGACCGTTTACCCGCGTTCGTTCACGGAGAAGACGCATGGTGAGCCTCGATTATGCGTACCGTCGGCTCGTGAACACGCTCGGTCCGGAGCGGGTCGCCCGCTCCGAATTCGAGCGGATGGTCTACAGCCACGACTTCGCGTCGCTCCCGAAGATCGCGCTGCTCCAGTGGCGGCTCTACCCGGATTTCGTCGTGCTTCCGCAGACGACGGAGGAGGTCGCCGCGCTCGTCAACCTAAGCGACGAGAGCCAGCTTCAAATCACGCCGCGGGGCGGCGGTACGAGCTGGTACGGCGGCACCGTGCCGAACCGCGGGGGCGTGCTCGTCGACATGCGCAAGATGAACGCGGTCCTCGGCCTCGACGCGGACGCGCGCACCGTGACCGTGGAGGCCGGCGCGACGTGGAAGGACATCGAGGACTATGTCGAGTCCAAAGGGTTCACCCTCCCGGTCGTGCCGACGAATGCGATCGGGAGCACGATCGGCGGCGCGATCAACTCCGGGGCGACGGGTATTGGGGGCGTGCGGAACGGGAGCCTTCGCGACGCGATCACGAACCTCGATGTCGTCCTGCCGGACGGCCGCATCCTGAAGACCGCGCCGACGGCCGACGCGGGCGGTTCGCTCGCCGATCTCACGCCGCTCTTCTTCGGCGCGGAAGGGACGCTCGGCATCATCACGAGGGTGACGTTGCGACTCGTCCCGAAGCCGGACGTCGTCAAGCCGATCGCCTATGCGTTCCCCGGCCTCGCCGCGGGCGCACGATTCCTGAGAGGCCTCCTCGACGCCGGGCTCAGTCCGTATCACGCGATCCTGATCGACCGGGAACACTTCGTGTTCGAACGGGCGCTTCGGCCGGACAGCCCGGACCCGGCGCCCATCGCCCTCGTCGCCGTCCGGGGGGCGAAGGACGACGCGGCGGACCAGGAGCGGACCGTCGACGGCATCGCCTCGAAGGAGAAGGCCACGAAGCTCTCGCCGGAAATCGCGGACCGGATGTGGCGGGAGCGATACAACAACTACAGCGCGCGCCGGCTGAGTCGGGGCTTGATCGTCTCCTACAACCTCGTGCCGGTGTCCCGGCTGCCCGAGGCGGTCGAGAAAGCCGCGGAGATCCGGGACAAACTCAAGCTGAACGGAGCGGTGCAGGCGTATCTCGTCGACTCGACGACCGCCGCCCTCGTGCCCTACGTCCTCATGGACGACACGCGTCCGTCCGGCGGCACCGCGCTCGGTTTCGCGAAACGGATGGGCGACGCCGCGTTCGAGATGGATGGCCATCCGATGGGGCTCGGGCTGTTCTTCGTGTTCAACCTGAGGAAGATGCACGGCCGCGCGACCACGATGGTCTCCGCCGTCAAGGCGGTCCTCGATCCGCGCAAGAAGATCAACGGCGGGAAGACGTTCGAGGTCTGGACGAAGTACCCGTGGCCGGGACTGCGGGCGATCCCCCCGCCCGGGATGGCGGTCGGCCTCGAGATTGCCGCGATCCTGCGGCGCGCGAAGCCGACCCGGGATCGGTTCGTGCGGGCGTACGAGCACGCCAAGGAGGAATGAGATGGGCCTCCTTCGCGACTGGCACTACATCGAGAAGGCCGTCGAGATCCCGGCACTCTCCGAGCTGATCCGGGATGCGCTGATCCGCGCGCTCTTCGTGCGCGACGACCGCGTGCTCCCGAGGGACCTGATTGCGGACCTGAGTCGGGTGCCGCCCGTCACGGTGAAGGTGAAGGACGACGGAGAGGTCCGCAAGCTCGTGCGGGTGCTGAACGGACAGGAGAGCACGCTGAGCCTCGGGCTGTCCGCGGAGGACTACCACTTCTTCCGCACGCAGCTGGGCGTCGGTCGGACGCGGGAGTTCGGGGTCGTGCCGCGACCGCGGACCCTCCTGACGTACGACTGGATCGTCCCGGAACAGCGGGGGGTGCAGCTCGACTTCTCCGGCTACGCGGACATCGACTTTGCGGAGGAGGGACACCGCGCGATCGCGCAGGTGGGCGCGACGTGGAAGGCCTTGTACGACGCCGCAACGGCGAAAGGCCACTCCGTCCCGTTCGTGCCGACGGTCCCCCTCGACTTCGCCGTAGGGGACGCGCTCGTCGGCGACGCTCCGTTCGCCTCGTACCGGGGCGAGTTCGGGTCGTTCGTGAACGCGGTGCGGACGATCAGCGCGTTCGGCCATCGGGCCCGCCTGGGCTTCGAGGAGGTCGCGAACAACGGTACGGCGTACGACCTCCTGCACGCGGTGATCCCGCTCGCCGCGGAGTTCTTCATCCCGGTTGCCGTAGCCGTCCGGCTCGAGGCGAAACCCTCGACTCGCAAGACCCTGACGTATGCGTTCGACGACGGGGCGAAACTGGCGGCGGCCCTTGACAAGCTCTCCCGAACGGGACAGGGGATCGACTGGGTCCACGTGACCGATGCGGCGGCCGCGAAGATTCTGCGCCCTGCCGCACCCGCGGAGGCCTTCACCGCCCAAGTGGCGTTCGGCGCCACCGCGACGGGCGCCGCGGCGAAGGAGAAGGCGATCGACAACGCGATGGCCGGATTCAAGTCGAAGAGTGCCGACACCCCGAACCCGTTCGACGCGGCGCAGGACGCGTACCGGAAGACGGCGGAGAGCGTCTCGCGCTCGCTGTTCGTCGGCGAGGTGCGCCTTCCGTCGAAGGCTCTCGGAGATTTCGCGGGGCGCCTGCGTGCGTTCGGCGACCAGTCGGCTGCGAAAGCAGGCTTCTACGCGACCCTTCGGGAGACGGGGACCGTGTCCGTGTTCCCGTCCTTCGCATCCCCGAAGGACCGCACGAAGCAGCACGACCTGTCGAAAGGCGTCCGGACAATCGTGTCGAAGATCGCCGGAGGCGTCTTCACCTCCCGGCTCGCGCACCTCTGGGAGGAGGAGCCGCAGTTCCGACAGCGCATGGCGTTCCTGCGATCCCTCAAGTCGACGATCGACACCGCGCACGTCGTGCAGCCGCTCGTGTCGCCGTGAGGCGGCTCACATCTGGGGCGCGCCGCACCTCGGACAGATGGGCTGGTCCTGTTCCAGCGGCGACCGGCACGCGATGCACACGCCGGTGCGGATCTTGATCGGCATCATCGACACGAAGACCCCGAGCGGGATGAACAGCAGCGTGTACGCGTATTGACCCGTCACGATCCCCTCGAGGCCGATCGCCACGAGGAACACCCCGGCGATTTTCATGATGACGATGAGCCGCTGCGTCCGCGGGAGGTTCTTGATCGTCTGGATCTCCTGCTTGTACGTCATCCGGGGGGCCTTCCGGGCCCTGACGACCGTCGGAGGCGCGGCTGCGTCCGTCATGGCGCGTCGCCGCCCTCGCCCTCTTCCTCCCCCGGTTCCTCGGGCGGCTCCTCCGCGGGCTCCGGGGAGGGCGGGGCCGGCGTCGGTGCCTTGGGCGCCGGGGTCGCAGCGGGCGTCGCGGGCTTGACCGGTGTCGGCGTGGGGGGTCGCGGAGGCGGTGGAGGGGGCGCGGTGGTCGACACGACCCGGCCTTCCTTCACGACGAAACCATGCTTCGTGACCATGGTGATCGCGTCGACGGGGCAGACGATCGCGCACTTCTCGCAACCGACGCAGTTTTCCTCGATGATGATCGCCTTGCGCGACGTGTACGAGTACTCCGGCAACGCGAACTTGCGATCCACCATCGAGATCGATTCGAAGGCGCAGTTGTCGAAGCAGTGGGTGCACCCCATGCAAATCTCTTCGTCCACGATGGCGAGCGTGCCCCTCCCGCGGATGTATTCCTGCGTCCGGACCTTGAAGCCCTGCTTGTAGCGATCCTTCGCGAGCGTGAGGTTCATCTGGCGTACGTTGCGGTAGTATGCGACGAGGGGATCCGCGGGCGGGCTCGGGGCGGGGGGCGCGGGCTTGGGGGCCGAAGTCGCTGCGGTGGCCGTCCCGATCACCCCCGTCTCCCGGGAAGTGGCGGCTCCTTCCGCTTTGTGTCGACGTTGCTCCCCGTCGGGTAGTCCCCGGGCAACCGCTCGGCGAGGAACTGCGTGATGTCCATCACCTTGTACGTGTAGCGCTCCTCCCCCGGCTGCCAGCGGTTCTCATGATGGAGGCATCCGAAGTGCGTGAGGCACTTCGGGCACGCGGTCAGGAGGTAGTCCGCGTCGACCTCCGTCGCCTCGTCCATCCGCTTGCGCGTCAGGCCCTTTGTCTTGTCGTTGCAGTACATCATCTGCGCCACGCCGCAGCACTGTGCGTCCGCGCGGAACGTCTTCAGTTCGACGAGGTCCGCGTTGTCCACGCGCTTGACGAGCTCCCGTGGCTCCTCGTACACGGGATCGATCGGCATCTGCCGTCCGGAGCGGCAGGGGTCTTGGAACGCCACGCGGATTCGCTTCGCCGTCTCCGGCTGCGGGGGGATGCGCAGCCCGCGCTCGTACAGGAACGTGGTGATGTGGACGACCCGCACGCCGTCGAGCTTGTAGTCGAGCCGGAGCGTGCGATAGCCTTCCGCGCACGACGTGACCAGAGTCTTCACCCCGAGCATCTTGATGATCTTCGTGTTGTAGTCCCGCATCCGCTCGAAGATGTCGACCTTCCCCTGCCAGAGCTGGTCGTGGCCGCAGCACTTCATGAACGACCGGTCGAGGATCATCGGCTGAATGCCGACCGCGCGGAGCAGCTTGATCGAGGAGTCGAAGATGATCCCGTGGTTCGTGTCGCCGTAGTTCATGTGCGAGAACTGCATCTCGACGTCGTAGTAGTCGACGCAGCCCGGGTAGTACGCGTATTCGGACTTGTGCTCCACCTTGATCTCCGGGATCGTCGTGTCGTCGGCCTCGGCGTCGAGCACGCGGAACATCACAGGATGGGGGATCGTCCGGCCGGGGCCGTACTCCGTATCCATCATTCCCGCTGCCCTCCGTCCGCGGCCATGCGGGCGTGGACCTTCGCGCGTTCCTCGAGGATGTAGTCGCTGTACTGGATGTCGAGCGGACAGACGGCGCTGCACGCGTCGCACGCGAGGCACGTCCAGAGAGGCACGCCGTCGTGCTGCTTCTTGAACGTGTTATAGACCAGGTTCAGCCCACCGAGGGCGTCGTCCTCGACCTTCGTGACCGGGCACACCGTATGGCACTTGCCGCACTGGTAGCACTCGTTGAGCAGGTACTCGTACGTGCTGTATGGTCGCCGGGTGCCGAGCCACGCCGTCAGGACGGCGAACATCGGGATGAGGACGAGCGTGTTCATGTTCGGCCAAAGGACGGACAGGACCCACCCGAGGGCCCTCGGCTGGTCGAGGTAGGCCACGCCGCCGTAGAACGCCAGGAATCCGATGAGGCCGAGGGCGCCCGCCCACGTCGACACCTTGCGCGCGGTCGACTCCGGGGCGAGGAGGACCGCAGCCGCCACAGCGACGGTCGGCACCGCGATGATGGCAAGGGCGATCGCGATCTCCAGCGTGAAGGGCCGCGCTTCCGCGCCCAGGCCCGCGGGGTCGAACAGGATCCACGCGGCTTGCGCGACGACGATGGCCGCCAAGCCTCCCACGTACGGCACGAGCCAGCGGCGCATCGGCTGGTACCCGAGCCGCCGCAACGCGATGTACGACGTCAGCCCGACGAGGACGGGCGGGATGATGAAGAACCACTTCATGGTGAAGTCCGGGATCAGCGCCGCACCGTTCGGCGAGACCCACCGCTGCGCGACGACCTCCCGGATCGAGTAGAGCGAGGACGTGAAAATCCACGCGATCAGGAACGCGAGCCCGAAGGCGGACCGGACCGGCGCTTTCGCAGGCCGAGCCTCCCGGCCGCGATCGATGAACGGCAGGATGAGGAGAAAGATGACCGGAATCCCGCTCAGCAAGTCGCCCCAGAAGGCCGCGCTGAACTCCGTCTTCAGCGGGGTGCCTTGGCCGATCGTGAATTGCGGGAAGATGTCCGCGACCTTCAGGAGCCCCCAGGAGAACAGGAGGTACCAGTCCGGGACGATCAGCTCGGAAAGTTGCGGGCTGCGGGCGGGCCCGAGGAACGGGGTGACGAAGGCCGACAGGAAGAACATCATCGCGATCAGGATGAACGTCACGACGAGGTCCCGCGTAGCCTCCTGCGGGAACAGCGGGATGCCGGGTTGGTGGTCCGACCGCTCCGGCCCGTACTGACGGGGGAACCCGGACCGGCGGCCCTCCATGATCTTCCCCTTGACGTATTCGATTTGCATGGACCACCTCAATGCGGTTCTGCGACGCCTTGCAGCCAGACGAGCCCCATGTGGAGGACCATGAGCCCCGTGCCGACGAGGGGCAGGATGAAGACGTGGATCCAGTACCACCGCAGGATGTACACCCCGGACAGCGTGTTGATGTCCCCGAACAGCAGGGTCGCAAGCTGATCGCCGATCGCCGGCGACGCGCGCGTCATGTTGATCCCGATGTTCGCGGCGCCTTCGCTCAGGGCGTTCGCGGGGAGCAGGTACCCCGAGTATCCGAACAGTATCGTGATCAGCATGAGGACCACGCCGAGGAGCCAGTTCAGCTCGCGCGGCTTCTTGTATGCGCCCGTGAAGTAGACGCGGCACATGTGGAGGAAGACAGCGGCGATCATGATGTGCGCGGCCCAGTGGTGCATCCCGCGGATGATGAAGCCGAACGGGATGTCGTTCATGATCGTCAGCATGGACCGCCACGCCGGGTTCGTCAGGTCGCCGGTCGCCACGTTGATCTCGAGCCGGCCGTCGGGCACGTAGAAGAACCCGAGCAGGATGCCCGTGATCGTGAGGACGATGAACGCGACGAAGGAGATGCCGCCGAGGCAGTAGAGCGGATACCAGTACCAGATCGTCTTGAGCTCGTACTTCTCCGCGTGGCTGCGCGGCACCTGCCGCTGGTCGGTCTCCGTGAAGACCCGCGTCAGCTCGGCGTACGGCACGGTCGGGAAGCGGGACTTGATCCATCCGAAGACCGTCCGCCCCGTGTCTTGCCGGATGTCCCCCGTCGTCGACGTCGTCTCACCTCAGCAGTACGTGTACCACGCGAAATCCGGCTTCCCGCTCGCCGGGTCGAGCGGCATGCCGCCGACCAGGTTCAGGCCTTGCAGCTTCACCGGGATGACGGCGAGGGCGCGCGGCGCGGGTCCGTGGACGCGCTCCGCACCGACGTAGGGTTCGCCGTTCTTCGGGTTCACGTTCACGACGAGGAGCATCGGGTCGTACTGGGAACCGTGGCAGACGCAGTAGACCGGGTCCTGCCCGAACTGGACGTACGTCGGCGGGGACGTGCCGTAGGCGCTGTAGTCCCGCGCCGGAGGGGGGTTGTTGACGACGTGCCACCCCGGGTAGCAGCACAGGTGGACGCACCGGTCGAACAGGACCACGATCCGCGTCCCGCCTTTGGATGCGTCCAGGGTCGGGTCGTCGAAGTAGAGGTGGAAGGCCGAGTCGGTCGCTTGCAGCTTCTTGAACGTCTCCGGCAGCTGGTCCGCGGGCGGCACCGTGAAGAACAGGTCTTCCCTCTTGATCCGGATGATCATGCACGGGTATCCGGTGCCCGGGACGTACGTCGTGCCCTGGAACAGCCCGCGCCATACACCGGTCGCGCCCTGCCACTCCTGGAAATCCGTCACCCGCACGGGGGAGCCCGCCCTCGCGTTCCACCATTGCGGGGTCGGGAACTTCGTGTACTGAATCGTCTCTCGGATCTCGCCTTCGAACTTGTACGGCGGGGGTAGGAGCTGGCCGACGGCGAGGCCGCCCAGGCTCGCAATCGAACCGATCGCGCCGGCGGTCAGGCCGAGCTTGACCCATTCGCGGCGGGTCCATCCCTTCTCCCGTTCCTCTTCCTCCCAGCTCACCGGATCACCTCAACGGAACGCCCGGTGGAGCACGATCTTCGGGCGTCGAATCTTGTGAATCAACTCGTCGGGCATGAACTCTCTGCGATATACGTCGACGGCGACGGCCAAGAGGAGGAAGACCATCCCCATGAAGACCGCCATGTACGAGTCGGCCTGGGCGTCCTCCGTGCCGCCGAGGACCTGCAGCGCCACGATGACGGTCAGGATGCTGAACCACAGGATCCCGACGACGAGGCCGCCGATCGCCAGGGCCGCCATCGAACTCCGAGTGGGCGCGTCGCTCCGGATCAGGTCGGTCACGGGAGCCCCTTCCTCACGTGCTCCGAGTGGTCGACGAAATGGCGGCTGGACGACTTGATCACGAAGTACGTGATGCCGACCCACACGAGCGTGATCGCGATCCCGATGATCCCGATCCAGTAGGCCCGGAGGAGGATCCCTTTCTCCGAGGCGGGAGGGGGGAGGCTCGCGAGGACGATCTGTCCCGTCATGCCGGCGCCTCGGTGCGGAATGCAGTAGAACAGGATGCCGTTCGCCCCCGCCTCCGGGGTGAAGCGCGTGCCGTTCGTCAGGACGACCTGGGTCATCGTCACGACCGTGAACTCGACCGTCACGTTCTGGGTGGGGTTGACGTAGTCCGTACTCACCTGCAGAGTTCCGTTCACGTCGTTCATCGAGAACGTGTGTTGCATCGTGTCGTTGTTGTGGAACGTGACGACGAGGTGGACCGGGACCTGCGGGATGAGGATCTGCGAGGGCGAGAACACCTGTTTTCCGCCGACCGTCTCGCCGAACACGAACACGGCCAGGGTCGGGGTCGGGACGACCTGAGCTTCGGCCGTGGGAAGGGCGACGCCGGCCACGACGGCGACCATCAGAAACGTCGACATGATGAGCGCAAGCGTTCTCATCCTACGACCTTCTGCTTCCCGCTCTTTCTGGAGCGCCCGGATACACGCGAAAGAGGACGTTTCCTATTTATACGTTGTGCAGTTGTCTCGATTCTCTCCTTAGAAATGCGCGAGCGGCGCGCGTTTCACGACCGCGTGATTCATCCCGAAGTTGCATTCTCACGTAAGTATAAAATTCGGTCGATGAAAATCGACGAGCGCAGATCGTGACGTCGGATCGACCCCGCCCGGTAGGACGAAAACCTTTAAGGAGAGGCCCAGTTGTCCCCGACGTTCTCGCGTGAAGAAAGAGGAAACTCTCCAGAGAATCAAGGCCGCAGAAGGCCAGATTCGAAGCGCGAAAGAGCGCGCGGCAGCGGAGCGGGAGAGAATCCTCCGGGACGCGCGGCGAGAGGCGTTCGACCTCCGCGAGAGCCTGCGGCGCGAGGCCGAGAAACGGTACGAAGAAATCCTCCGCGAGGCCGATCGCGCGACCGCGCATGAGACGGAGGCAATCCTGGACGCCGGTCGGAAGCGCGCGGCGGAACTCGCGGGACAGGCGAGCGGGAACCTGGACCGCGCGGTCGACCTGCTCATCCAGAAGTTCAAGGGTGCCGTGAATGCTTAGGCCCGTGCCGATGACCCGGGCCTTGATCGTCGGGCCGCGGGACGAATTGGAAGGAACGATCGAACGCCTGTACGAGCTGAAGCTCCTCCACATCGTCGACCACAAGGAGGGAGAGGAGGGCCTCGAGATCGGCAAGCCGCTCCTCAAAGCCTCGGAGGCGTCCGAGATCCTCGTCAAGCTCCGATCCCTCGCATCGGTCCTCCAACTCGAGGACGCGGAACCCGCCGCCGAGACCGGGCTCACGGGCGACCTGCGCCAGAAAATCCTCTCCCTGGAGCTGAACATCTCCGAAGAGGACGCGTCAAAGAAGAAGATCCAATCACTCCTCGCGGACCTCGACCGCAAGATCGAGGAGATGACGCCGTTCGCCGAGCTCCCGCTCGCTCTCCAGGACTACCGCGGGTACGAGAGGCTCGAGGTCCTCGTCGGCAAGGTCCCGCGAGACATCGACGACCTCGATACGGTCACGAAGGAGTATGAGGCGTTCGCCGCGCCGGGCTTGTTGGCGGTCTTCGTCGTCAAGGCTGCGGCGTCGGCGATGCGGGAATTCCTCGCCCAACGCGGCTTCACGAACCTCCCGATTCCGGCGGGCGAGGGGCGTCCCGGCGATCTCCTGGCCGACCTCCGAGCCGAGAAGGAGCGGTGGGAGGCGCGGTCCAAGGAGATCGAGGAGCGGCTCACGACCCTCCGAGAGCGGTACGCGGGGTTCCTCGTCGCCGCGAAGGCCCATCTCGAAACCCAGGTCGAGAAAGCGGAGGCGCCCTTGCGGTTCGCGGTGACGGACCACACGTTCCTCGTGGATGGGTGGGTCCCGACCGCGGTGTTCACCGAGATGAAGGAGCGGCTGGAACGGGAATCGCACCTCCTGGTTTCCGAGCTCGAGGTCGCCGCGGGCCATGCGGAACCCGCCGTGGAGCCGCCCGTCGAGCTGCGGAACCCGCGGCCCATCCGACCGTTCGAGATGCTCATCCACATGTTCGGCACCCCCAGTTACCACGAGCTCGATCCGACGCTCGTGTTCTCGCTCGCCTTCCCGGTGATGTTCGGGATCATGGTCGGGGACCTCGGGTACGGAGTCGTCTGGGTCGTCTACGGCCTCTGGCTCCTCCGGCGCTGGAAAGACAAGCCGTGGGGATTCTGGAAGAACCTCACGGTCGCGTTCGTGTGGGGCGGACTCTGGGCGTCCGTCTTCGGAGCGTTCGTCTTTGGCGAGGCGTTCGGCATCCCGTTCCACGCGCCGGACATCGTGGGCATCTCCCGGGCCGAGGCCTTCAACTGGTCCGACGACATCCTGCACGTGAGCATCCCGCTGTTCCCGTTCCTCGAGAAACTCCATCAGGTCACGGACTTCATCGTCCTGTCCCTCGCCATCGCCTACCTGCACCTCAGCATCGGGTTCGCATTCGGCGTCGCGAACGAGGCGCGCCACAACCCGAAGCACGCGATCGGGAAGGTCGGATGGCTCCTCATCCTGACGGGTCTTTTCATCGCGATCATGGACCGCGCGGGCCGTTGGCACGGCACGCTGGGCTACGCGATCTGGAACGGGCTCCTCGGCTGGGTCCCGCGGACAGGCCTGGTCCAAGCGAGCTTCGGGTTCTCGGCGGCAAACCCGATCCCGTACCTCGCCTTAGCGATGCTGGGGGTCGGCGTCGTCATGATGCTCGCGACGGAGGGTTTCCTCCACATCATGGAGGTGTTCGGGCTTCTCGCGAACGTCGTGTCGTACGCGCGTCTCGCGGGCATCGGTGTCGCGGAAGAGACCGTGATTTTCGCGCTCAACTCCCTGATCCTCACGTCCTTTCTCTTTCCCTGGATCGACTCCGGGAACGTCGTTGGCCTCGTCCTAGGTCTCGTGTTCGTCGGACTCGCCAACTTCCTTCTCTTCGTCCTCAGCACGATTTCAGGTGCCATCCAATCCGTTCGGCTTAACTACGTGGAGTTCTTCCTGAAGTTCTACAAGGGGAGCGGGACGAGGTTCCGCCCCTTCGGTTTGAGCGCGAAAACGGAGGTGTGAAACCACATGGTCGTATCGGCGGGTCAGGAAGGGCTCGTGGCGATGGCCGCCGCACTCACCGTCCTCGGGACGGGGATCGCGACGGCCTGGGCAGAGAAGGTGATCGGAGCGGCATCCGTGGGTGCCATCGCGGAGAAACCGGAGCTCTTCGGCCGGGTGCTCCCGCTGGTCGTCATCCCGGAGACGATCGTCATCTTCGGCCTGGTCATCGCCTTCTCCCTGCTGAGCAACCTTTGAGCGGGACGGATCCGACGTGAGCCTGGAGACCGTCGTCGAGGCCATCCTCAAGGACGGAGAAGCGGAGGCCCAGGCCATCCTCTCGGAGGCCCGCGCCGAACGGGAACGGATGCTCGGCGAGGCGCGCTCGGAAGGCGCGAAGGCGATGGCCGAAGCGGAACAACGCGCCCGCGCCGACGCGGAGCGCCGACGGGTGCAAGCCCTCGCGCGCGCGGAGCTGGAGGCCCGCAAGATCGTCCTCGCGCAGCAGCGCGAAGCCCTCGACCGCGTGTACCGAGGGACGCTCGAGCGCCTGGGCAGCCTGCCCGATCACGCCGAGTTCCTCCGCGGCGTCCTCAAAGCCAACGAGGCGGAGTGGCGCGGGGGTAAGGTGTACGCGAACGGCCGGGACGAGCCGGTGGTCCGGAAGATCGTGGGCTCTGCGTTCGCGGGAACGATCGACTGCGCTGGCGGCGTCGTGATCGAGTCCGCGGACGGCACCCGTCGGATCGATTTGCGGTACGAGTCGATCCTGCGGGACGTGTGGGACGACGCGGTCAAGGAGGTGGCGGACACCCTATGGCCTTCCAGGGCGTGAGGGGACGGCCGCCAAAGATCGAGGGCCTCGAACCGCTCCTCGAGCGGTACCGCTGGATCCGGGAGCGCATCCCATACGAGACGGGCAACTACCCGTACGTCACGGCGAGGGTCCGCGCGAAGCGGTCGGCCTTGCTGCCCGAAGACGTGTACGGACGGCTCCTGCAGATGGAGATCCCGGAGATCGCGCGGTTCCTCGGCGAACGGGAGTACAAGGCGGAGATGCTCGCGCTGGGGGGCCGCTACTCGGGCGTGGACCTCATCGAGACCGCCATCTCGCGGAACCTCGCGAAGGTGTACAACGAGATCTACGATTTCTGCGAAGGCGATCTGCGGGCCATCGTCGGCCGGTACCTGGACCGATACGACCTGCAGAACGTGAAGACGATCGTCCGGTCGAAGACGTACGGCGCGCCGGCGTCGGAAGTCGAGGAGGACCTCGTGCCCGCCGGGAGCTTCCCCCTCGCGTTCCTGCGCGAGCTGATCGAATCGGAGACGCTCGATGAGGCGTTCCGGCGGCTCGAGGACACGATCTACCCGCAGGCCTTGGCCGGCCTCGGGGCGAAGGCGTCCGAGGTGACGGACTGGTCCGCGTGGGAGGATCGCGTCTCCGCGATCTACTACTCGGAACTCCTCGCCTCGATCCCGCCGTCGACGGAGGCGAACCGCCTGATGCGGCAGTTCGTCGAGCGGGAGATCGACATCGTGAACCTCAAGACCCTCCTTCGGGTGTGGGCCGCGAAGGCGTCGTTCAAGCGGCAGATCTTCCTGCCGGGCGGCCGCGAGATGACCGTGGAGGACCTGGAGGAGATGGTGACGCTGGACAAGGCGGCCCTGATGGGCCGCCTCTCCGAGACGTCCTTCTACGAGTCGATCGCCGGCGACCTCGAGCGGGTCGAGTCGACCGGGGTCGGCGCGCTCCTCCGGAAGGTCGAGAAGGTCCATCTGATCGAGGCCGCCCGATACTCGCACCTGCATCCGCTGTCGATCCTGCCGATCCTCGATTTCATCGTGCGGAAGGACCGCGAGGTCCAGAACATCCGGCTCATCGCCCGCGGGAAGGAGAGCGGGCTTTCCACGGACGTCCT
>WNGQ01003527.1_pt1 | contig 16352 bp, 15 predicted proteins | sample 5407661 | NCBI WGS metagenome assembly WNGQ01 (sample SAMN13153382, study PRJNA577476) | soil metagenome | isolation source: 60 cm soil or saprolite under Garry oak tree replicate 2 | place: USA:California | collected 2016-06-15 | reverse complement strand
TTTTGCCAGGAACTCCTGATGCTGAACCTCGCGAGCAGCTTCGTACTCTGTCCAGAATTTATCCTGATCAAACAAGGTTGTCGCGAGAAATTGGTCATCGGCGAACTTTGGAAGCTGCGCCGTGCCAAACATTATCTCCGGTCGCACCAATACCGGCGGATTGATTTCCGCGTAGCCATGTTCGTTGGTGTGCAGATCGAGCATGAACTGCCCGATCGCGCGCTCGAGCCGCGCCAGTCCCTTCTTCAAAACGACAAAGCGCGCACCCGAGAGCTTGGCCGCCGTCTCGAAATCCATATAGTGACGCTGCACATTGCCATGCTCGTCCTTGCCCTCGGGCACCTCGTCGAGCGGCAGGTTCGGGATTGCGGCGAGCTCCTGCGCGAGCTCCTCGTCCGCTTCCTTCGCGGCGGCGTCGAGCTGCGGCATGGTGGTCTTGAGCTTGGCGACCTCCTCCATCAAGGCGCTCGCCCGCGCCTCGTCCTTGGCCTTCTTGGCGTCGCCGATTTCCTTCGAGGCCGCATTGCGCCGGGCCTGCGCCTGTTCCGAGGCCAGGATTGCCGCGCGGCGCTTCTCGTCGATCGCCAAGAGCTGCGCCGACATCGGTGTCAATCCACGCCGCATGAGGCCGACAAGCGCGCCTTCACGCGAGAATCCCGGCCATCCACGTCTTTGCCGCCTTAGAACAAGTCGTGGATGCCCGGGTCAAGCTCGGGCAGGACGAATCACTGGAAATGCGCCGTGATCGTAAGGTGAACCGCTCCCCTACTCCGCCGGATTGGCGGCCGGCGGCGGCGGCGTTGCGGTGGCTGCCGCCGCGGCGGCCGCCTTCTTCTCCACGATGCGCACGGCGATGATCGAGCCTTCGTACAGCGCCAGCAGCGGCAGCGCGAGGGAGGACTGGCTGAGCACATCCGGCGGCGTCAGCACCGCGGCGATGATGAAGGCGACCACGATGAAATAGCGGCGTTTCTCGCGCAGCATTTGCGAGGTGATGATGCCGACCCGTCCGAGCAAGGTCAGGATCACCGGCAGCTGGAACGCGATCCCGAACGCGAAGATCAGCGACATCATCAGCGACAGATATTCGCCGACCTTGGGCAGCAGCTGGATCTGCGCGGTCTCCGGGCCGCCCATCTGCTGCATGCCGAGCGAGAAGCGGACCAGCATCGGCAGCACGACGAAATAGACCAGCATCGCGCCCAGCACGAAGAAGACCGGCGTCGCGATCAGATAGGGCAGAAACGCGCCCCGCTCGTTCTTGTAGAGGCCGGGCGCGACGAATTTGTAGATCTGGGTCGCCACGATCGGAAACGAGATGAATCCCGCGCCGAACAACGCGAGCTTCAACTGGGTGATGAAATATTCCAAAAGCGCGGTGTAGATGAATTTGGAATTGTCCGCCCCCGCGATCCACACGAACGGCCAGACCAGCACGTTGTAGATCTGCTTGGCGAAGAAGAAGCAGAAGATGAAGGCCACGCCAAAGCCGAGCAGCGACTTGATCAGCCGCGCACGCAGCTCGATCAGGTGGTCCATCAATGGCGCCTTGCTGGCCTCGATATCTTCGGCGGTCATGACGCTTTGGCGTCCTTCAATTCATCAGGCGCGATCTCCGGTGGCGCGGGCTCAGCCTCAACCTCGGGCGTGATCGCGAGCGGCTCGGAGGCCGCGACATGGGTCTGCTCGGACGATTCCGCGACGGCCGGCACATCGGGCTCGGACGCCGACGGCGTCGCGGCGGGCTTGTCGATATCGTCGATGCGCAGCGAATCGCCGACATCCTTTTGCAGCGAGGTCATCAGGTTGCCACCCGCAAAACCGGTGGCAGCTTCCTTCACCTCGTCGAAGCTCTTCTTCAGGTCGGCCATTTCGGCCTCGCGCATCGCTTCCTGGAACTGGCCTTGGAATTCGGCGGCCATCTTGCGGGCCTTGCCCATCCATTGCCCGACCATGCGCAGCACGCCTGGCAGTTCCTTGGGGCCGATGGCAATCAGCGCAACGACCGCGATGAGGACGAATTCACTCCACCCGATATCGAACATGAAAACTTCCGCTCACGCGCCCGTTTCAGCCCCATGCCGAAAGCACCGGGGCCGCAAGTCGCGTCTGCCTCCGGTGCCCGGCCTCAGACAGCCTTGCTGCCGACATCCGACCGCGTCGCCGCGGGCGCCGAGCCGCCATGATCGATCGATTTCACGGACTCGGGCTTGTCGGCGACCTTGTCGTCGTCCTGCATGCCCTTCTTGAAGGCCTTGATGCCCTGGGCCACGTCACCCATCAGATCCGAGATCTTGCCGCGGCCGAACAGCAGCAGGACGACTGCGATCACCACGATCCAGTGCCAAATGCTCAGTGAACCCATCCTGCAACCCTCCAAACATGAGTGCACCGAATTTGAGATTCGCATCCTGCGGACAGGAATGTTCAAATCGGGCACGGGCGGCCGCTACACGGCCACAAATCATGCGCCAAAAGTAGGCGTCGCGGCCGTCAAAAACAAGGACCGAAGCTGCGTCAAATCGCTGTTGACGGGCCCGATTGCGGCTACCCTTAACCGGTATCGCCACCGCCTTCCGGCTCGGCGACCGGCGCCAGCGCCAGGTCGAGATCTCCGGCGTCGAGCGGGTCCTCGTCCTCGCGGAGCGTCGGATCGTCCGACGGGGACGGAACGCTGAACCCGGTCGGCAGGCGCGAATCCAGCAGACCCGTGCCCTTGAGTTCCTCGAGTCCCGGCAGGTCGCCCAGCGCTTCGAGGCTGAACTGGGACAGGAAAGTCTCGGTGGTTCCAAAGGTCAGCGGACGCCCCGGCGTCTTGCGCCGTCCACGCGGCCTGATCCAGCCGGTTTCGAGCAGCACGTCGAGCGTGCCCTTGGAGGTGATGACGCCGCGGATTTCCTCGATCTCCGCGCGCGTGACCGGCTGGTGATAGGCGATGATGGACAACACCTCGATGGCGGCGCGTGACAGCCTGCGCGTCTCCGTGCTTTCGCGCGTCATCAGCCAGGCCAGATCGCCGGCGGTCCGGAAGGTCCATTTGTTGGCGATCTTGACCAGATTGACGCCGCGCGAGGCGTAGTCCGCCTGCAGCTGGGCAAGAGCAGCCTTGATATCGACGCCGTCAGGCATGCGTTTGGCAAGGGTCGCCTGATCGAGCGGCTCGGCGGACGCGAACAGCAGGGCTTCGAGCAGCCGCAACTCCTCGGGCCGCGCCTGCGGATCGGCCGCCGGAGATTCCTCGGCGTCTTCGTCCATCATGCGTATTTCCGCCAGGCTCGCCATGGCACGGTCTCCTTCCACAACTACTTACTCGGGCATCAGGTCCGGCGCAGTCATTGCACCGGATGGCTGCAGCGGACGCTTTCGAAAATACAGCGGCGCGAACGCCTCTTTCTGGTTCAGTTCCATCGCGCCTTCACGCACCAGTTCCAGCGCGGCGGCGAAGCTCGAAGCGAACACGGTCGCGCGCTGCGACGGGTCGACGAGGTAGCTGATGAGATATTCGTCGAGGCAGCTCCAGTCCTCCGCCATCCCCACCAGCCGCTCCAGCGATGCCCGCGCCTCGGCAAGCGACCAAACGGTACGCTTGGCGAGATGCACGCTCGCAAGCACCCGCTGCTGCCGCTGTGCCGCGTAGGCGGTCAAGAGGTCGAACAGGGTCGCGGTATATTTCTGGCGACGGACTTCGGCGATCGCCTCGGGCTCTCCGCGCGGAAAGATATCGCGCTGCAATTGCGGGCGGTTCATCAAACGGTTGGCGGCTTCGCGGATCGCCTCGAGCCGGCGCAGCCGGTTGGCCAGCGAAGTCGCCATCTCCTCCGCGCTCGGGCCATCGGGGGTCGGAGGCTCCGGCAGCAGCAGCCGCGATTTCAAATAGGCGAGCCAGGCCGCCATCACCAGATAGTCTGCGGCGAGTTCGAGCCTGATCTTTCGCGCCGCCTCGATGAACTGCAGATATTGGTCGGCAAGCGCGAGTATTGAGATCTTGGCGAGATCGACCTTCTGCTGCCGCGCCAATGCGAGCAGCAAGTCGAGCGGGCCCTCGTAGCCCTCGACGTCGACAACCAGCGACGGCTCGCCTTCGGCGAGCTCGGCCTGCCGGCCGGTCTCAAACGATAAGATCTCCGCAGTCATGCGTTTGCCGTTCCCAACCGATCCATCAAGGCAATCAGCTGCGCCCTCGCCGTCGTCCGATCGAAGGGCAATGGCGGTTTGCGCACATCGAGCGCACGGCGGGCGCGTTGCAGCGCCTGACCCGACAATTCGGGCGCCTGATCGGCAACGTCCCTCATCTCCTCGAGTTTGCCATTGCAATGCAGAGCCACATCGCACCCCGCGGCGAAAATCGCCCGAGTCCGCTCGGAGATCGATCCCGCCAAGGCGTTCATGGACACGTCATCACTCATCAACAAACCCTGGAACCCGATCGAACCACGAATCACCTGTGCGATCATTGTCGCAGAAGTCGTCGCGGGATGGGCGGGGTCGATCGCGCTAAACACAACATGTGCGGTCATCGCCATCGGGAGGTCGGCCAGCGGCCGAAATGCGGCAAAGTCGGTTGTTTCAAGCTCGTTCCGCGGCGTATCGACGACCGGAAGCCGGAAATGCGTATCCGCCGTCGCCCGGCCGTGACCTGGAATGTGTTTGAGGACCGGTAAAATACCACCCTGCTCCAGACCATCCGTCACGGCGCGCGCAATGGCTGCGACCTTGCTCGCGTCGGTCCCGTAGGCCCGATCGCCGATGACGGCGTCAGCCCCCGGCACCGGAACATCGGCGATCGGCAGGCAGTCGACCGTCACCCCGGTCCGCAACAGATCGTCGGCGATCAGTCGCGCACTCAGACCCGCCGCCTCGAGGCCAAGCGCTGGCTCGAGATCGTAGAGCCGCCCGAACGCCGATCCCGGTGGGTAGGTCGGCCAATGGGGTGGACCGAATCGCTGCACCCGCCCGCCTTCCTGGTCGATCAGGACCGGGGCCTCCGGCTGGCCCACCGCATCCCGTAATTGCTCCACCAGGCGAGCAACTTGGGACGGGCCTTCTACGTTCCTCTTGAAGAGAATGAATCCCCAAGGCCTGGCGGAGCCGATGAACTCGCGCTCCCCGGCGCCGAGTTCCGTCCCCGATACGCCTGTAATGAATGCTCGCGTTGCCATAACGAGGCGATTAGCCCCGGTTCGGCACGACGGTCAAGGAAACTACCCTTGTTTCCTTGGGACTATTTCTTTGGAACGAAGCACTGCCCGCCGGCGGTTTTCAGGCTGGCGCAAACCTGAACCGCTTCGGCTGAGCTGCCGAAGGGGCCAACCATTGCGCGGTAGACGGTCTTGTCGGCCAGATCGGCGCGTTGAATGACCGGGGTATACTGTCCCAAGACGTCCGAGAACTTGGTCTGCAGGGCCTTGTAAGACGCCTGTGCGAGAGCTTCGCTGGGCTGCGAGGAGACCTGGACCAGATAGCCGGCGCCTGCCGGCGCTGCCGAGCTATCGGTGCTTGGCGCGGAGTTTGCCATTCGGGTTTCCGCAGCAGGCGCGGGCGACCCCTGCGGTGTCAGCGACATCGGCGCATCGGCGCTCGCGTTGGCCGAGGCGGGTGATTTCTTGCCCTTGGCAGGTTTGGGCGGCGGTGGCGCAGCGGGCGTGGCTGCCGCGGTGCCGTCCGCCTGGTCGCCGTGGACAGAAAAGGTCTTGATCCGACGCGGCTCGCCGTTGCCGAGCGCCACGTTGTTATTCGGTACCAAATTGCTAGGCGCTGTCACCGGCAGCGGCGGGTCGTTGGACGCCATGTTCGTCGCCGGCGCAGCCGCGTTCGCGCTCTGGTTGAGTGGCGGGAAAACCACCCGCGGCCCCACCGACCTGGTGTTGTTGACATCGACCGGCGTTTCCTCGCGCGACACCATTTTCTCGGAGCCGCCAGCGGACAAGCGGTCCGGGACCTTCGCGCTTCCCTCCGCCGGTCCCGGAACGATCTTGGTGGGGCTGTTATCAGCCCGGATGATCGGAGGCTCGCCATTGCGGGGCGAACTGACAAAGGCGCGATAGGCAAACGCGCCGCCGGTTCCGATCACGGCAAGAACCAGCACCATCATGAGGATCTTGCCCAGTCCGCCACCGCGCTTGCCTTGGCCTTCGTCCTCACCCTCGTCGTAGCCATCCTCTTCGAAGGCATACGGATCGTCGGAATAACCCTGGTCACGACGATACTCCCGCGCTCCATCGTCGACCTGCCCGAACAGCGTATCGTCATAGCGCGCGGAATCGGGCTGATCCTCGTCCTCGGCAAAGGCTTCTTCTTGAAATTCATGCTGCGATGCAGCATTTGCGTTGCCGTAGCGATGCACCGGATGAACGGCCCCCTGCAAATTCTCCTCCTGCGGTACTTGTGGCGGTCGCGGAGCCTCCGGCCGGCCGCCGGAACGTTGCACCCATGGCGGCGGGCCCGCGGCGGCCAGCGGATCGGCAGCGCCTCCTTCGGGAGGGCGGACAGGCTCGGGCATAGCAGGTCGCGGCTGTACCTTGGGACCGGCAGGACGGCCGGAACCGGCAAACGGATCGTTTTGCCCAATCAGCCGGGCAAGCTCCGCAAGAGGGTCGCTTTCGACCCGCGCTGCGCCACGCGGCGGCATGCCGCGATCCAAATCATCGGCCATGAAATTTCTGTCCTGATAACGATCAGCCATCGCGATGATGCATCCCCTTCGGGCTAGCCGCAAACTCCGTACAAAGCGGTCCGGCCCCCGCCGGATGCCCTCCCCACCGGTCTAAAACCAAAGGCCCGCAAACGCCCCCCAAGACTAGCGCATTTCGTCCGGGGCGTGGACGCCCAAAATGGCCAGACCCGATGCCAAAACCGATACGACGGCCTGGACCATCGCCAATCGCGCCTTGGTAACTTTTGCATCATTATTGATAATGAAGCGTAAATAGGGCAAGTCCCGCCCCTTCGTCCAGAGCCCGTGAAATTCGCTCGCCAGATCATAGAGGTAAAAGGCAATCCGGTGAGGTTCATGGCTTGCCGCGGCGCCCTCGATAACCCGGGGATAGAGCGCGATCCGCCGCAGGAGATCGAGTTCCGCAGGTTCCGTGAGCCGTTCGACCGGGGCATCCGAGAGATAGGCCAAGCGGGCGTCCGCCGCCTCAGGCAAATCCGGAATCACCTCGCGCGCGTTGCGAAAGATCGAATGGCCGCGCGCATGGCCGTATTGCACATAGAAGACCGCGTTGTCTTTCGACTGCTCGATCACCTTGGCAAGATCGAAATCGAGCACCGCGTCGTTCTTGCGGTAGAGCATCATGAAGCGAACGGCGTCATTGCCGACCTCGTCGACCACTTCGCGCAACGTCACGAAATCGCCCGAACGTTTCGACATCTTGACCGGTTCGCCGTCGCGCAGCAGTCGCACGAGCTGCACGATCTTGACGTCCAGCGTCGCCCGCCCGCCCGTGACCGCCTGAACCGCCGCCTGCGTTCGTTTGATGTAACCGCCGTGATCGGCGCCGAAGACATCGATCAGATCAGTGAAGCCACGATCGAACTTGTTCCTGTGATTGGCGATGTCGGATGCGAAGTAGGTGTACGAACCGTCCGACTTGATCAGCGGACGGTCGACGTCGTCGCCATAGGCGGTGGCGCGGAACAGGATCTGCTCGCGATCCTCATAGTCCTCGGCCGGTTTACCCTTCGGCGGCGGCAGCCGGCCCTCATAGACGTCGCCCTTGGCGCGCAGATAGTCGATGGCCTCACTGACCCGGTTGTTGTGGTCGCCCTCGATCAGCGACCGCTCGGAAAAAAACACGTCGTGATGGATGTTGAGCGCGGCGAGATCGCCCCTGATCTCGTCCATCATCATCGCGATCGCCTTGTCGCGGACGATCGGCAGCCACCGGGCCTCCCCCATCGTGCGCAGCCGCTCGCCATGCTCGGCCGCGAGCGCCTGTCCAACGGGCTTCAGATAGTCGCCGGGATAGAGGCCTTCCGGAATGGCGCCAATGTCCTCGCCGAGCGCCTCCCGGTAGCGCAGATAGGCCGAGCGCGCCAGCACATCGACCTGCGCACCGGCGTCGTTGATGTAGTACTCGCGAGTGACATCGTGCCCTGCAAATTGCAGCAGGCTGCAGAGCGCGTCGCCGAACACGGCGCCGCGGCAATGACCGACATGCATCGGCCCGGTCGGATTGGCCGAGACATATTCGACGTTGACTCTGGCGGCGGTGTTGCTTGGCGCGACGCGGCCATAGGAGGGGCCTTCGCGAAGCACCGTGCGGAGCGCGTCCGCCCAGGCGATCGGCTTCAAGGTGAGATTGATGAAGCCGGGGCCGGCGATCTCGACCTTGTCGACCAGCGCTTCGCCGCGCAGGCGGTCGGCGATCTGTTCGGCAAGCTCGCGCGGCTTCGTCCTCGCCTCTTTGGCGAGCACCATCGCGGCATTGGTCGCCATGTCGCCATGCGAGGGATCGCGCGGCGGCTCGACCACGATCCTGGAAAAATCGATGCCGGCGGGCCAGCCATTGTCGGCGCCGAGCGCGCCACAAATCGCCTGGACCCGCGCCAGAACATCGGCGAAGAGATGCAAAGCTGGGGCTTTTTCGACCATGGCGCGCCGCCTAACGCAAATCGGGGGTCGAGTCAAAAAGCCTTTGATGCTCGGTCAGGGCGAAACGGTCGGTCATGCCAGCGATGAAATTGCCGATCCGACGCGCCCGGACGGTCTCACTCTCGCCGTCTGCGCCATCCTGCGGCAACCATTCGGCCGGCAGTTCCGATGGATCGCGCTGATAGCGCGCGAACAGGTCGAACACGATCTGCTCGGCCTCCGTCATCACCCGCATGACGCGCCGATGTCGGTACATGTGCTGCTTCAGAAATGCCTTGATACCGGCTTCGGCCTCCGCGACGGTTGACGAAAATCCGATCAGCGGCGCGCCATGCTTGCGGACCGCGTCGACCGACATCGGCTGCGCGACATCCAACCGCCGACGCGATTCCACGATCACCGCGCCGATCAAATGGGAAATCAGTTCGCGCACCAGTTCCGCGCCTCGCCGGACGTCGTCCAGGCGGGGATAGCGCTTTCCGATAGCAGCGATGATCTCGGCCGTCAGCGGCACTTCCAGGAGATCGTCGAGGCGGAACAGTCCGGCGCGCAGGCCATCGTCGATGTCGTGGGCATCGTAGGCGATGTCGTCGGCGATCGCGGCGACCTGTGCCTCGAGCGAGGCAAAGCTCCAGAGTTCCAGGTCATGGATACCGTCGTAATCGGCAATCGCCGCCGGAATCCCGCCGGCCAGCGGACCGTTATGCTTGACGACCCCCTCCAACGATTCCCAGGTCAGGTTGAGCCCGTCGAATTCGGGGTAGCGATGTTCCAGCGACGTGAGGACGCGCAGCGTCTGGGCATTGTGATCGAAGCCGCCATGGTCCTTCAGACAGGCGTCCAGAGCACGCTCGCCGGCATGGCCGAACGGCGGGTGCCCGAGATCGTGCGCCAGCGCCAGCGTCTCCGTGAGATCCTCGTCGAGTCCGAACTGCCTTGCGAGCGCGCGGGCGACCTGGGCCACCTCCAGCGAATGGGTCAGCCGGGTGCGGTAGTGATCGCCCTCGTGGAACACGAAGACCTGGGTCTTGTACTTCAGTCGGCGGAAGGCGGTGGAGTGAATCACCCGGTCGCAATCGCGCCGGAACGGGCTGCGGGTCTTGCTCGGCGGCTCGGCGACCAGCCGGCCGCGGCTCGCCTCAGGATCGCAGGCATAGATCGCGCGAGGGGCAGCCATTCCGACCGACACGGTAAATTTAGCCCTTATCCATTTGATTCTACGACTGGACGCACTTAACTATGACGAGGGCCGGATACCAAATGAATTGGACATGACGCCGGCCGCAAGATTGGAAAGATAGGGCTTGCCATGACCACCCCCGTCACCATCAGCGAGCGGGCCGCCCGCCGCATCGGCGAAATCCTCAAGGGTGAGGCTGACGGCGCGATGTTGCGCATTTCGGTCGAGGGCGGCGGCTGTTCCGGCTTCCAGTACAAATTCGATATCGACCACGCACGGGCGGACGACGATGTGGTGATCGAACGCGAATCCGCGGTCGTGCTGGTCGATCCGGCCTCGGCGCCCTTCCTGGCGGGGTCGGAAGTCGATTTCGTCGATGATTTGATCGGCGCGTCGTTCCGCGTCCACAATCCCAACGCCACCGCATCGTGCGGCTGCGGCACCAGCTTTTCGATCTGACGTTCGCCGTCTCTCCGCCTGTGCCGGCGAGGGAATCTGATCGATGCGTTCAATGTCATGCGGCCGGTCCTCCTGATCGTCGTCATCGCCGATTCCAGGGGGGCAGAGATGCGCTTTCGCGCTTTTGCTTTGCCGGGCGATGACGATGTGAGGTGCGGCGCTTTTCGATGACAGTCATGATATCGCACATGATATCGCATGACTTCGCGTTCTCGCGGCGCGTTGCGCCCGAGCTATCCCGGAAACTTTCGCCCTTTGGAAACAGAGGGCGTGGGGAATGCCGGGCGCAGTGCTTATAAAAGTATTGACTTATATAAGTGTGTACCGATATTCCTCGCAGCCAAAGCGAGGAGGAAGCCATGGAGATCGACATCGCCGGCGTGTTGGGACTCGTCACACGAATGGTGCGAAACTTCGAGAAGGATGGAAAACCGGCGAGCACAGTGACGCTCACCCGCGTCTACGACACCAGCGTCGACGACCTCTGGGACACGCTGACGAGCGCCGAGCGGATCCCGCGCTGGTTTCTGCCCATCGAGGGTGAACTCAATTTGGGTGGCAAATACCAGCTCAAGGGAAATGCGGGCGGGACGATCACGGCGTGCGCGCCGCCGACCCATTTCGCTGCGACCTGGGAGTTTGGCGGCGCGGTGACCTGGATCGACGTCAGATTGGCAGCGGAGCGCGACAAGGCACGGCTGACGCTGGAGCATACGGCGATCCTTGAGGATCACTGGAACCAATTCGGCCCTGGCGCGGTGGGCATCGGCTGGGACCTCGCGTTCATTGGACTTGCGCGGCATCTGGCGTCGGGGGCACCGGTCGAGCAAGCCGCGGCGATGGCGTGGATGATTTCGCCCAACGGCAAAGAGTTCATGAGCCGGAGCGGCGAGTTCTGGCGTGCGGCGCATGTCGAGAGTGGAGAAGATCCGGCCTCCGCCAAGGAGCGATCGGACCGAACCGTCGCCTTCTTTCGCGGCGAGGCCCCGCCGGACATGGCGCACCCGGGCACGGGGAGTTGATGCACATCTTCGACGTTCTCGCCGATCCGGTACGCCGGCGCATCCTCGAGCTGCTCGGTCGAGGAGAAATGGCCTCCGGAGAAGTGGTCGAGGTCATAGGTGCCGAGTTCGGGATCACCCAGGCGGCCGTGTCGCAGCATCTGAAAGTTCTGCGCGAGAGCGGCTTCGCGCGGGTGCGGGCGGAGGCGCAGAGACGGCTGTATTCGGTGGATGCGGTGGGCCTGCAGGCTGTAGACGCGTGGGTTGGGCAGTTCAGAAGCTTCTGGGAGCCGAAGTTGGATGCGCTGGCGACAGAGATTGCACGTGGAAAACGGGCGCGGCGGCGCGCGCTGGTCGCGGAGCCGAAGGCAAAACGGTCTTAGAGGCGCTAATTTCTCGTCCAGGGAGTCATACGGATTCCGCTGAGAACATCCCGCGTTCCTCGGGCGGTCATTGGCCGCCCCTTGACGGGGGCGGGCCCCGCTTGATCTAAGCGGGCGAAGAACGCCAGCCCGGAGGCCTCCCATGCGCATCGCCACCTGGAACGTCAATTCGGTCCGGCAGCGGATCGAGCATTTGCTGACCTGGCTGAAGGAATGCGCGCCCGACATCGTCTGCCTGCAGGAAATCAAATGCGTCGATGACGCCTTTCCGCGGCTCGAGATCGAGGCGCTCGGCTACAACGTGGTCACGCACGGCCAGAAGACGTTCAATGGCGTTGCGCTGTTGTCGAAGCTTCCCTTCGATGAAACCAAATCGGGCCTCGCCGGAGATGATGAGGACGCCCACGCCCGCTTCCTCGAGGGCGTGGTCACGCTCAAGCACGGGGTGGTGCGGGTCGCATGCCTCTATCTGCCCAACGGCAATCCCCCGGATACCGACAAATATCCTTATAAGCTCAAATGGATGTCCCGGCTTCTTGAATACTCGAAGGAGCGCATGAAGGCGGAAGAACCGCTGGTGCTGGCGGGCGACTTCAACGTCATCCCGAAGGCCGAGGACGTCTACAACCCGCCCGCCTGGGCCAATGACGCGCTGTTCAAGGCCTCGACCCGCGAAAGTTTTCAGGCGCTGCTCGGGCTCGGCCTCACCGACGCCTTGCGCGCGGTCACGGACGCGCCCGGCCAATATACGTTCTGGGATTATCAAGCCGGCGCCTGGCAAAAAAACTGGGGCTTGAGGATCGATCATCTCCTATTGTCGCCGCAGGCGAGCGACCGGCTGATCGATGTCGGAATCGACAGCCATGTCCGCGCCTGGGAGAAGCCGTCGGACCATGTGCCGGTATGGGCCGATCTCGATTTCGAGGTGGCCTAGGATCTGACGGGCTCTCGCGTAACCCAATAGGCGCCCGCGAAACAGGCGAACGCGCAGAGCCACCAGCCGACCAGCGTGAACCCCAATCCGCGCAAGGTCGCGGCCATCAGCCGGGCGTCGTTCGTGGAGTTCGCGAGCGGCGCAACATTGACGTAGGCGCCGGCGACGACTGCAAATTGCCCGCCTGCCCGTCCCAAAACGCGGCAAAGCCTAACTTGGGAACCGGGTTCGCACAATCGCCCTGTCCGGGCGCGCGCCGGGATGATCAGTCCGGGCGGCCCTTGACCCAGAGCTCGAGCATCTGCAGCGCCGCCGCGCGGTCGTCGTCGGAGGCCTTGGCAAAAGCCCGGTTGTAGCTTTCCTTGATCCAGGCCTCGTCCGTCCCCGCACCGTCGCGCGCCAGCGTCAGCCACATCAGGCCGCGCGCAGCCTGTTTCGGCAACCTGTCGCCGTTGAACAGCATCTGCCCGAGCAAGGCCTGGGCCTGGTGCTGGCCCTTCTGGGCGGCAAGGCCGAGCCATCGGGCGCCATAACGGAAGTCGTCGCGCGAAGCGTCCGGAGACTTCAGATAGAGCCGCGCCAGATCATACTGCGCGTCCGCATTGCCGAAATACGAGGCCGCGTAGGAGAACATCTCCCGCGCCCTGTCGGGATCGGCCTTGACCTTGGAATTGGGAATCCCGCTCAGGTAGTAGCGTCCCAACGCCACAAAGGCGTTGGCAACGATCGCCGCCTGCGGCACCGACGGGCTGTCCTCCGCATGTGCGTTGGCAATGCGGCTGAAATATTCGAACGCGCGCACATCGTCCTGGGCGACGCCATCGCCACTGGCATACATCCGTCCCAACTTCCACTGCGCGACGGGATGGCCGCCTTCGGCCGCATACTGCAGCGCGCTCAGAGACGTATCCGGCACCGCCGCAGCAGACGGCGGCACAGTCTTGCGTAGCGCGCCGGCAGCGCCCGGTTGGGCCGAAACCACGGGGATCGCCGCATCCTGATTGACGGGCGCGCCATCAAAGGCGGACGCGGGCCCCGAAAGCGGCGCGATCACCAAAAACCAGGCAAAAATGATACGCTCAAATGTCCGCATAACACAGCTTCTCATGCGCACCACCCGGGTGAGTCACGGCACCCGACACCGCCGGCCCAACTTGCTGGGCATATTTCCACAGAGCGCCCGAGCCGTGTTTGGTCTCGCGCGGCTGCCATTTAGTTCTGCGCTCGGCCAACTCGGCGTCGGTCAACTTTACGTTAAGGTTTCCCGCTACGGCGTCGATCTCGATGATATCGCCGTCCTGGAGCAGGCCGATCGGGCCGCCCACGGCCGCTTCAGGCCCCACATGGCCGATACAGAAGCCACGGGTTGCGCCAGAGAACCGGCCGTCCGTAATCAGGGCGATCTTGCCGCCCATGCCCTGCCCGGTCAGGGCCGCCGTGGTCGAGAGCATCTCCCGCATACCCGGGCCGCCGCGCGGTCCCTCATAGCGGATGACGATGACCTCGCCCTCCTTGTAGGTCCGCTTCTGGACCGCCTCGAATGCGTCTTCTTCCCGGTCAAAACAACGTGCAGGACCCGCAAATCTCAAATTCGACATGCCGGCGACTTTCACGATCGCTCCTTCAGGCGCGAGGTTGCCTTTAAGTCCAACCACCCCTCCCGTTACGGTGATCGGCTTATCGGCGGGCCGCACCACGTCCTGGTGCGGGTTCCATTTCACGCTCTTGAGGTTTTCGGCAATCGTCCGGCCAGTGACAGTTAAACAGTCGCCGTGCAAAAAGCCGTGATCGAGTAGCGTCTTCATCAGAAGCGGAATGCCACCAGCTTCGAACATGTCTTTGGCGACATAACGGCCACCTGGCTTCAAATCCGCGACGTACGGTGTCTTTTTGAAGATTTCGGCGACATCGAACAGGTCAAAATTGATGCCTGCTTCGTGGGCGATCGCCGGCAGGTGCAGGCCAGCATTGGTGGAACCGCCGGACGCGGCTACCACTGCGGCGGCGTTTTCGAGCGAACGGCGGGTGACGATGTCGCGCGGCCGCAGATTGCTCGCAATCAGTTCCATCACCTTTTCCCCTGCCGTCATGCAGAAGGAATCGCGGATTTCGTAAGGTGCCGGTGCTCCGGCCGAATAAGGCAACGCCAGTCCGATCGCTTCCGACACGGTGGCCATGGTGTTGGCGGTGAATTGTGCGCCGCACGCACCAGCTGACGGGCACGCAACCCGCTCGATTTCGTCGAGATCGGCATCCGACATCTCGCCAACCGAATGTTTGCCGACCGCCTCGAACATGTCCTGCACTGTGACTTGTTGGCCACGGAAATTGCCTGGCAGGATCGAGCCGCCATAGATGAAAATCGACGGCACGTTGAGCCGCACCATGGCCATCATCATGCCCGGCAGCGACTTGTCGCAGCCCGCTATCCCAATCAGCGCGTCATAGGAATGACCGCGCATGGTCAATTCGACGGAATCGGCGATGCACTCGCGCGAGGGAAGTGACGACCGCATGCCGTCGTGGCCCATGGCGATGCCGTCGGTCACGGTGATGGTGCAGAACTCGCGAGGGGTACCGCCCCCGGCCGCAACGCCCTTCTTGACCGCCTGGGCCTGCCGCATCAGCGCGATATTGCAGGGCGCGGCCTCATTCCAGCACGACGCCACCCCGACCAACGGCTGATGAATCTGCTCGGTCGTCAGCCCCATGGCATAGAGATATGAGCGATGCGGCGCGCGCTCCGGCCCCTCCGTCACATGGCGGCTCGGAAGTCTCGTCTTGATGTTGGTCTTGGCGTCCATCGCGAACCCTGTTGCATGCGGGCCGGCTTCTGCGGAACCCGGAAAATCCAGCCCTGGATGAGGTAGGATTTCCCGTCGCCTTCCCGTCGCAACCCTCTGAAACAACCATTTCATAGAGGGGTGTGGCCAAAAAGCGGCGAGTACAAGAGCCAACTCCGCTGGCTGCGAAATGTTCCCCCGATGTTGCAGACCTGCAACATTCGTGGCATCCCAGCAACCATCGTCTATCTATTTTCGGATGCTGCGTTCAGAAATCCGTGGTGCGTCGCAGCATCCGGCTCGCGTGAGAGCTGAAAATCATGAGCAGTACTCGTAAATATATGATTTCGAAGACAACTCAACTTGCAATTGTAGTGTTGCCGTCCACAGCCCTTGAGCTTTCAGGTCGCGGCGGAGCCGGATCAGTTCATTCGACCTTGACGTCGGCCGCCTTGATCATCGGCCACCACTTGGCGATTTCCGCCTTCTGCCAGGCGCCGAGCGCCTGCGGCGCCAACCGGTCCTCGGCCGGAATCTGCAATCCCAGATTCTCGAGCTGCTTGCGCACCCCCGGATCGTGGAGCGCCTCGACGGCGGCGGCATTGAGCTTGGCCACGATCTCCTTCGGCGTCCGCTTCGGGACCCAGAGGCCCGACCACAGCGTCATATGGAATCCCGGCAGGCCCGCCTCGTCCGTGGTCGGAATGTCCGGCGCGGAGTCCACGCGCTTGTCATCGGTGACCGCGTAGGCGCGAATCGTCCCTGCCCGAACCTGATTGATGGAGTTGGAGGTCTGATCGATCATCAGGTCGATCTGGCCCGCGACCAGATCGTTCAGTGCGGGCGCCGTGCCGCGGTAGGGCACGAATTGCAGCTTGATGCCGGTCACATTCTCGAAATAGAGCCCGGCGATGTGGCTGCCCGAGCCGGCGCCCGCGGTGCCGGCGGTCGGCGGGCCCGGCTGCGACCTGAGCCAGGTCAGGAGTTCGCTCAACGACTTCGCGGGCACCGCGGTC
>WNGQ01011523.1_pt1 | contig 16353 bp, 16 predicted proteins | sample 5407661 | NCBI WGS metagenome assembly WNGQ01 (sample SAMN13153382, study PRJNA577476) | soil metagenome | isolation source: 60 cm soil or saprolite under Garry oak tree replicate 2 | place: USA:California | collected 2016-06-15 | reverse complement strand
CCACCCGGATCTCCTCGCCGTGGTCGAGCAGCGAGTAGAACCCCGAGCCCCCGATTACCCCGATGCTGGCTCCGCCGGTCACGGCAGCCATGCTAGCCACGGAAGCCACGCCAGCGGCAGGAACGACGCCAGCCACGATGCCACGCCGGCCTGGCCGGCCACGGCGCTCAGGCGACCTTCGTGCCCGCGCCCGAGGAGGTGCCAGAACCGCCCTTGCCCGACTTCTTCTCGGGCTTGGCCGTGGTACCCGACGACCCCGAATCGGAGCCCGACGGCTTCGCGTCGGCCCCGGAGGACTTCTCACTGGTGGACGACGAGTCGGCGGTAGAGCCGTTCACCTTGGACGACCCGTTGACGGCGGAGCTGCGGCTGTCGGTCCGGTAGAAGCCGGAACCCTTGAACACGATGCCAACCGGCGAGAACAGCTTGCGAAGCCTGCCCCCGCAGGCGGGGCACACGGTGAGCGGGTCATCGCTGAACTTCTGGACAGCCTCGAGGCGCTCCCCGCATTCGGCGCACGCATACTCGTACGTCGGCACTTGGTCCTCCTCCGCACGCCGCCGCTGGCACTCACGGCAGTGGACTGCTAAATGGTAACTCATGGGGCAGCCGGGTTATTCCCTCTTCGGGCCGCGCCACGAGGCGTACCCGCTGGTCGTGCGGGGCGGCGGGCACCTCGTCGAGCAGTTCGCCGTCATAAAGGAGCGCGATCGTGGGGACCTGGGGGCCGACCCTGGCCAGCGCGCGGTCGTAGCTGCCGCCGCCCCGGCCGAGCCGCGTCCCGCGCCGGTCCACCGCCAGGGCCGGCACGATCACCAGGTCGGCCCGGGACACCGCGCCGGTGCCGCGCGGCGGCTCTGCCGGCTCGGTGAGCCCGCGCGGCCCGGGCCGCAGCGACTCTGGGCCTTCGTAGGACGCCCAGTCCAGGTCCATGTCCGGCCGGAGCACCGGCAGCAGCACGTAGCTCCCGCGCTTCCACAGGGCGTAGACGAGCCCGTGCGTGCCCGGCTCGGAACCGATCGAGTAGTACACCGCGACCGTGCCCGCCATCTGCGCCTGCGGCAGCCCGAGCACCGCGTCCCGCAGGGCCTGCTCCGCCACGGCGCGCTCCCGCTCGGACAGTCCGGACCGCGCGCTCAGCACGCGCCGCCGCAGGGCCGCCTTCCCGTGGTCGCCCGCCCCGCTACCGCTCGCTCCGCCGGTCACCGTCAGCGACCAGGTTCCCGTCTTATTAGCGCTGATATATACACATTCAAAACGAAATGTCCGTGGCTGGACGTGTCCTCCGGAGAACTCGGCGACGGGGCGGAAGCATCGGGAGGAAACACTCGTCTAGGGTATCGGCATGGCCAGATTTCCCGCCGTGACCAAGGCAGTCATCCCCGCCGCCGGGCTCGGAACACGATTCCTGCCCGTGACGAAGGCGATCCCCAAGGAGATGCTGCCGGTCGTCGACAAACCCGCCATCCAGTACGTGGTCGAGGAGGCGGTGGCCGCCGGGCTTCGCGACATCCTCATGGTGACTGGCCGTGCCAAGGGGGCGCTTGAGGACCACTTCGACCGGGCCCCCGAACTGGAGCAGGCACTGAAGGCCAAGGGCGACGACGAGCGGCTCGCCCGCATCTTCGAGCCGACCGAACTGGCCACTGTGCACTACACGCGGCAGAGCATTCCGAAAGGGCTGGGCCACGCGGTGCTGTGCGCGGCGCACCACGTCGGCGACGAGCCGTTCGCGGTGCTGCTCGGCGATGACTTCATCCACCCCGATGACCCGCTGCTGCGGCGCATGATCGAGGTCCGCGACCAGTTCGGCGGCTCGGTCGTGGCGCTGATGCAGGTGGACTCCGACCAGGTGTCCCAGTACGGCTGCGCGGCGATCGAGCTCACCGAAACCAAGGACGTGGTCACACTGACCGACCTGGTGGAGAAGCCCGCTCCGGCCGACGCGCCGAGCAACTGGATCATCATCGGGCGGTACGTCTGCGACCCGGCGGTGTTCGGGGTGCTGCAGAACACGCCGCCCGGCCGGGGCAACGAGATCCAGCTCACCGACGCGCTCAAGACCCTGGCCCAGATGCCGGCCAGCGACGGCGGTGGAATGCGCGGCGTCCAGTTCCGCGGCCGCCGGTTCGACACCGGCAACCCGGTCGACTACCTGCGCACCGTGATCCAGTTCGCGCTCGAACGGCGGGACGTGGCTCCCGAGTTCCTGCCGTGGCTGCGGAAGTACCTGGACAGCCAGCCGTGACCGGCATGGATCCGGTGGAGGCCCATCTCGCGCGGGTGCTCGCCGAGATCCGCCCGATCGAGCCTGTCCGGCTCGGGCTGGAAGCGGCCGAGGGAGCCGTGCTCGCCGCGGCCGCCGTGGCAACGGTCCCGCTGCCTTCCTTCGACAACTCCTCGATGGACGGGTATGCGGTGCACGCCTCCGACCTCGCCGCGGCCAGCACCGAGGCGCCGGTCAGCTTGCCGGTCGCGGATCAGATCCCGGCCGGTGACACCCGCGCGCTGACCGTGGCCCCCGGGACGTGCGTGCGGATCATGACCGGTGCCCTGATGCCGTCCGGCGCGGACGCGGTGGTCCCGGTGGAGTGGACCGACGGCGGCACCGCGCGGGCCAGTTTCTCCCGGCCGGTGCGCAAGGGTTACTCGATCCGGCGGACCGGGGATGATGTCGCCGCGGGAACGCTGCTGCTCCCGGCAGGCACCAGGCTGGGCCCGGCCCAGATCGCGCTGCTGGCGGCGAGCGGTCACGGGGCGGTGCTCGCCCGCCCCGCGCCGCGGGTCGCGGTGATCGCGACCGGCAACGAGCTCAGCGAGCCGGGCAACCCGCTGATCCCTGGCCGGATCTGGGAGTCGAACACCTACATGCTCGCGGCCGCGGTCCGGCAGGCGGGCGGTGCGGCCACCAGGTACCGCGCCGGGGACGACCCGGAGACCGTGCTCGGCCTGATCGAGGACCTGGCCGCCCAGGCTGACCTGCTGATCACCAGCGGCGGGGTGAGCATGGGCGGAGAGCATGATGTGGTCAAGGCCGCGCTGTCCGGGCCGGGTGCAGCGACCGCGGCCATGGTGTTCCACAAGGTCGCCATGCAGCCCGGCATGCCGCAGGGTTTCGGGGTGACCGGCCCGGGCCGGACGCCGATCCTCACCCTGCCCGGCAACCCGGTGAGCGCGTTCGTCTCGTTCTGGCTGTTCGGCCGCCCGGCCATCGATGCCCTGCGGGGCCTGCCGGCCGGGCCACCGCCGGCCAGGCCGGCCGCGCTGACCGGGCCGGTGACATCGCCGGCCGGCCGGAGGTCGTTCCTGCGCGGCGTGCTCTCCCCGGACGCGGCGACGGTGACGCCGCTCACCGGCCAGGGGTCGCATCAGCTCGGCGCGCTGGCCCGGGCCAACGCGCTGATCGTGGTCCCGGAAACCGTGACCGCGATGGCCGCCGGCGAGGCCGCCGACGTAATCTCGCTGCCATGACGCAGCCAGGGCTCACGCACATCGACGAGTCGGGGCACGCCCGGATGGTCGACGTGTCCGGCAAGGACGTGACCGCGCGGCAGGCCCGGGCGTCCGGGCGGGTGCTGCTGTCCGCGGCGGCGATCGCCGCGCTCCGGGCCGGGGAGGTGCCCAAGGGGGACGCCCTGGCGGTGGCCAGGATAGCCGGCATCCAGGGCGCCAAGCGCACCCCGGACCTGATCCCGCTGTGCCATCCCATCGCGGTGCACTCGGTCACCGTGGACCTGGAGGTGGCCGACGACGCGGTACTCATCGCGGCGACCGTGCGCACCGCGGACCGCACCGGGGTGGAGATGGAGGCGCTGACCTCGGTGACGGTGGCCGCTCTTGCCCTGATCGACATGGTGAAGGCGATCGACCCCGCGGCGGTGATCAGCGACGTGCGGGTCGAGGAGAAAACCGGCGGCAAGACCGGCACCTGGCGGCGCCCGTGACCGGCCAGGACCCGGCCGGTCACGACGCGGCGGCCGGGGCCGGGCAGCAGGCGGCGGGCGGCGGTGCGGTGATCCGGGCGCTGGCGATCACCGTGTCCAACCGGGCCGCCGCGGGAATCTACGAAGACCGGTCCGGGCCGGTGCTGGCCAGGCTGCTGGCCGCGGCGGGCTGCACGGTGGACGGCCCGCTCGTGGTGCCCGACGGGTCAGCGGTCGAGGTGGCCCTGCGGGACGCGGTCGCCGGTGGTTACCACGTCGTGGTCACGACCGGGGGGACCGGGCTGACCCCGGGCGACCTGACCCCGGAGATGACCCGCCGGGTGCTCGACCGGGAGATCCCCGGCATCGCGGAAGCGATCAGGGCGGCGGGCATCGCGGCCGGGGTCCCGGCGGCGATGCTGTCCCGCGGCCTGGCGGGCCTGGCCGGCGGCGTGCTCGTCGTCAACCTGGCGGGCTCGACCGGTGGCGTCAGGGACGGCATGGCGGTGCTTGCCCCAGTGCTGCGGCACGCGGTGGACCAGGCGCACGGCGGCGACCACCCCCGGGCCGAAGCGGCAGGTTGACCGGCACATCGCCGGCTAATCTCCCGGCGGCGGTCACGCCCGCGGCGGTCACGGCTGCGCGCCGGCCAGCCATCTGGTGCCGGTCGCCAGGCCTTATTAATCTTGGGATCAGCCTTTATTCTTGGGAGCAGCCTTGGGCGCGAATTCCGGCTTCTCATAGACCGTGCGTCCTGCTCAGACGAGGGGAATGATGACCCCGTGGGACGCTTGCGCGGGTGGCCGGTAACGCTGCTCGAGCCTTCGTTGCTGGACAGTCCGGTCATGCTGCGCCCGGTCCGGGTCAGGGACGCGCGCGTCTGGCGCGAATCCAGGGTGCGGAACGCCGACTGGCTGCGGCCCTGGGAGCCCACCAATCCGGAAACCCCGTTGTACCGGTCGAGCATCGGCCCGTACGTGGCCATGGCCCGCACCATGCGCCGCGAGGCACGGCAGGGCCAGGCGCTGCCCTGGACCGTCGTGTACGACGGCCGGTTCATCGGCCAGCTGACGGTGGGCAGCATCCTGTGGGGTTCGGCCAGGTCGGGGCAGGTGGGCTACTGGGTCGACGAGCGGGCGGCCGGCCGCGGGGTGATCCCCACGGCGCTGGCCATGGCGATCGACCATTGTTTCTTCGTCGTCGGCCTGCACCGGATCGAGGCGAGCATCCGGCCGGAGAATCACGCCAGCAGGCGCGTGGTGGAAAAGCTCGGTTTCCACGAAGAAGGGCTGCGCCGCCGGTACCTGCACATCGACGGCGCCTGGCGGGACCACCTCTGCTACGCCATCACGATCGAGGACGCGCACGGGGGCCTGCTGCCCCGGTGGCGCAGCGTCCTTTCCGCGTCCCGGTCGCGCACCGCAAGCTGACCGGGCCGCACCGGTCAGTGGTGGTCGCCGGGCGGCCGCAACCTGGCCGCGTAGCCAAGGTTGATCACCGCAATTGCGACCCACACCACGAGCAGTCCCCAGATCCCGGCGGGATCGCTTCCGGCGGCCACCGCGATCGCGCTGACCGGGATGCCGAGTGTGATGGAGCCCAGGGCCATCGCCAACGGACTGAACTGTTTTGGCGCGCGCTGCACGGGCGCGGGCGTGACGGGCTGCGGTGGCCGCGCGGCGGCCTGGGCCAGCCTGGCGTCCACCCGGGCGTCGATCTCCCTGCCCACCCGGTCCACGAACGATTCGAGCACCGCGTCCCGGTACTCGGACGGCAGTTCCCGATGAGTCTCCGCGGCGGCGCGCAGTTCCCCCGCGGACAACGGCGAATCAGTCACGTCACCACGGTATACCGCGCGGCGTGGGAGCAGGCCGACCCCGGCCTGCGTAAGGCATGAATTCAGATTTAGCGTCATATCGCGCCCGCGTTAAGCCTCCTAGCACCGCCGATCTCACGACACACCGGGCCGAATACTCGTCAACGGCAGTCCCGACCTTTACCGTGCGTCACGTGAGCATGCCCGCGACGGCGCCTGCACGGCGGCAGCGCGGCCGGACCGGTCAGGAGCGATCCACGAGGGTTGAGCGTTGAGCAGCGCGATCCTCTATCTCGCGATCGTGGCCATCTGGGCCGTGGTGCTGGTGCCGCGATGGCTGCGCCCCCGTCCCGCGCCGCCTCAGCCGGTGCCGGTGCCGGCCGAGCCAGCGGACGCCGGCTGGGGCGAGCCCACCATGCCGGGCCAGGACGCCGGTGCGCCGTGGGCGGCGAGCGCCGGCAAGCCTGTGGCTAGTGAGCCGGTGGCGGGCGGGGACGCCGCCGCTGAGGATGCCGGGGACGTCACCGAGGATGAAGGCGAGGCCGAGGCAGCCCCCGTCCCGTCCCCCGCCGCGCGCCGGGCCGAGGTGCTCAAGGCCCGCCGCCGCCTGCTGACCACCCTGGTCACGCTCACGGTCATCGCGGTGGCCCTGGTGGTCACCCGCATCGACGCGTACTGGATCCTCATCCCGCCCGCGGTGCTGCTGGGCGGGTATCTGGGGCTGCTCCGGAAGTTCGCCCGTATCGATGCCGAACGAGCTCGCCGTGCGGCCACGATTCGCCATGCCGCAGCGCGTGCCAGGCAGGAGACGGCGGCGTCCCCGGAGCCGGTTCCCGTCGCGCCGGCCGCCATTGCGCCGGACCTCGGCCCGGTGCCGGACGCGCCCGCGCCGGGCGGTGCCGAGATCATCGACATCTCCGGCCGGATCGGTGACCAGGTCTACGACCAGTACGCCGATGCGGCGAGCCGCGCCGTGGGTGACTGAAGCGCGAACATGCTGCGGTGTTTGCTACGCTGACAGCCGTTCCAAGGGGCTGTAGCGCAGTCCGGTAGCGCACCTCGTTCGCATCGAGGGGGTCAGGGGTTCAAATCCCCTCAGCTCCACTAGGAAATGCAGGTCAGCGCCTCAGAGGGGGCCACCTGCTGAGCCTTGGAAGATCATTTGTCACCCAGGTGTCACTGGGATGGAGCGTCACACGGTGACATCTGGGATGCCTGGATATCTTCTCCTGGCACGCCAGGACGCCATGCCGTGCAAGTCTTTGTCACCCAAACTCTTGTCCCGTCCGGCCGACGCCGGCTTCGGGACATCGGGGCCGGGTGCCAAGGGCCGTGTGCTCGCGCCGCCGCCCATCGATGGGTGGCGCGGTGAACGCCGGGGGCAGCTTGCGGTCAAGGTCCTACACGATCGCTGCTAACCCCAGCGAGGTGCCAGCGGACAGCCGCGGCGCGGCAAGCCGCGTGGCGGCCGGAGGGGTGCCCTCACCAGCGAGCATGTGAGCCCGGTCGCCCTCGCCGTCGTCCGCGCCGGTCTTGCCCGTTATACAGGTCAGGTCACGGTGTTGGGCCCGGCGGGCAGACTTTCAAGATCGTCTGACCACCCGGCGTCAGGGAACGCGGCTCCAGTGGCGGCAAGCGATGGACAAGGCATCACCGCTTTGCCCAGCCGACCGCGGTCACCGGCGAGGCCAAGACGCGCATAAACGCATCCTGGGTCAGCTGTCCGGGGTCACCGGCATGGGTGGCGATGAGCACGAAGCCGCCGAGCTGGGCGGCGGCCGCGCGGACTTCGGGTTCCGCCCGGGTGATGAGGTGGGTGCGCCAACTCCTGCTTGGCTGACTGTGGGTTCTTATGAGACTTTTGGGGATAAAGAACCGAGAAGCAATGAGGCTGTGGGCGGCGCGGGCGGAGGGGTGGCGGTGAATACGGCCCAGAACAGCTCAGCTGACAGCGCCCGGCGCCGCCGGGCGGCGGGTGCGCCACGTATTTGGCTCCGGCGGCGATGGGCCGGCCTTCGCGGGCCGTTACGCCGCACGTTCAAGTCACGTCGCAACCGCAGGGTGCGGCGCGGCGTTGATGAAAGGCGGAGATGGCGGCCTAGCCGTCCGTTGGTCAGGGTCGTGAAGGGAGCTTCAATTGCTGGTGCCGTTCTCGTCCTCGCGCTGATCGCCGCGTCGCTTTATTCGGTAGTTCGCGGCAAGCCATCGGGTGACCTGGCTTACGTCGACGCCTCTTGCAACAGGACCAACTTCTCGTGCAGTGTTCTTGCCGGAACTCTCGGCCCGCTGCTCTCGCTGGCGCTGGCATCCGCGCTGTTCCTCCTGGTTCGGCTATGGATAGTCGGCCGACCGTACATGCGAAAGGCCCGGGACGAGTCTCACAATGTGGTCCAGACCGCGGGCAGCATGATCGGCGAGGTCGTCGGCCGGGACGAGTTGTGCAACGTAATGATCGAGGACCTCCGTGATCCAGCCATCCGCCGTCCGCACGTAGTCATCGGCGGAGTAGGTACCGGCAAGACAGCGCTCCTGGTCCGGCTGACCCAGCTGCTCGCCGAACGAGGTGCCGTCCCGGTCCCGATCCGGCTGCGTGATGCGCAAGGGAGTCTGGACTTTCGCAAGCTCGCGCGCGAGCGATTCGTTGCGGACACCAACACCAGGCTGCTTTCCGACACTGAGGGGGAGAAGGTCTGGCGCGAACTCTGTAAGAACGACCAGGTTGTTGTACTGGCCGACGGCTTGGAGGAGGCGCTCATCGAGGACAATACGCAGAAGGAGCGTGACAATCTCATTCGGCTTGCGATCCGCCAGGCAAATGAACAGCGGCTACCCCTCATCATCGCCTCCCGGCCGCACGACCCGCTCCGAGACATGGAAGCGGCCATTGTTGAACTGGAACCGCTCAGCGAGGAGGCGGCCTTGGAGTATGTCCAGCAGCTGGAGACCGGTGAGGACAACCGCCGTCTTGACTGGGTCGTGGAGACTGCGGACGTCGCCGAGGCGCCACTGTACCTGCAGATCACGCGTCAGCTGCATCGGTCCGGATTGATGGAGTATGTCACCCCCCGGCGCAACGACCGCCGGCTTGACACCCGCAGCGTGGACCGGGCAGAGCTTCGGCTTCGGCTGCTGGAAACCTGGATGCAGGCGCTCATCGACGGGCACTTTCCCGCCGCGCTGGCATTAAGCAGCGAGGATCGCCGGGCCACGGTCGAGCAGCTGTCCTTGCTGGCCTGCGTCGGCCTCCAGCGGGACCGGCTCCAGGTGAGGTTCGAGCAGGCCGAGTCGCTGCGGAGGGATCCCCCACCGGCGATCATCGCGGAGGTGGACGAAAGGCTGGGCAAGCTCAAGCGCCGCTACGATCTGCGGCTGGGAGCGACCTGGGGCACGCAACTCGGGCTGGTGGAGGCGCGAGGAGACGGGGTGCGTTTCCCGCACAGCATCATGCAGGCCTACCTCGCGTCCCGGCTTATCGACGTCGCCATGGCGGATTCGGAATTCCGCGACCAGGCGCTGGCCAAATCCGGGCGGGAATTCCTCATAGCCCTGGTCATGCGCTCCCGCGCCAGGCTCCAAAATCCCCTCCCCGGCGGCGCGGCCGGGGTTTCCCCTGTGGCAGCGCAACCCGGCGCGGACGAACGGACCCTGCGGGGGCTTCTGTGTGAAGAAGCCGGGCGGCGGACCGACGTCAAGGCCCTCGGCCTGTACGCGGCCGCGCTCCAGATTGACTGCGTCGGCGGGCCCGCGCACGGCGATATCGCGGACAAACTCGAGGAAAGCTGGCCAGACATCTGGGCCCGGGATCAGCGAACGCTGGAGGAGGCAAAGCTCAACGCGGTGCGCCAGTTCGGTGAAGCGGCCAGAACCATTTCCGAGCAGCGCCGACGAAGCCAGGACTACCTCGCCAAGCCCGCCTACCTGCAGCTGTACCGCATTGCCTGTTCCGAGCCTTCGTATCCGATCAGGCTCGCATGCGCGCAAGAAATCGGCGTGGGCAGCGACGAGGCATTCGATGCCCTGGCCGGCCACCTCGGTCCGCCTACCGCTGACCGATCCAGCGGACACACCACGACTCGCGCTAAGGCACCGGCCGCCGCGGCAGGGGCGGTCCCGCCGATGGGCGATCCTGACCCCGAGGAAGACCAGGAGCGCGAGGACCGCGCGTGGAAGGAGGGAGTCATCCGGGCCTGGCTCGCGCCGCTGCTCGTCGGGTCGGTAACAGATCGGAACTCACCAGCCGCGAACAAGAACCTCGATCAGTGGCTCCAGTACCTTGGCGAGCGCCCGGGCACCCGGGCGGAGTCGGACCTGCGTCTCGCCCTCGAAGTCGCGCTCGCTCAGGGCTTCAAGCACGCGGCCAACCGCCGCCGCCACCCGCACGCCCGCCCGGAGGCAAGGGCCTACCTTGCCGAGAGGGCCAGGGAGATGCTACGGGAGTCTCACTTCTGGTTCACCCGGCTAACTCTCGTGCACGCGCTGTGCCTATGGTCCCTGCCTGACGGGCAGCCTGGTCCGTGGGATCGGCGCGACGCCGATCACCAAGCCCTGATCAAGCACTGGGTCGCCTTCCCAGGCAGCAGGCCTGAGCACCCCTTCGTGGTGGAGGCGAGCAAGCTCGCTGTCCTGGCGCTGGAAACCGGGCAGCCTGAGCACTTCATCTGGATCGATGAGAGCGGCGTGGCGGCCAGGATCGGATCCCGTCCCGCCAACCCGCGGGCACCGCGCAAGCACAACCTCTGGATTCCGCCGTCCACCGGCTGGACCGCGCTCCATCCGCGGGCCCAGCAACTTGTCGCCGACGTCCTCCTGCTGCTGAACCTCGCCGAACGCGGAACACGGCCCAGTGAGCGCAACCGGCGACTACACCGCACCGACCGGGACGAGCTGCCACCATGCCTTGGCGGGGAGCGCTCTCCGCTCGACCCCACTCGTACCGTGGGAATGGCCGAGACCTCCGAACCGGGATCCAACTGCAAACATGGCTGCAACTTTGGGCTCTGTCCCTACCCGCCGAAGGGCGAGGCGAGTTACCGGGTCGAGCTGAGCGAGGCGTTCTGCCGTAGGCAGCAGGCACTAGTCGGCGGCGGCTCGATCTGGCGGAGGCGGGCGCCGTGGCAAGAGACGCTGACAGGAGACCTCAAGCAATTCTGGAAGCAAATGGGGCAGCGTGCGCAGTCAACTGGGCTCGACCGCCACCAGGCCACCACCCGCCGCGCCAAGCGCCGGCAGCGCACATAGCGCGGACAGGCCGCGCAGGCCGCTGTCAAGATCCAAACCCAGCGCTGTGGCGATCCACCAGTGCCGATTCGCCTCCTTGGGCTGGCGGGCGGGCCCTCATCCGCCGAACAAGCCATAGAACGGCCTGCTCTGGGCTGCCGCGCCGGGCGCCTGCCAGTCGCTATTGGATGACATGCGCGGTTAGCAAGAGGTCGGCGCGTAGCCGCCGGTCCGGCAACGGCTCCGTCCCGCCGAGCCGCCGACCATACTGCATGACTATCCATCGCCAATCCTGTGCCGAGAACACGCGCATCTGGCGCGATGAGATCGGTGTGGTGGAGGGCACGGCGCCGACCGGAGGGATGGTGTCAGCAATAACGGGCCACGGCCGGGCTCAGTTCGGCCTGGGCTTGCAGGCGCGGCTGCCCTCACCGGCCTGCCCCCGGACGGCGGTCCGCCGGGGTTCGCCGGCCTCGCCGGGCAGGAATTGCGCCTGGCGCCTGTCCCGGTCAGTGTCCCCGGGCAGCCGCGTGGTACTGCTCCGCCACGCTGGCAGGTATCCGCCCGCGCTCGCTCACCGCAATGCCGTGCTCCTTCGCCCAGGCCCGGATATCGCCGCTGCGCTGCCGGGCAGCCGCGGTCCGGGCGGCCCGCCGGGCCGGCACGCGCCCTGCCTTACGGGCGTGCTCCAGGAACGGGGTGATCTTCTTACGGAACGCCGCGGCGTTCTTCTTGCTCAGGTCGATCTCATACTCCGCCCCGCCGAACCCGAACCGCACGGTCTCAACCGCGGGGCCGCCGTCAAGGTCGTCTTCCAGCGCGACGGTTACTTTCTGAGCCATCCCAGCCTCCTATAAACGTTGGCATTCTGCACCGTACCCGGGCACGTGCCCGCCACCACGGGCGCAACACCGCAGATCACACCCAAGGCCCGGGGAAGGTGATCATACGCCAGGAGCGCGGGCCGGAAAGCCGGGCGGCTCACTATCCTCGCTGGCATGTCACGCTGAGTCACCGGCACCCAGCGGCTGACCGCGCGAATAGCCGCCGATCTGCACGAGCGAGAAGCCTCGACGCTCATCCGTTGAGCCGCGCAGATCAGGTCGATCTGGCACTCCACGGTCTCCCCGCAGGATGCGTTGAGATGCCCGGTCCCCTCTCCTGCGGCACTGGTCTCACACCCCCTCCCCCGGCCGCGCCGAGTGCGCGGATCGGTGGATTCTCGGCGCCCGCCTACACGCCCGCCTTCTGGCTGGCAGGCATCGGCCCTCGCGGCCGGGGACGCCGCCGCAGCATGAATACGAAACTTCAGAGAGATGAGCCGTTCCCGCCCCGCGGTACCGGGGACTTTGGTCTCTGCCGCCAGCTTGGCGCCGGGTGTTCGGTGAGGGCAGAACGGGAAGGGAGAACAGGAGTGTTGTGTCTGGATGTCCGGTGTCTGCGCGGTTCCTGGGCGGGATGGATGTGCTGGTCCAGGACTGCGCTGGGCTGGGCGACCCAGCCGCCGACCTGGCGCTGGAGGAGGCCCTGGTCAGGGCCGTGCCGCCCTGTCCGCTGCTACGGATATGGCAGAACGGGACTTGCGTGGTCATCGGCCGCGGGCAGCGGGTGTCGCGCGAGGTGAACGTGGCGGCGTGCGCCGCCAGCGGTGTGCCGGTGCTGCGCCGGGCCAGCGGCGGCGGGACCGTTTACCACGACCGGGGCAACCTCAACATCAGCGTGGCTGTGCCCGGGTGGGAGCCTGGCCTGGCCGGTGAGCTGGCGGCGCTGGTGGCCGGTGTCATCGGGCGGCTGGGGCTGCAGCCCTCGATCGGCGGGCGCGGTGTGTTCATCGGCCCCGCCAAGGTGTCCGGCCTGGCCAGCCAGGTGACCCGGGACGGCACGCTGGCTCACGCCACGCTGCTGGTGACCACGCCGGCCGACCGGGTCCAGGCGTACCTCGCCCCGGCCCCGCCGGACCGGCACCCGCTGGACTCGCACAGGTCCCCGGCACTGCCGTTGTCCGCTCACGATCCGGCGGTGGACATCACGGCGTGCCGGCGGGCGGTGCTGGCCGAGGCGGCATCGCGGTACGGGCGGCTGTCACCGCGGCCCTTGCGGCCCGCTGAGCGGCGCTGGCAGGCGCGGCTCCTCGCTGAGCGGTACCGACATGACTCATGGCATCGAACCGGCCAGCCAAAGGAGGCATCGTGGACGACAAGACCCGTCTTGAGCTCTACCGGGTAATGGTGCTCAGCCGCACCTACGAGGAGGCCATTCTCCGCGAGTACCACGCGGACAAGAAGCCAGCGTTCGACATCGGGGCGGGGCTGGTCCCCGGGGAAATGCATCTGTCCGCCGGGCAGGAGCCGGCCGCCGCAGGCGTGTGCGCGCACTTGCAGCGCGACGACGCGGTCACCGCGACCCACCGCCCTCACCACATCGCGATCGCGCACGGCGTTGACCTGGACCGGATGACGGCCGAGATCTTCGGTCGCGAGACCGGGCTGGGCCGGGGCCGGGGCGGGCACATGCACCTGTTCGATCCGCAGACCCATTTCTCCTGCTCGGGCATTGTCGCCGAAGGGCTGCCGCCAGCGACCGGGCAGGCGTTCGCGTTCCAGCGGCAGGGAAGCGGCCGGGTGGCGGTCGCGTTCACCGGCGAGGGGGCCGCCAACCAGGGCGCATTCCACGAGTCACTGAACCTGGCCGCGCTGTGGAAGCTGCCGGTGGTCTTCGTGATCGAAGACAACGAGTGGGCCATCTCCGTGCCCCGGGAGGCGTCCACGGCCGTCAGCTCGAACGCGGACCGGGCGGCCGCCTACGGCATCCCTGGCCAGCGGATCGAGGATAACGACGTCGAGGCCGTGTATACAGCGGCTGGTGACGCAGTGGCGCGGGCCAGGGCCGGTGAGGGGCCGACCTTGATCGAGGTGCACACCGTGCGGCTGTGGGGCCACTTCGAGGGCGACGCCCAGGGATACCGCCCCGACCTGGCCGATGTGCCCGGCCGCGACCCCATCCCGGCGTACCAGGCACGGCTGGCCGAGGCCGGGATCCTCAACGCGGACTTGGCCCGCGGCATCACGGAGGAGGCGGTGGCCCGGGTGGAGAAGGCCATCGAGTTCGCCAAGTCCAGCCCGGTGCCAGCGCCGCAGACGGCGCTCGAGTACGTGTTCGCGTGAAGGGAGCACACAGATGAGCGTTACCGACTCCGCCACAGCGCCGACCGGGGCCACAGTTCGCCGGCTGACTACGGCGCGGGCCATGGTCGAGGGCATCTCCCAGGAGATGGAACGCGATGCGGGCGTCGTCGTGCTCGGTGAGGACGTGGCCAAGTACGGCGGAATCTTCAGTTCCACCACGGGCCTGCTCGACAAGTTCGGCCCGGAACGGGTGATCGACACGCCCATCTCCGAGACCGCGTTCATCGGCCTCGGCGTCGGTGCCGCGGTCGAGGGCATGCGGCCCATCGTCGAGCTGATGTTCGCGGACTTCTTCGGCGTGGCCATGGACCAGATCTACAACCACATGGCGAAGATCCATTTCGAGTCCGGCGGGAACGTCCGGGTGCCGATGGTCTTGATGACCGCGACCGGCGGCGGCTACTCCGACGCCGAGCAGCACTCGCAGTGCCTGTGGGGCACGTTCGCGCACCTGCCAGGCATGAAGGTCGTCGTGCCGAGCAACCCGGCCGACGCCAAAGGGCTGATGATCTCCGCCATCCGCGACGACAACCCGGTCGTGTACATGTTCCACAAGGGCATCATGGGCCTGCCGTGGATGGCGAAGAACGCCCGGTCGATCGCGCCGGTGCCGGAGGAGCCGTACGAGACGCCGATCGGGAAGGCGTCGGCCGCCCGCGAGGGCGGGGACGCGACCGTGGTCACCGTGTCCCTGTCGGTGCACCATGCCCTGGACGTCGCCGACCAGATGTCCGCCGAGCACGGCGTCGAACTCGAGGTCATCGACCTGCGCAGCCTGGTGCCGCTGGACCGGGAGGCCGTTCTCACATCGGTCGCCAAGACCGGCCGCCTGCTAGTCGTCGATGAGGACTACCAGTCGTTCGGCCTGTCCGGCGAGATCGCGGCCACCGTGGCCGAAACCGACCCCGGCATGCTGCGAGCCCCGGTGCGCCGGGTCGCAGTGCCCGACGTCCCGATCCCCTACGCCCGCTCGCTGGAAAGCGCAGTGCTGCCCACCCGTGAGCGGATCAAGGCGGCCGCGCGAGAGCTGGTCGGGGCCTGACTGTGACCGATGTCAGGTTCCCGCAGCTCTCTAAGGAGCAGCCCGGCGCCGAGGGCGTGCTCGCCACCTGGTTCGTCAGCGACGGCGACCAGGTGGCGAGCGGTCAACTCCTCGGCGAAGTGATGGTGGAGAAGGTCTCAGGTGAGGTGCTGGCACCGGCGGCCGGGCGAGTACGCCTGCTGGTCGCCGAAGACCAGACTGCCCGGCAAGGCACAGTGATCGCCCGGGTGGAGTGACCCGGACCGCACTATTTAAGGGAAACCTGGGCGGAGAGGAGACTGGGATGACACGGCGAGATGTTGAGTTTGACGCGGAGGGCGTCACCCTGCGTGGCTGGTTCTATGAGGCTGAGGGGAGCGGAGCGCCTGGAGCGGCGGTTGTTATGGCGCACGGGTTTTCCGCGGTCAAGGAGATGTACCTCGACGCAGCGGATCGGGATCTGGGGCAGCAGCTACTCCGGCGGCCATGTGCTGGTAGTCGCGGCGATCGACCGGCGGGTCAAAGCGGTGGTCAGCCAGGTGCCTCTGGTCAGTGGCCACGACAACCTGCGCGCGCTCGTCCGGGCCGATTTCATCGCCGGGTTCCGCGAACAGTTCGACGCCGACCGCCTCGCCCGCTTCCGCGGCGGGCGGCCGGCCATGGTCCCCGTGGTGGATAAGGATCCGCTCGCGCCATCGGCGCTGCCGACGCCGGATTCATGGGAGTGGTTCACCGCGACCGGCAGCACCCGCGCGCCGGCCTGGCGCAACGAGGTGACGCTGCGGAGCGTGGAGATGTTCACCGAGTACGAGCCGGGCACCTACCTGCCCTACATCAGCCCGACACCGCTGCTGCTGCTGGTGGCCGCCGGCGACCATCTGGTGCCCTCCGAACTCGCCATCGCTGCCTTCGACAAGGCCCACCAGCCCAAGGAGTTGGTAATCCTGCCCGGCGGTCATTTCGACGCTTACACCAAAGGCTTCGAAGCCTCCAGCGGCCAGGCGCGTGACTGGTTCACCCGCCACCTGACGCCCTGACGCCCGGATTTGCCCTTCAGCCCTTGCGCTGCAGCGTGTAGCGGACCGTCTGCACCCGGATCAGGCCATCGCGGAACACGAAGGTGTCGATACCGTCCTCGACCCGGGTCATGGCGGCGTCAGCGGCCCACTCCAGGAACAGCACGTCGTCCTC
>WNGQ01008269.1_pt1 | contig 16362 bp, 13 predicted proteins | sample 5407661 | NCBI WGS metagenome assembly WNGQ01 (sample SAMN13153382, study PRJNA577476) | soil metagenome | isolation source: 60 cm soil or saprolite under Garry oak tree replicate 2 | place: USA:California | collected 2016-06-15 | reverse complement strand
GGCACCCGCACCGCGGCGGTTTTAGGCACAGCTAAAGCTTGAAGGCCTCGTGCAGCGCCGCGACCGCGTCCTTCACCCGCTTCGCGTCGATGATGCAGGTGATGCGCACTTCCGACGTCGAGATCATCTCGATGTTGATGCCGTGGTCGGACAGGGTCCGGAACATGATCGCCGCCACGCCAGGCTGTCCACGGATGCCGCTGCCGATCACCGACACCTTGGCGAGGCCGTTCTGCGCGAGCACAGTGCGGGCGCCGATCTCCCTGGCGGCGCCCTGGACGATGCGCTCGGCCTGCCGGCCGTCGGCGGAAGACACCGTGAACGACATGTCGGTCACCCCTTCGTGGCTTGCGGTTTGCACGATGACATCGGCGGCGATATCGGCTTCCGCCAGCGGCGCGAAGATCGCGGCCGCGATACCCGGTCGATCGGGCACACCAACGACCGAGAGCCGGGCGACGTGCTCTTCGTGGGCAATACCCCGCACCCGATTTCGGTCTTCCATGATCGCCTCCTCCGAACAGATGATGGTACCCGCCCCGGCATGGAAGCTCGACCGGACGTGGAGCTCCATGGCGTAGGCCTCGGCGATCTCGACCGCCCGTGGATGCATCACGCGGGCGCCAGAGCTGGCCAGCTCGAGCATCTCCGGGTAGGCGATGTGGGGCAGCAACCGCGCATTTGGCACGAAGCGGGGATCGGCGGTGTAGATGCCGCGCACGTCGGTGAAGATCTCGCAGGCCTGCGCCTTGAGCGCGGCGGCGAGCGCCACGGCCGTCGTGTCCGAGCCACCGCGTCCCAGCGTGGTCACTTCCATCTCCTCGCCCATACCCTGGAAGCCCGCCACCACCACGACGCGCCCGGCGGCGAGCTCGCGCTCGATCCGCCCCGGCGTCATGCCGACGATGCGCGCCTTCGCGTGGCGGCGGTCGGTCTGGATGCCGGCTTGAAATCCGAGGAGCGAGACCGCCGGGACACCGAGCTCGGTCAGGGCCATCGACATCAGCGGCGCGGAGACGCCTTCGCCCGTCGAGAGCAGCAGGTCGAGCTCGCGCGCGGCCGGGTCTTTCGCGACCCGTGATGCGAGGCTCAGGAGCCGGTCGGTCGAATCGCCCATGGCGCTGACCACGACGACGACGTCATAGCCCGCCCGCTGGCTGGCGGCGACACGCCGTGCCGCGCGCTTGATACGGCCCGGCGTGCCGAGTGAGGTGCCGCCGAACTTCTGAACAAGCACCGGACGTGTCACGGATTCAGGAAGCGCGCTCCGGGGCGTCGCCCCACGCGAGCGGCGCTCAAGTGCCATGCGAGCGTTCGAGACGTAAGTAGCCCTCCCGGGTTAGCCATTCCGCCAGGAGGACGGCGCCCTTGCCCGCACCGAGCTTGGTGTTGTGCGAGAGGACGACGTACTTGACGCCTTTGAGCGCCGGCTCATCGCGCACGCGGCCAACCGTGACCGTCATGCCGTCGCCCGCATTGCGGTCCCGCCGCGGTTGTGGCCGGAAGGGATCGGGGGTGACCTGCAGCAGTCGATCGGGCGCCGATGGCAGACCCTTGAGTCCGTCGACACCGAACCGTTCCATCGCGGCGGTGGCCGTCGCCGCATCGACGGGACGCTCGGTGCCGACGAAGACGGTTTCCAGGTGGCCGTCGGTGACGTTAACCCGCGTGCACGTACAGGAGACGGCGAATGGCGCGGGCTCGCTCCAGTGACCAAGGATCTTCTTCGTCTCGCGCTCGACCTTCTCCTCCTCGCCCGGGATGAAGGGAATGACGTTGTCGACCACGTCGAGTGCCAGGACCCCGCCCTGGCGGCCCGCTCCCGAGACCGCCTGGAGCGAGGTCATCATCACGGTGCGCACGCCGAAGGCGTCCTGCAGCGGCTTCAGCGACACGGCCAACCCGGTGGTCGTACAGTTGGGGATCGGCGCGATGAAGCCGCGCCAGCCGCGCGTGCGGCGCTGGTCATGGAGGGCCTCGGCATGCGCATCATTGATGCCGGGGATCAGGATCGGGACGTCGGGCTCATAGCGAAACGCCGACGCGGTGCTCACCACGGGGACCCGTTCCGCAAAACGAGGCTCCCAGACTTCGGCGACCTCTTTCGCGACCGCGCTGAACACGATGTCGAGTGGCTGCGCGAGCAGTTGGTCATCGTTCAGGCACGCCAACGAGAGCAGCGAGCTGTCCGGGCGGCCGTCGGCGAACCAGCGGCTGGCACCAGAGGGGTCGCGCAGCGCGTCGCCGAGGGATTTGCCGGCCGAGCTATCGGAAGCGCCGACCGCGGTGACAGTGAACCATGGGTGCCGCTCGAGGGCCGCCAGCACCTGCTGGCCGGCGAGGCCGGTGGCGCCGAGGATGCCGACGCGCAGGCTCTGGGTCATGCGACCACGGCGGGCGCTTTTTCCGCGGCGGCCAGCGCCTGCTCGAAGTCGGCCGCGCGGGCCCTGGCCAGCTGCAAGCGGTGCCCATCGCGGACCTCGAAGAGTTCGGTGGTTTTGAGGCCGCTCCCGGTGATGCAGATCACGACCGTTTCCTCGCGCCGGATGCGCCCGCTGGCGACCAGCTCGGTCAGCCCGGCAACGACGACGCCGCCGGCTGGCTCGCTCAAGATGCCCTCCGTTTGCGCGAGCAGCGCCATCCCTTCCTGGACGGCATCCTCGCGGCAGGCGGTCCCCCAGCCGCCGGAGGCGCGCACCGCCCGCGCCGCGTAGCGGCCGTCGGCGGGGTTGCCAATCGCGAGCGACTTCGCGATACTGTTCGGCCGCACCGGCGTGACCTGGTCGCTGCCGTGCTGGATCGCGGTGCTGACCGGAGCGCAGCCTTGCGCCTGGGCAGCGTGGATGCGGGTCGACGCCCGGTCGAGGAGGCCGACGCCAACCATCTCCTGGAAGGCTTTGGCGGTCTGGTCGGGCGCCCGCCAGCCGAGCTGCTCCACGACCTCGAACGCCAGCGTCTTGCTTCCCTCCGAGTAAAAGGGACGGAGGTTGACGTTGACGATCGCCCAGCCATAGAGGTCGGCGAGCTCGACGCAGAGCCGGTTGACATCGTCATAGGTGCCGTTGACCTCGACGACGGTCGCGCCGTAGGCGCTGGCGGCTCCAACTTTGCCCGGCTCCAGCCCGGCGGGGATGAAGACCAGGGCGCGAAGTCCGGCGCGCGCGGCGTAGGCCGCCACCGAGCCGGCGAGGTTTCCGGTGGAGGAGCAGGAGAGGGTGTCGAAGCCGTAGGAACGCGCGAAGTTGGTGGCGACCGCGACGTTGCGGTCCTTGAACGACCCGGTCGGGTTCAGCGTGTCGTTCTTGAGGTAGAGATGGTCGAGGCCGAGGACCTTCCCGAGGTTGGCCGCTTTGACCAGAGGCGTGAAGCCAGTCCCCAGGTCAATCGGCTCGCCGGTGGGGGCCGGCAACAGCTCGCGATAGCGCCAGATGGTGTTGGGGCCCTTCGCGATCGACTCGCGGCTGATGCGCTCCCTGACAGCGGCGAGGTCGTAGGCCACCTCCAGCGGTCCGAAGCAGTGCTCGCAGACGTAGGCGGGTTCGAAGTCCCGCAACCGTCCGCATTCCCGACATCGCAACTGCTTCACCGAACTCCTCCTCGACATTTGATTGCCCCCACCCTGACACGCTCGCTTTTCCACACCGGAGCTCGCTGATGCCCTCCCTCGCGAGCGGGGGAGGGAAATAAAAAAGCCCCTGCGGGAGGGGCCGTCTCGTCCGTGACTGCATCATCTTTCAGACTCTCGTCTGACGGACTTTCCACCTTGCCGGTAACCCGGTAGGTTGGCAGGCATCTCTGGGCCGGTCCCTCCGCCACTCTTGATAACCGTCGGTATTCAGTTGTCCGAAAATCCTAACAGTCCCTGCCTCCGCCTTGCAACTTGGCTAGGTAATTCGCGGCATTCCCCCATAAACGGGGGTGCACCATTGCCGGTAGCGTGGGTCCGCCCCGCGCACAGCGCGGAAGTACGCCTCCTGCAGTCCCAGCGTGATCGTGCCCGGCCGGCCGGTGCCAACCGGGCGCCCATCGACCTCGACGATCGGTGCCACCTGGACGCCGGTGCCGCAGAGGAAAGCCTCGTCGGCCTGGTAGACCTCGGTGCGGTCGATGCTTCGCTCGACGACGTCCAGCTCGAAGTCGAGAGCCAGGCGCATCACGGCGGCCCGGGTGATGCCGACCAGGATGTCGTCGGTGACCGGCGGGGTGATCAGGGATCGGCCCTGGACCATGTAGAAGTTGGCCGCGCTCCCCTCGGCAATGTGGCCGTCCTCGGTGAGCATCAGGCAATCGTCGTACCCGGCGGCGTTGGCGTCCTCGGTGGCCAGCGCCGTGTTGATGTAGGCGCCGGTGATTTTGGCCCGCGCCGGGATGCTGTTGTCACTGATCCGCCGCCAGGACGAGATCGTGACGCGCAGCCCGTCGATGGGTGAGTACGCCCCCATCGGCATCGCGAAGATGGCGACGGCATTCTCGGAGGAGTGCAGATCGACCTTGATCATCGCCGATGACTTGTAGGCGATCGGCCGCACGTAGACGTCGGTGTGGTAGCCATCGCGACGGACGATCTCGCGGGTCAGCTCGCAGAGCCGCTCGACATTCTCCTCGAGCTTGATCTTGAGGAGCGCCGTCGACTTGAGAAACCGCTGGTAATGCTCCGCCAGCTTGAGGAGGTAGATCTCCTGGTGCTCGGGGTTCCAGTAGCCGCGGATCCCCTCGAAGCAGGCGGTCCCGTAGTTCAGCGCGTGGGTTCCGATGCTAACGTTTGCCTCGCCGAACGGAACGATCGCCCCCTTGAAGTAGGCAAAGCCTCCGTAGACCGCCTTCGTCGGTGGGGGTGGCGCCGTCTCCGGCGGGATGAGCGGTTCGACCGCCATCAGGCGATCACCCCCACCCGGCCCTCTCCCAACGCGGGAGGGGAAGCGAGGTCGTGAGTACGGCGCACGATATCCTCCAGGTCCCGATCGAGGATGTCTTTCTTGCGGTCGGCCAGTGCCAGGAACTGCTCCCAGGCTCGCCCAAAGTCCGCCTCGGACAGGTGGTAGCCGAGCTCGCCCAGGCGGAACTGGAAGGCATGGCGGCCGGAACGGGGAGAGAGCACGATGCGGCTCTCTCCCATCCCCACCTCTTCGGGCCGCATGATCTCGTAGTTCAGCTTGTCTTTGAGGACGCCATCCTGGTGAATGCCCGAGGCGTGGGCGAAGGCGTTGCCGCCGACCACCGCCTTGTTGGGCTGGACCGGAATGCCGGTATGTCGCGAGACCAGCGCGCTGACCTCCGCCAGGCGTGTGGTATCGATGCCGGTGCGCAGCCCGAGCGACTTCTCGCGCGTGCGCAGGATCATCACGACCTCTTCGAGTGAGGCGTTGCCGGCCCGCTCGCCGATGCCGTTGATGGTGCACTCGACGCGGCGGGCGCCGTTCAAGACGGCGGCGACGCTGTTCGCGGTCGAGAGGCCGAGGTCGTTGTGACAGTGCACGCTGATCAAGGCGCGGTCGATGTTGCGAACGTGCTCGCGGATCGAGCCGATCAGCGCGCCGAACTCGTTGGGCAGCGTGTAGCCGGTCGTGTCGGGGATGTTGACCACGGTGGCGCCGGCGTCGATCACCGCCTCGAGCGTTTCAAAGAGGTACTCGAGGTCGGCGCGGCCCGCATCCTCCGGTGAGTACTCGACGTCGTCGCAGAGCGAGCGCGCGTAGGCGACCGCCTCCACACCGCGGCGGAGCACATCGCGCCGGTTGGAGCGCAGCTTTCGCTCGATATGGATGTCGGATACGGAGAGCACCATGTGGATCTGCTTGCGCTCGGCGTCCTGGACGGCCTGCCAGACGGCGTCGATGTCGGGGCGAGCTGCGCGTGCCAGCGCCGTGATCATCGGGCCTCGGATCTGTCGGGCGATCCGTTGCACTGCCTCGAAATCGCCAGGAGAGGAGAGGGGGAAGCCGGCCTCGATGACATCCACGCCCAGGCGGGCGAGCTGCCAGGCGATCGCGACCTTCTGATCCGGCGTCAGCGATGCGCCCGGCGACTGCTCGCCGTCGCGCAAGGTCGTATCAAAGATGAAAACGCGGTCGCCCGTGGCCTGCGGTACGGCGGGCTCCATCAGTTGCTCGCCTTGTTCTCGGCTTTCAACCACGGCATCATGGCGCGCAGCTCCGAGCCGACCTTCTCGATCAGCTCAGCTTTGGCGCGCTGCCGGTAGGCGTTGAAGGCGGGCCGGCCCGCCTGGTTCTCCAGGATCCAGGTGCGGGCGAAGGTACCGTCCTGGATCTCGCGCAGGATCTGGCGCATCTCCTCGCGAACCGCCGGGCTGATCACCCGCGGGCCGCTGACGTAGTCGCCGAACTCCGCGGTGTCGCTGATGCTGTAGCGCATGTAGCTCATCCCTCCCTGGTACATCAGGTCGACGATCAGCTTCATCTCGTGCAGGCACTCGAAATAGGCGAGCTCGGGCTGGTAGCCCGCTTCCACCAGGGTGTCGAAGCCGGTCTTGACCAGCGAGGTGAGCCCGCCGCAGAGGACGGCCTGCTCGCCGAAGAGGTCCGTCTCAGTCTCCTCTTTGAAGGTCGTCTCCAGCACCCCGGCCATCGTCGAGCCGATGCCGCGCGCGTAGGCGAGCGTGCGGGCGCGCGCCTTGCCGGTCGTGTCCTGGTGAACGGCGAAGAGCGCGGGCACGCCCACCCGCTCTTTAAAGAGCCGTCGCACGATATGGCCGGGGCCTTTGGGCGCGACCATGGTGACGTCGATGTCGGCCGCCGGCAGGATCTGGCTGAAGTGGATGTTGAAGCCGTGGGCGAACATCAGCGCGCTGCCCGGCTTCAGGTTGGGTTTGACCGCCTCGTCGTAGAGCCGCTTCTGTGTCTGGTCGGGCACGAGCATCATCACGAGGTTGCCCAGCTCGACGGCCTTTTCGACCGTCTCCACGCGAAGATCCTCCTGCTCGGCCGCCTCCCACGACTTGCTGCCTTTGTAGAGGCCGACCACGACGTCGACGCCACTGTCCTGCAGGTTGAGGGCGTGGGCATGCCCCTGGCTGCCGTAGCCGATGACGGCGACCCGCTGGCCGGCGAGCGCCGCCATGTCGGCGTCGTCGTCGTGGTAGACCTTGGCCATCAGAGGTACGTCTTGGTCGTCAGGTTGTTCAGCCGCGGGTTGAGTCCGATCACCTGGTCGGCATCGACCGGCACGTCGATCACGATGGACTGGCCGGTGGTCTCGTAGCAGGCGTCCATGATCTCCTTGAGGTTGCTGAGATCCGGCTTCACGCGGTAGCCGTCCCAGCCGTGCGCCCTCGCCGCAGCGACGAAGTCGATCGACGGCAGCGAGGAATGGTAGCGGCGCTTCTCGACGTCGGGGATGACGACCTCGAGCCCCTTGTCGACGATCCCGTAAACGCCGTTGTTGATAATGAAGAGGCGAAGGTCGAGGTTGGCGGCGTCGGCCAGCGCACCACCGAAGAGGCGCCAGCACCCGTCGCCCGAGAAGACGAAGGTGTGGAGGCTGGGGTCGGCCAGCTTCGCCCCGACGCCCAGCCCGAAGCCGCCGCCCATCGCCGACCCGTCATGGGTGGTGTGGAAGGGAATCCAGGGGTGGGGTCGCTGCGTGACATACTGGCGGTCCTTGTAGGCGATGCAGACGTCGTCGAAGCCGATGCTGTTCGGCCGCCACGATTGGTGCAGCTGCTCATAGAAGGCGATGAAATCGACGCTGCCCTCGCGCACATCGCGCGAGATCTGACGGGTATTGAGGCGCTCGGGCAGGTCGACCGGTGGCCGCCGGCCGACGCCACGACGGGCGAGCTGCGGGATGATCTCTGCGAGCGTGGCGTCCAGGTCTCCGCGCACGACGTCGTAATTGCCCCGAACGCGATGGCGGAACTCACCGGCGATATGGCCGTACTGTTCCGTCCACCCGGTGAAGCTCCACACCTGTCCGGCGGGAATCGTCGCCAGGTTGAGCGAGTACTCGCCCGGGTCGAAGCCGAGCGTGATGACGCAGTCGTCCGGGCCGACGCCCCGCCAGAGCCTCATCGCCTCGTCGTTGCCGCCGAAGGAGATGTAGCCGAAGCCGTAGCGGTTGTCGGGGGAAACGGCGTTTGCCCCGTTGACCGACCAGACGGTGGGCGCCTGCAGCAGCTCCGACAACTGAGTGGTGAGCGCCGGCATGCCCGGCCAGCGCGCCGCTTCGCTGCCGACGTAGATCACGACGCGGCGCCCGTCGGCGATCCGCGGAAACTCCTCGACGAAGCGCTGAACGTCGCGTGCGCGGAAGCCACGGGGCCGGGGACGTGACGGCACGTCGACCTCGACGCCCTTCGAGAGGATGTCCGGATAGAACGCGATGGCGACCGGCTTCGATTCCATCAGAATCGATTGAGCGCGCTCGAGCTGTTCTTCCATGGTGTCGACGTCGTCGATCACGACACAGCCGTCGCCCAGCTCGGCCTGCAGCTGCGGCACGATGTTCATGCCGTGGACGGACACGTCCTGGAGCGGGGCCTGCCCGATCGACATCGTCGAGTTGAGCGCGATCAGGTACACCGCGGGGATGTTGTGTAGCTTGGCGTCGGTCATGCCGCTCCCGCCAAGCTTGGTGGCGGCGCCGGTGGTGGTGATGCAGCCGGCGATCCGTCCGGACGCGAGGTAATACCCGAGCGGCACGAAGCCGGCGACGTACTCGCCCATCGTGAGCATCCGCGGCGCGCCGTCCGTCGCCTGCGACAGGTCAGAGAAAGGTTCGAGGTGCTTGGCCACGTGAATCAGGCCGCCGCCGTTGACACCGGCGTAGGCGGTGACGCCCCAGCGGCGCAGCGTTTCGATCAGCCAGAAGTTGCCGCTGGAGCGCTCAAGCGGCGCCGGCCCAAACGGAGTCAGCTCGACGCGGTCGATCATTTCAGTGCTCATCGGATCTGACGCCCCTCAACCGCTGAACATGCGGTTGATCGCGTCCGTCACCTCATGTCCGCTACCGAACGGATGGGCCTCGGCGTGCCGCCCGGCGACCGCAGCGGTCAGCGCCTGTGTGCAGATGTCTGCCACGTCGATCTGGTGCCGGCGCTCCTGGATCTCGTGGTGCAGCCCGTCGGGGATCTCGATTGTGTAGCTGGCCATCGGTACCTCCTCCTCGTTGCAGCTGGCTTGGTCGAACGACATCCTCTGCTGCAAGGACGAGAGGATCCCCTCCCGCGGTACCACCCTGCTTGCGGCCACGGCCGCCGCTCTTGTTGAGGCGCCCAGCTCCGGGGGTGAGTAAGTCCCCATCAACGCCGGTTGACTCAGGCGGAAACGCTACCAGCCGTAGCCACGCGCGTCCATTGTGCAAACCAACCAAAAGTCATTGGTTCCTTTAGTCCTTCACGCGAGCGTTGGCTTCAGGCATACTAGTCACTCCCATGGCGCTGACTGTCCGGGAAGCGATGGCGCTGGGGGGATTGAGGAGGGGCGAGGTGCTGGCCGGGGCTAGCGGCCTCGACCGCACCATCACCTGGGTGAAGGTGCTCGAATCCCCAGAGACGATCAGCTGGCTCGCCGAGGGCGAGCTCCTGCTGACGGTGGCCTTCGCCATCAAGGACGACCAGGCCGCCCAGAAAGACCTCATGCGCAACCTGGCCGCGGTCGGCTCGGCGGGGCTGGTGATCAAGCCGGAACGCTACCTGCCGCAGATCCCGGACGACATGATCGGGCAGGCGGACGAGTTCAACATCCCCCTGATCCGCATCCCCCCGGATGTCTCCTATCTGGAGATCATGAACCCCATCCTGGAGCGGATCATCAACGCCCAGAACACCGAATTGCGCCGCTCGATCGAGATCCACCGGCAGTTCACCCATCTCGCGCTCGACGGCCAGGGTCTGGACGCGATCGTCAAGACGCTTGGTGAGCTGGTCGAGAGCTCGATCTCGCTGGAGGACGTGAGCTTTCGCCTGCTGGCGAGCCACGTGGTCCCGGGCGTGACCGACAAGCACCGGCAGCAAACGCTCGCCCACCACGGCACCCCGCTCAAGGTCCGCCAGGCCGCTGCCATCAAGAGCATGCTCCAGGACGTGGTCCGCGGCCGTGTGCCCCACAAAGTCCCGCCCTTTCCGGAGCTGGGGTTGACCGCGCCTCGCATCATCGCGCCCGTCCTGGCCGGACGCGAGAACCTGGGATACCTGTCGATCATCGATCACCCCCAGCATCTCGAGGAGCTGGCGATGATGGCGATCGAGCACGCGGCCACCGTCATCGCGCTCGAGATGATCAAGCAGCGCGAGGTCGCGGAAGCCGAGGACCGGGTGCGCGGCGAACTGGTCGATGACCTGCTCAACGGCACCTTCGGCGACCAGGCTAACGTGCAGCGCCGCGCGCGACACCTGCGCTACGACCTCTCGGTGCCGCACCGGCTGCTGGTGGTGGACGTGGACCACTTCGGGCGGTTCATCAGGGAACGGCGCTACGAGGAGGGCCGCGTCATCGCGCTCAAACACCAGTTGTTCCAGGTCGTGACCGGCGCGGTCCGCCGCGGACATCCGCGCCACCTCGTCAGCGCGCACAGCGACAGCGTCATCGTGCTCGTGCCCCAATCCCCTGACGGCAAGGACCCGGAGGCCGAGGAGCTGGCCACGCGCATCCGCGAGGCGGTCGCCGAGTCGGAGCTGGGCATCACGGTATCGGTATCGATCGGCCGGCTGTGCGTAAAGCCCGACGACTTCAAGCCCTCCTTCCTCGAGGCCCAGCGAGCGCTCGACCTGATGGTGCGCTTCGGTAAGCGCGAGCAGGTGATCAACTACGAGCGCCTGGGCGTCTATCGGTTGCTGGCGCAGGTCGAAGATCGAGCCGGTCTGGACGCCTTCGCCGGACGGATGCTCGCACCGCTGGTCGACTACGACCGCGCCCGCAACACGCCGCTGCTGAAGACGCTCGAGGTCTACCTGCAGCGGCACGGCAACCTGCGGCAGTCGTCGCGCGACCTGCACATCCACCTCAACACGCTTCACTACCGGCTGCGCCGCATCAGCGAGGTGACCGGCGTCGACCTGAAGGACGCCGACGCCCGGCTGGACCTGCTCCTCGCCTTGCGCGTGCGCGCCCTCGCGGAGACGAGATGACGAAGACCATCGCGGAAAAGATCTGGGACCAGCACATCGTTGTCGCGGGCGACGGCGCGCCCGATCTGCTCTACGTCGACCTCCACCTCGTCCACGAGGTGACGTCACCGCAGGCCTTCGAGAGCTTGCGGCTGGCCAACCGGCGTGTGCGCCGGCCCGACCTCACGGTCGCGACGATGGATCATGATGTGCCGACTCGAGGCGGGCGTCCGGCGGCGGACGAGATCGCCGAACGCCAGATGTCGGCGCTCGAAACCAACTGTCGGCGCGAGGGCATCTCTCTCTACGGGATGGGCCACGCGCGTCAGGGGATCGTCCACGTCATCGGGCCCGAGCTCGGGCTCACGCAACCGGGCCTGCTGATCGGCTGCGGCGATTCGCACACGTCGACGCACGGCGCGTTTGGCGCGCTCGCCTTCGGCATCGGGACATCAGAGGTCGAGCACGTCCTCGCCACCCAGTGCCTGCGCCAGCGGCGGCCGAAGACGATGGCGGTGACCGTCGAGGGAGCGCTGCCTCTGGGTGTCACCGCCAAGGACGTTGCGCTCGGCATCATCGCGCGGATCGGCGTCGACGGCGGCCGCGGGCATGTCATCGAGTACCGCGGGTCGACGATTCGCGATCTATCGATGGAAGGGCGCATGACGGTCTGCAACATGACGATCGAGGGCGGCGCCCGCGCGGGGATGGTGGCGCCCGATGAGACGACGTTTGCTTACGTCAAAGGTCGCCCGCATGCGCCCCGGGACGAGCAGTGGCAGGACGCGATCACGCACTGGAAAACGCTGGCGACGGATGCGGACGCGCAATTCGACCAGGAGGTCTCGATCGACGCCACCCGGCTGGAGCCATACGTAACCTGGGGCACCAATCCCGGGCAGTCCGTACCGGTGAGCGGGAGCGTGCCGAACCCGGCATCGGAGACCGATGAGCGGGCACTCGCCTACATGGCGCTCGAGCCGGGTACGGCGATGGAGGCGATCGCGATCGACCGCGTCTTCATCGGCTCCTGCACCAATGCCCGTCTCGAAGACTTGCGCCTGGCGGCGACCGTGGTGCGCGGCCATTCGGTGCATCCGAAAGTACGGGCCATGGTCGTGCCCGGATCGGTGAGCGTCAAGCGGCAGGCCGAGGCCGAGGGACTGGATGCGGTCTTCCGCCAGGCCGGCTTCGAATGGCGCGATGCCGGCTGCTCGATGTGCCTTGGTATGAACCCTGACATCCTCGGCCCGGGCGAGCGCTGCGCCTCGACCAGCAATCGGAATTTCGAGGGCCGGCAGGGGAGTGGAGGCCGAACCCACCTGGTAAGCCCGCCGATGGCGGCGGCGGCCGCGATCGCCGGCCACCTCGTCGACGTGCGGGAATTCAGCAATGTTCCCTCCCCCTCTGGGGGAGGGTAGGGAGGGGGGCGTGGAACCCTTCACCCAGCTCACCGGCGTCCTGGCGCCCCTCGATCGGGCGAACGTCGATACCGACCAGATCATCCCCAAGCAATTTCTGAAACGGATCGAGCGCTCCGGTTTTGGGCCCTTCCTCTTCTATGACTGGCGCCGTGCCGGCTTCGGCTGCGGCTCATCGCGTGAGCACGCCGCCTGGTCGTTGCTCGATGCCGGCTTCCGGACAGTCATCGCGCCGTCGTATGGCGACATCTTCAAGAGCAACAGCTTCCGTAGCGGCCTGCTCCCGGTCGAACTGCCCGAGTCCCAGGTTGCTGAACTGGTCCGCCTCGCAACCGAGGAGCCGGGTATGGAGGTCACCGTCGACCTGACGTCACAGCGCATCAGGGCCGACGGGTTCGAGACGGCCTTTGCCGTCGACCCCTTCTACCGTGAATGCCTCTTGAACGGTTGGGACGAGGTGGCCCTCACGCTCCGGCAGGAAGGCGAGATCGCTCGCTACGAATCGACGCGGGCGGCCTGGTTGCCGATCAGCCGCTAGAGCAGCGACTCGAGGTGGGCGGCCGCCGTTGCTGCTGGGTCCGTCACGCGCAGCCGAGCGGAGTGTCGGGCGGCGGTCGATGCCATCTCCTGGTCGGTCAGCGACTTCTTTACAGCGGCGCCGATCGTTTCCGCTGATGCCTGAGCGCGCGGCACGACCTCGGCGACACCGAGCGCCTCGGCTCGCGCGGCGACGCCCGGCTGATCACGGCCCCACGGGATGAGCACCATCGGCTTTCCCTGCCAGAGCGCCTTCATCACCGTTCCGTGTCCCGCATGGCTGACCAACAGGACGGCTTGCTCCAACACCGCCGAATGCGACACGGTCTTCTCCACTCGGGTGTTCGCCGGGCGAGACGACAACTCCGATGGATCGTGTTCCGGTCCAAGCGTGACGAGAACGCGGACCGGCGCATCGGCGAGCGCTTGAAGGGTGGCATCGGCCAGCGCGAGGTCGTCCTGGCGCTGTGAGCTGATCGAGACCAGGATCCAGGGATCGCCCGGCTCGTCCAGGTATGTTGGTCGTTCGCGAGCGGGCTCCCAGATCCCGAGCGGCCCGACGTAGTGATGGCGAGAGGGTAGACGGTCAAACGAATAATCGAAGACCTCGTCCGTGGCGTGCAAGACGAGGTCCGGAGCCTCGAGCAGTTCGGCGTACCGCTTGAGCAGGGGAAGTGCTCGCGGACCGAAGTCTTCCTCGACCGGGCGGGGCGGGTGCGGGCCAATGTAGAAGGTGCTGTTCACCACCGCCCAGGGATTGGACGGGCAGGTGGCGTCGACCGCCTCGACGCCAAACAGGGAGGTGACGATAGCGGTCGGTCGTTGACGCTCGATCGACTGCGAGAGCGGCTGGGCCACGTCATGGGCCCACACCGTCAGACCGCGCTGGATCATGGGACCGGCCTTTGCCAGGTCACCGCCCGTCGCTTGCATCGCCTCCTGGATGACGCTACCGAGGCGAGGACCGAGGTCGACCTCCTCCGGAAGCACCTCAACGGCAACATGCAACCGGGCCAGGATGTGCTCCACCGACGCATCGCCGACAAACGTGATTTCGTGCCCACGATCACGCAGGGCAAGGCTCGCAGCCACGAGTGGCGGTAGGTCGCCACCGGCGCCACCGGTCGCGACCACGAGGATCCCGCTCACCGTCCAATCATGCACCGATTCGCCACCGAGACTGTGGGGGAGAGCGGCCCATTGGACCGCCCTCCTCACTCGTTATCGCGCGCTACTGCTTGGCGAAGAACACGTCCGGGTCGTGCCGTCCCTGCGGCCACAGGAAATTCGTCAGGACATCGCGGTTGTCATCCCAGGCGAAGTACTGGTGGGATCCGTCGCTGACGTTCGCGATGTAGTCACCCATGTAGGTAAACGCGATGATCGGATCGAACTGCGGCAGGGTGTAGACGCCGGGGAATGACTGGCTGGTCACCCTGTTCGATGTCCAGCTCGTCGCAGTCTTGGAGTTCGAGACCAGGACGTCCAGCTGGCTGGTACCGTCACCGACGGGGCTGATCTCGTAATACAGCAGGTGTAGGCCGCCGCCATCAGCACTCAGCGCCGGCTGCGCCTCGTCGTTATTCCCTGACGTGACCTGCGAGGTCTTCCAGGTGTTGCCACCGTCTTTTGATGCCGCCAGGACGACGTGGCTGTGGCCCGAAGCTCCGTCGTTCCATGCCGCGTACAAATTGCCATCCTTCGCCGCCAGCGTCGGAAGCTCGAGGTTTCGCATGAACTGGCCCGGTCCTAGCTGGAAGGCGCCGAAGAAGGCCCCGGTCGACGGGGACACGTCCGCGATTTTCACCTTCTGGGGGAACGTCTGCCCACCATCGTGAGAGGCGAAGATCCACTCCTCTTCCGTGAACGGCGCCGTAAACGTGCAGTTCGGGTCATCCACGCCGAACTTCAGCGCCGCGTCATACACGGTGCCATCCGGCGCGACAAGCGGCATGGCGCCGATGTACTGGTGGAACGAGCAGTCTGGCGGCTTGTTGGGATCGAAGGAGAACAGCACGGCTTTGTCCGCGTAGGCGATCGACCAGCTGCTGCTGCCATCGGTGGAGTGCGCGACGGGCAGGCCGCTGTACACCGTGAAGACGCCAGTGCTCGAATCGAACGTTGTGGTGAAGTCGTCCCAGGTGTCGTACAAGTTGCCCGCCCCGGCGGCGACCATGGCGTCTTTATCCGCGCTGTAGCCGAGCTCGTTGCCCGGAGGTGGCGGGATCGGGTTCGCCTGGCTCCAGGTCTTGCCCCCATCGGTCGACTTCGCCACGCCCACCAGCAGTGAGAAGGAGCTGAAGTCGAGGACCAGGTTCGAGTAGTACATGGTCCCGTTGCTGTCGGTGGCCAGCCACGGATCACCGAAGTTGTTCTTCCCCGGCGCGTTCGGGATTGCTCCGCCGTCGGTGAACGTCTGGCCGCCGTCGGTCGAGGACGAGACGCCGCTCAAGTTACTCGCGGCGGTCAGGAAGAGCAAGGTCCGCTGGGAGTCGTTATAGCCGACCACGACGTTCGAGCCGGAAACCGCAACCGAGGTTTCGCTCTGGGTCGTCTGATCGGCCTGATTCGAGTCCTTGCTCGGGTCATTGACGCGGACATTCGGCAACGGACCGCCGACCGGCTTTAACCCCTTGGGCTGCCGGGTCGTGGCCGGCGCGCTGATCCCGTTCGAATCGGGCGTGGCGCGATGGTCGCCGCGCGCGATCGCCTCCAGAGCGATTCGCGCCGTCGGCGTTAGGGTTTTGCCCGCCGGTGTGGCCAGAATCCGCTTCGCGATTTCTTGCTTGCTCGGTGGCGTTTTCGGCGACGCGGCGGATCCGGCGATCGCGCCAGCCGCGATGACAACCATCGCGATGGTAAGCACGCTGAGTGTTCGACGCATGTGACCTCCCTCGTTGTCGGAAACCTGCCCCTTATGGCTCCGATCCCCCTTATAGGCATCCCTCCTCCGGTACCCGCAAATCCGACCGAAAGGCTTCACGCAAACGAGAAATCCCCACCGACCTCAGCGTTAAAGAGACCGCCCGCTCCGCGCCGCACGCCGCTGCTAGACGCTGTTTACCAGTTCGTCGCGATGTACTTGGTCTCGAGGAACTCGAGGAGTCCCTCGTGCGAGCCGTCGCGGCCGACCCCGCTCTGCTTGACCCCACCGAAGGGAGCCGCCGGGTCTGAAATGAACCCACGGTTGAGCCCGACCATGCCCGACTCGATCGTCTCCGCAACCCGAAGGCCCTTCGCCAGATCTCGCGTGTAGACGTAGGAGGCGAGACCGCGCTCGGTCTTGTTCGCGTACTCGATCGCCTGGTCGACGTCGCGGAACGTCACAATCGGCGCGATCGG
>WNGQ01011804.1_pt1 | contig 16364 bp, 13 predicted proteins | sample 5407661 | NCBI WGS metagenome assembly WNGQ01 (sample SAMN13153382, study PRJNA577476) | soil metagenome | isolation source: 60 cm soil or saprolite under Garry oak tree replicate 2 | place: USA:California | collected 2016-06-15 | reverse complement strand
GAAGTGACATGGAATGCCACCCTGATCAAGGGCGATCTGGCGGAAGAAGTGTCCAGACTCAAGCAGGAGGCTGGCCAGGATGTGTTGATTTTCGGCAGTGGCGAACTGGTCCACACGCTTCACGAGCGAGATCTCATCGATGAATATCGCCTCATGATCTTTCCTGTTGTGCTGGGAAGCGGGAAACGTCTGTTCCCAGGCGGGAACGTGAAGAAAGTGCTCAAACTGGTCGAGACCAGGACATTGGGTTCAGGCGTCGTGCTGCTCACCTACCAGCCTGACAAATCATAACCAGGGCCGGACAGCGCTGGAGCACAGGGAAGGTCTCTCGATGAATACTCATCTCTTTGCTCCAGTCATTGTCCCGAGGCCTTAGAAGAAGTGACGCCAGCACATGCGCACCAAGTAATATCAGAAAGAGTATAAATAAACATGACAACACAGAATCATCCGAGCACACCCGTCGAGAGTGGCTATGTTCCCGTGAACGGTCTGGAGATGTACTACGAGATCCACGGCAGCGGTCGGCCGCCGGTGCCACCGGTTCCGCTGGTGCTGCTGCATGGCAATCTCTCGACCATTGGCACCTCGTTCGGCAAGGTACTGCCGCAGCTTTCCTCGATGCGGCGGATTATCGCTGTCGAGCAGCAGGGACATGGGCATACAGCCGACATTGATCGCCCGTTCAGTATAGAGCAATGGGCGGAGGACACCACCGCTCTCCTGCGTCATCTGGGGATCGAGCAGGCCGACTTCTTCGGCTATAGCTCGGGGGGCGCGGTCGCCCTGGAGATCGCTCTGCGCTCTCCCGCCCCGGTGCGCAAACTCGTCTGGGCAGGCGGGGCCAGCTATAGACGCGACGGCTTCTACCCCGAACTCCTGGCGGGAGGCGAGGCCATGAAACCCGAAGACCTGGATGGCTCCCCGTTCCAGCAGGCATACGCCAGCATTGCGCCGCACCCGGAGAATTGGCACCGGCTAGTTGCGAAGATAGCGGATCTCGACCGCACGATTGGGGACCGGTCGCGCGAGGCCATTGCCTCGGTCAAAGCGCCCACCCTGCTTATCATCGGGGACTCCGATATCGTGCGCCCGGAGCACGTGGTCGAGATGTTTCGCCTGCTCGGCGGCGGTGTAGTAGGCGATCTCGTCGGTCTGCCGCGTTCCCAGCTTGCCGTGCTCCCCGGCACGACGCATGTGACGCTCGTGGACCGCGCCCAGTGGCTGGCCTCGATGATCACCGAATTTCTCGACGCACCCTACTAAATGAGGACCATCACCGGTGAACTTCCACCATTGAAACGCGCCTCGCACTCGCGAACCTTTTGTGGCTCTCGCTCGTATTAGGGAACAGCACACGACCGGAGGAGCCAACCAGTGCGTTCTATGCAAGACAGAAGCGACGAACAGTTGATGACAGCCGTGATGGCAGGTGATCACGTGGCATTAGCCACACTGGTGACCCGCCACCACGGCCCACTGCTCGGCTATCTCTATCGTCTCGTTGGAGGGGATCAGCAGCTTTCGGAAGATCTGGTTCAGGAAACGCTCCTGCATGTGCTGCGGCAGCGCACGTACCAATCTGATCGCCCATTCAAGCCCTGGCTCTACATGATTGCCACCAATCTGGCACGCGACTATTTCAAGTCAGCCGAGGTGCGCCAGTGCTGGCAAAGGGGTGACGCTGAGGAAACGCTGCTCCACTTGTACGACAGCGCTGCTGGCCCGGTCGTGTTGTTGCTCCGCTTTTATCAAGGATTCAGCTTACAAGAAATCGCTGAGACGCTTCACATCCCGCTGGGGACGGTCAAATCGCGGCTCTCGGTGGGCGTTCACCGCTTGCGCATCTTGCTGGCCCCAGTACAGAAAGGAGTGGACTAGATGCCCCATCCTCAATCATCCTGGCCGTTTGAGCGACCAGAGCAGTTGGCAGATTTGCTGCGCGAGCAAGGAGCAACGCCAGAAGAGCGTGCCGACCTGCTCCCCGCCTTGCGTCGCCTGTCCGAGTGGCAAGCGCCACAGCCGGAACCCGCAGACACCCGGCGCCTGCTCGCCCGGCTGGCGACAGAGCTGCCCGCGCCCTCGCCAGTGCGCCAGGCCATCCGCGAGCACCGGCAGCGCACTGGCATATTCTGGCTGCTGGCAACGGCCCGCGCGCAGGTCAGCCTCTTTGGCCCGGCATTCTGGCTGGTGAGCGCCCTCGTCACCCTGGTAGGTGCAGTGGTTGTGTTGAGCAAGGTGCTTCCCGATCAGGAATTGGTGCTGCGCGCCAGCGGGCCACTCCTGGCCTACCTGGGAACCATCGTCGCCTTTCGCGGACCAGGGCTGCGGGTGCTGGAATTGGAACTTGTCTGCCTGCCTTCGCCGCTGCAACTGGCACTGGCCCGGCTGGTGATTGTGCTGGGCTATGATGTTGGCCTGGGCCTCGCGCTGAGTCTGGCGCTCTGGGCGAGCGGCACCGGGCAGGTCCTGGCGCTGACGCTCGCCTGGCTCATGCCACTGTTCCTGGTCGCGGGACTGGCCCTGCTGCTCTCGCTGCGCCTCTCAGTCCAGGCAGCAGCCTCCCTGGCCTACGGGAGTTGGCTCGCCGTCCTGGCCATCGGCACCACCTCCAACCTTCAGACGTTCCTGCTCGCGCCTGCGCTTTCGGTGCTGCCGGGCTGCATCGGCCTGGCGCTGTTGGTCATCGCGCTGCTGCGCCTCCAGACCGGCATGCACCGCCTGCTCCCCCATCCATAAGGTTTGTGAATGATTGCTTCCATTCGCGAACCTTTTTGGGGGGTGGCTCGTAAGAGGGGACGTGCAGCACTCACTGTATCTACAGCAAAGTCAAGGAACATGTAAGGGAAAGGGGGTGCAGGGGTCCTCCCCTGCCGGGGTTCAAGGGGTGCCCCCTTGGTTTCCCCTTTTCCCAAAAAGGTTCGTTGAAAATGCACCTCCAAACTCTATCAAACAAAAGGAGAGTATCATGAATATCACTGCGCTGACCAGTACCGGCCAGCAAACCCGGGAGATCGAGCGCCCGCGCCTGCTTCTGAGCGTGATGACCTGGGAGTTTCGTCGCTTCCGCGCCAGCCGCCTCTTCTGGTTTCAGGCTCTCGGCCTCTTCGGTTTTTTGCTCCTCATGACGTGGGCCCTACACGCGCCAGACAATATTGGTGCGGGCGTCGTAGGTAGCGGCGAGGTGCTCAGCGGCTTCGTGGCCGGAACCAGCGCGGGAGGACTTCTTCGTACCCTACCAACCATTCTGGTGGTGCTGGCCCTCCTTCTGCCCTTTGTCACGGCTGATGGCGTGACACGAGATCTGAACCGGCGCACCCACGAACTGCTAATGACGACCGCGCTGCCGAGCTGGACCTATGTCTGGGGACGCTACCTGGCGGGCCTGGTGATGAGCCTGGGACTGGCGCTGCTTTTGCTGGCCTCCATCCTGGGGATGGGATGGCTGCTGCATCTGACCGTCACCGACTATCCGGCGCCGGAGATCGGTACCGTGCTGCTCCTCTGGGTTGGCATGGTGGTATCGGCGACGATCCTGGTCAGCAGCTTCGGTTTCGCTCTGAGCACTTTGCTCCCGCGCCTGTCCACGCTGGTCAAAGTCGTGATCATGGTGGCGTGGATCGTGGGAGGGCTGGTGATCCCCCTCGGGCTAGGCGGTACCACTCCTCCTACCTGGTACGTCAATTGGGACCCGACCAGCGGGATAACCGCGCTTGGGCTCCTTCCTTCGTATTCCCTTGCCCTCGGCCCGACGATCACAAGTGAGGCGCAACTTCAGCAGCTCATTCTCACCGTTGAGAACAAGATGCCAGACCTGGCAGGCTGGTTCGCGCCACACCTGCTGCTGGCCGGGTTCAGCCTGGTGCTGGTGCTGATCGCGGCCCTCGCCTTCAAACGCTCCCGCGATGTGCTCAGTTAACATGTTCGTGCGCGGCTTCAACGGCCATGAAAAGAAAGAGAGAGAACCGAGATGGAATTGACGATTGAACGCCTGAGCAAGCGTTATGGGCAGCACTGGGCGCTGCGTGAGCTTTCGCTGCGCTGCGAGCCGGGCCTGCTGGGGCTGGTTGGACCCAATGGCGCGGGCAAGACGAGCTTGATGCGCATGATCGCGACCCTGCTGGAGCCCAGCGAGGGGACCATTCGCTGGAATGGGCAGGACATCCGCACCCATGGCCAGGCGCTCCGGCAGGTCCTGGGCTATCTGCCCCAGGATTTTGGCATCTATCCGGAGTTCACCGGACGCCAGTTCCTGCGCTACCTGGCCGCGATGAAAGGGCTGCCCTCCTCGCTGGTCCACCGGCGTGTCGATGAGGTGCTCTCGATTGTGCAGATGGAGCAGGCGGCCGACCGCAAGCTGCCCACCTATTCCGGCGGCATGAAGCAGCGCATCGGCATCGCGCAGGCCCTGCTCAACGACCCCGAACTCTTGATTGTCGATGAGCCGACCGCCGGACTCGACCCCGCCGAGCGCGTGCGTTTTCGCATGCTGCTCGCTAGCCTGACTAGCAATCGGATCATTCTGCTGAGTACCCATATCATCAGCGATGTGGAGGCCGTGGCCGGCCGATTGATGATTTTGCAGGAGGGGCGCGTACTGACCGATACGACGCCGGAGGCGTTGCTGGCAAAGACCGCCGGGAAGGTCTGGAGTGTGACCACCGATCAGGCCACCGCATTGCAGTTACAGGCGACCTATCAAGTCAGCACGATGGTCAACCAGATGAACGGCATCACGCTACGGCTCATCAGCGCCACGCGCCCGCACGAGGCTGCCGTCGTCATTGACCCCAGCCTGGAAGACGCCTATCTGCTGGCGACGGGTAAGCAAGAAGTTCGTGTCTGACAGGAGTGGCGATCAATTGCTCTGCCGCATCCATCAAACGGGAGGCGATTCCTTTTATCCTTGCATCTCAAAGGGAAAGGTCTTAAACAAGTCACTCAAATCCGTAGCATGAGCCGCATCACCTAAGAGCGGACTTACCCCGAAGACCTCCTGGAGGGTACGCAGCAGCGAACTATGGGTATAGTGGATCGTGTTCGAATAACCGCCCCCCTTCGCGTCAGGAGAAAGCACAATCAGACCTATTGGCCCGTCTCCACCCTCACCCTCATCCCAGGTGATGAAGACAATACCACCGTTCTTGTATGCTTGAGAGTTGAGAATTGCCGGGAGGTTCTGGGCAAGCCAGCTATCCCCTTGCTTCACCGCATCGTTGAGAGGCGCGCAAGTATCATGCATGTCATCACACAAGTTCGGCGTAATGAAGTTGTAGCGTGCCACAGTATTCTTCTGTAAGTCTATGCCCAGTTCGCTATAGGGCCGGACGTGCGCAATGCAGGAGGCGGAATGGGGATCGTTGGTATTGGTGACATCATCGAAGAAGATCATCGGATTGTGCTTGGGGGCATAAGCGCCCGTGCTCGTGAGGGGACACACGGTGCCGCTGATGTCTTCTTGATACGACTTCCACGTGATGTGGGCAGTTGTGAGCAGGGTGACCAGGTGGAGCTTCGTGCTCTGGTGATTGGCAGCCGGGTCAGCGTCATTCGTAATGCCAAAATTCGTTCCTGCCTCCAGCCAGAGATAGTTCGGTTCGCTTGGGTGAATGCCTGGCGGGTTGTAGTCCTGCTCGGCATGTGAGGCCACCGGCAGGAGCGTAGTATTGATATACGGAGCCGAAGGGCTCCCCTTGATATCCGACCAGTTATGATTCTCCATCATAATCAGAAAGACGGTCTTGCCGGGCGGGGCTGGTGTCGTGCTGGGCGTGAGGGAAGCTGTAGGGGAAGCCGAGGGCTGGACGGTAGCCGTCCCCGCGTTGTTCGCCCCACGGGCGGCTGTGGGGGTATTGGCCGGACCCGAGTTCGTGGCCGGAGCATTCCCACACCCTCCCCCACCAACCACGATGACTCCCGTAACCAGTACGAGGATCCATCGAAGCAGGCGATGCGACATCTTTTCCTCCTCTTGCCAGAGCGCAACTAAGCAAATGTGGGTTTTTCCTGCCGTGGGGCAATTGCCCCTACAGTTTCTCAGGGAACGACTTTCTTTCGCTTCTACAGTGGTGTAGGCGTAAAATAAAGTCTAATGGACCTGGTCCAATGTAGTGGCTGATCACTCATGTCGGTCCCGATCGTGCCCGGCTGGTCCCGTACGTGCCCTGGCCGGCACTGGCATATCGAGCACCCGACCACGCCCCTTTGGGTGCAACCGCCTCGAGCCGCTGCAGATCATCTGGGGAAAGGCTGACGGCGCAAGCTCCTGCATTCTGCTCCAGGTTTGCGCGCCGCTTGGTGCCAGGAATCGGCACCACATCCTCCCCCTGTGCCAGCAGCCAGGCCAGGGCCAACTGCCCCGCCGTGATGTGCTTCTCGTCGGCCAGGCGGCGCACCTCGGCGACGAGGTCCAGATTGCGACGGAAATTCTCCCCCTGAAAGCGTGGACTCGTGCGTCGAAAATCGTCAGGTGCGAAATCATCCGGGCTGGTAATTGCTCCTGTGAGGAATCCACGTCCCAAAGGACTGTAGGGCACGATCCCGATCCCGAGCCGGCGCGCGACGGGCAGCACCTCATCTTCCAGGTCGCGCGACCACAACGACCATTCGCTTTGCAGCGCCGTAATCGGGTGGGTGGCCGCCGCCCGTTCGAGACTATCGACACTGGCCTCCGAGAGTCCCAGGTAGCGCACCTTGCCCGCCTGGACGAGTTCGGCCATCGCCCCGACGGTCTCCTCAATCGGGACATCGGGATCGACCCGGTGCTGGTAATAGAGGTCGATGGACTCGACGCCCAGACGCGCCAACGACTCGTCACAGCAGGCTTTGACGTATTCCGGTCGCCCACTCATGTCTAGGCTCCCATCATCGCGTTTCAAGCCGAATTTGGTTGCCAGGATCACCTTGTCACGTCGATCAGCGATGGCGCGTCCAACCAGGCGCTCGTTGTGCCCATCGCCATAGACATTGGCCGTATCAAGAAAGAACATCCCCAGCTCAATAGCCCGGTGAATCGTGGCGATGGACTCTCGTTCGTCTGCCGGGCCATAGGACTGTGACATGCCCATGCAGCCAAGACCCAGGGCCGAGACGACCAGGCCCTGTCGGCCAAGCACGCGAGTAGGGATCATGGAATCCGACATCTCAAGCTCCTCTCCTCTTCTCCTCTACGCCAGAAGGTTTGTCTCCAACACGTTCAAAAAACGCGGCTGCGCACTCCACCGAGTGAGTTATCTGGCTGGCCGTTCGAGAGCGATGACAGGAATTTGTCTTCTTTTGATATTGCCCATAGGGGGGAAATACTTCTACTGCTCTCTTAAACGCCTGTTCTCGCTCATCGCCGGTGAGAATGCGGGCGGTGGTAGCAAATTTCTCACTGCCAACTTCGACCGTAACTTCCGGGTGGGCCAGCAGGTTGAGATACCAATCCGGATGTTTCGGATGCCCTCCTTTGGACGCGACCGCAAGGAGGCGATCACCATCAGTCACAAGCATCAAGGGAGCTATACGAGTTTGACCTGTTTTGGCTCCTGTCGTTGTCAGCAGCATTAACGGTGCCCACCCTTTCACCTTGCCTCCATGGGTGCGGAATTCCTCGATAACCGCTTTGTTTCGTTCATTCCAGCTCGTCATCAATCAAATCTCCTCTTCAACGTAGTGAAAACCGAATAAAATTGTAGAGAGAGCCATATTCACTCTCCCTACTGCAAGAACATCTTTGCTCAGGGTAACTATTCCAATTGTTTTCTTCTCCACATCTCCGTTTGTGCCTCAATCCTCGTATCTGTCGTGGTGCCGGACCCAGGCCTGCGGGCCTTCCAGACCCTCCTCATCTCGCCCTTTAGGAACCAGGTCAAGGTAGTGGTATGCGCCGTTCAGCATGTCGATTCCCCGCGCGTAGCACGAGTAGGTGTGAAAAACCGCGCCACTGTCTACGAGGACACTGTGAGGCTTAGTGTCAATGACACACTGGTAATCTTGCATTCTCCTTGTCATCCGTGCTATCATGGGCGAAGGATAGGCCGACGGACATCCCGTGAAACGGGTAGAGGTAGACGAATGTCCGTCTACTTCTAGTTATGCCGCGTTCACAGCAGATGATTACCGTAGATCGTGATATAGCGATGTCATGACAAGCCGGGCCGCTGCGCGTCCCGTCAGGTGCAACAGCAGGCCGTTAGGCCTTCAGGAGTAAGCGAATGGAGGAAAAGTCACGGCTCACCTTCCGGATCACCCTCTGGCGGCCATGGTTGCTGGCCCTCACACCGTTGGCGCTGCTTGCGGCTTTGGGCGTGGCCCTCTCCGTTGTCGCGGGCGAACTCGCCGCGGCGGCGAGTATCCTGCTCGGCTTCGCTGGGGTTGCGGTGGCATTGCTGCTGCTAATCGGCTTGACCGTGTGGGCGAGCCGCTGGCACGTCGATCCGGACGGGATTGGCGGCCGAAACAACTGGCTCGTCTACCATCGTCTGGATTGGTCCGAAATCAAGTCCGTCGAGCCGTGGTTGATTCCCGGGTATCGGTACTTGCAGGTGAACGGTGTCGGCAAGCGTTGGGCGTTCTGGCTGCCCTTGTTCTTGACCGACATGCCCGGACTTCGCTCCGCCGTAGCGCAGTATGCCCCGCCGGGAAACCCATTGCGGCTCTATCTGGAGAAACACCCGGCCTAACCCGCTGCTGCAAGCCGACCGCTTCGCATGCAAAATGGTTGATTACTCAACCCAACGCTACGCTTCTTCGTAAGCCGTAGCTTTTTTATGTACTAGGGCCAGTAGCAGCCTTCATCCCCAAACGTGTATCTTGGAGCGCCAGTATACCACAAATTGAGATAAACTCTACTAAATCCTAAGGGCAGTCAACGTTCATTCACCGCTTTGTAGATTCTCGTGGAGCACATTCACCAGCTCAGCCAATCGTATCCTAATAGCCTGGGCCTGTTTCCTTCGCCGCTCAGTTTGAGACGTTGGCGTAGTCGCCCCGTCAGACTGTCGATTGACCACCAGGGCATCAGCCAGGGCAGCCCGCAGTTTGCGCCCCCCATGCTCACTTTGAGGGGCAGCAAACCAGCGCCTATCCCGGTGAAGAAACCCGCCCGCGTACAGAATCGCCCTCACCGTGTTCCGGGCAACATCGTGTCCTTGCCGCTCGCGGAGAGCCTGTACCACAGGTACGAATGTGAGCCCCTCCGGTTTCTCTGAGAGGATCGCCTGGAGGGACTGGCGGTAGCTCTCACCTGCACCACCGCGCAGCGCTTTGAGCGCCTGCGGATCCACCAGGCGCTCCTCTTCCCGCTGCACTTCGTCGTCGTGCCCGGCAAGGCGCAGGACAACGACATCAGGTGTCCATTGGACACGCAGGAGATCACCCGCCTCCAGCCATTCCAGCTTCTGGGCCAGGTCACGCCCATAGAGTCGATCTTGATTCCGGTCGAGCCACAGCCAGAGGCGCTCATCGCTGTCGTACCACAGTCCGCGCAAGACTTCCCGGTCCCCTTCACCCACTCCGCGGGGAGGGTAGGCGCTGCGAGCTGCCGAAGGCACCGGGAGAAAGCCTTCGAGCAGGTGGATGGTGCGCAGCGGAAACGTCCAGCTCAGAGGATTCGCCATTGTTTCTCTGCTCTGGGGGATTGGACTGTTGTCAAGCCTTGGGTGAATCTCCTGTCCGGGTGTATCGGGTCTCTGAAGAGTGTTTCCCTCTTCGTTCCGCTCCTCCCCTGTAGAAGCAGCGCCCCCTACTGGCAAGACCTGCAGGCGTGTGCGCCCCGGCGCTTTCGGCACTGCCACAACTGCAGGCGTGTGCGCCCCGGCGCTTTCGGCACTGCCACAACGGGAACCCAGTAGTCCTGCCCCACGCGTGCCACTTGCGGCCAGGCGAGGAGCCACGCGCGCACCAGTTGCCAGCCATTTCTCTCGTTGGCTTCAGCCCGGCCCAGTGTGGCCAGTAACTCGGTCACCTGGCGCACCGTCAGCGGCCCATCCCCTCTGCCGTGCCACTGCTCGAGGAGTTGGGGGCCGAGCGCGTCGAGAGCGGCCCTGGTTGCCGCTGGCACGGTCACGTTGTATTCCCGCTCAACCGCTTCCAATGTGCCGTCTGGAAGGAAGGTGAAACGCGCGTCGTTGGGGCAGAACGTGTAATGCACCTGGTCCTCGGCGTCGAGCCGGGCCAGTTCGGCGTCGAGGTCCTGCCCATTCCACGCCCCCGATCGCAGCGCATCCAGCAGCCGGTTATTGGCGAGTGCCTGGGTAGCGAGCCGCCACTGGCGAGGATGCTTGCCGTCTGCTTCAGCGGCCAGCACGAAGCGCCCCTGCGGATCACTTTGAGGTGAGAAATCGTAGCCTCGCTCCCAGATGGGGAGCAGCGCCTCCTCGCCGGTGAACGTACGGCACGTGGTCGATAGGCGGGCTACCGCCTCATCGAGGAGTTGGGCTACTTCATCGTCCAGGTCGCTCATACGATAACCTCACTCTCCTGCAAGGCCGGCAGGTCAATGCCACCGGCCAGCGCGTCCCGCCCCTTCTGCGTAATTGTGACCGCCAGGTAGGTCCCACCCCCTCGCAGCGGGCGCTCTACCAGCTGCAGGTAGCCGCTTTCAATCAAAGCATCGAGCGCGCGGCGTACCTGGTCGGCTTTGACGCCGCTGCCCTCCAATTCGCCAAAGTGATCCGAGGCACGCGCCGCGGGCGAGAGTTTTCTGGGCGTGCCATCAAAGATTGTCTGCGGAACGCCCAGGACTATTTTCTCGATGCTCCACTTGCCAAAGATGTTGTTGTGATCTTTGACCGCTCCCAGGATGGTCATGCGTGGATCGATGCCCAGCGGTTCGGCTGCGATCACGAGATCGGGCCGCCAGGGGAGGTGCTCGCTGGTCGGGCTGCACAGGTCGCATTTGCCGCACGGCGCCGCGCTGTTCTCTCCTGTCAGGTAGTTCACCAGGTAGGCACTGCGGCAGCGATTCTGGCCGGACCGCAGGTGGATGTAGTCCAGCATCTTCTGGAGCCGTTCCTCGAAGCGTCCGTAGCGGGCGGCAAATCCCTGCTCGATCGCGTGCAGGTTCGCGCCCTTCGCCAGTTCCGGCCCGGTTCTGAGTGTCACTCCACGGCTGTAGGACCGGTAGAGCAGCAGATCGCGCTCGGCCAGGCGCACGAGCAGCGGATCGACGCGGCGTGGATCCAGCCCGGTCTCCCGGTAGACGGAAGCTGCCCGGTATGGTGCTTGCCGGTCCCGAGCAGCGCCGGTGGCGTCAAAGAGAGTAGCTGCCAGGTGACGCTCGTCAGGATCTGCGATGCTCGATAGAATGGTCTCTGGCGTTTGATTGAGCATAACTGTGGCTTCGAGCGTGCAGTCAACGCCGCGCTGCACCAGTCCCGCTTCCTCGAACGAGAAGAGCAGCACGCGGGCCTGCGTTTGTTCAATATCGGCCAGGTCGGCCAGGGCATCAGGATTGCAGAGCAGCGCTCCATCTGCCAGGCGTACCGCTGTGGGCAGCTCCTGGTCGGCGTCTTGCAGCGCCTGCCGGTAGGCCCCCAGCACTTTTGTTTTGGGCATGCCCTGTTGGGCGATGAAGCGGGTGGTACGCTGCGTTTGCGCGTGTTCGAGCAGGATGGCGTAGGCCTCTTTGCCGTCGCGGCCGGCCCGTCCTGCCTCTTGGGCATATGCCTCCAGGCTGGCGGGGTGATCATAGTGCAGCACGAAGCGGATTTCCGCTTTATCGACGCCCATGCCGAAGGCGTTGGTTGCGACCACGACGTCGAGTTCGCCCTGCATGAATTGTTCTTGAATCTGATGCCGTTCAGGCGTCGGGAGGCCACCGTGATAGGCCTGCGCGGCGATATTACGGTCGCGCAGCAGGCGGGCCAGTTGCGTGGCCGCTTTGCGCGTCGCGACGTAGACGATGCCCGAGCCCCCGCGCTCCTGGTTGCGCACCAGTTGCTGCACGATGCCGAGCGCCAGGCTGTCGCGTTCCTCGCGTCTGGAGACGTGATAGACACGGAAGACCAGGTTCTCGCGCACAAAATCGCCGGTGCGCGTAACCAGTTCTCGCCCACTCTCTCCCTGGCTCCCCTCTCCCTGGCTGCCCATTCCCAGCGTGGTGGTGATTTCCTGCTGCACCTGTGTTGTGGCGGTGGCGGTCAGCGCGTGGACAGGCAGCTTCGCGCCATCCTTCCCTGTCGGCAACAGGCGCGCAATCTCGAGAAAGTCGGGGCGGAAATCATGTCCCCAGGTAGAGATGCAGTGCGCCTCGTCGACCACCAGTTGGATGAGTGGCAACTGCGGCAGATAGGATCGGAAGCGGGGATCGCGCAGGCGTTCGGGCGAGACATACAGGAGCCTCACCTTCCCTCGTGCGGCATCGCGCAGCGTCTCTTCCTGGCTGGCGGCATCCATGCCGGAGACCAGCGCGGCGACTCGCGTCATGCCCGGGACTTCGCGCAGCTTCTCTACCTGGTCGCGAATCAGGGCAATCAGGGGAGAAATTACCAGTGTGAGTCCTGGCCGGATCAGGGCGGGCAATTGATAGGTGCGGCTCTTGCCTGCTCCGGTCGGCAGAAGCGTCAGGACATCCTTGCCGGCCAGCACGTCGCGTATGATCTCTTCCTGCAGCGGGCGGAATATGCTCTGCCCCCAGATGGCTTGCTGCACTGCGAGCAGGCGCGGCCTGGCTACCCGCTCGAAGTCGGCTTCGCCCACAAACAACGCCGGCAACTGCTGTTCGATCAGGACCCGCTCGACATCGGGGACGGTTGGAGCGGGCAGATCTTCGGGCGAGAACGGCAGGCCCATCCAATCGGCGATGCGCTGGAACATCTCGGGGCCGGAATCATACCTGATGGTGGGATCGGGTAGAGAGTGCAGGACCTCGGTGCGGTAGAGTGAGTTGCGCAGTCGCTTGTCAAGCAGGATAGTGGCCCCTGTGTCTGTAGAGGAACGGATCAGGCGGCCGAAACCCTGCTTGAGAATGATGACCATTTTCGGCAGCAGGTAATCGTAGAAGCCGTTCTTGCCTGCACTCTCCACGGCGTTCATGCGAGCGGCTTCTACCGGGTCGCCCAGGCTGGGATAGGGCAGCTTCTCTAAAAAGACGTAGGAGAGCGATTCACCTGGCACATCCACACCTTCCCAGTACGAGCGCGAGCCCAGCAGCGAGGTGCGTTTGTCATCGCGAAAATCGTTCAGGACGCGGTTCCCCTGACTCTGGCTGAGGACCGGATAACCTGCCCTGGCCATCGGCGCGGCAAGGCGTTCATAGACGAGATCGCGCCGGTTATTGGCGGTGAAGAGCGCCAGCGTCTGGCCCTTGAAGAAGGGGATGAACCTGCCCAATAGTTCGGCTACCGCTTCGGGGAAGTTGCGCTTCAATGCGCTGTCGCGTGGAGCAGGTAAATCGTTCGGCAACTCCAGCAGGGCGTGCTCGTGATAATCGAAGGCAGGCGGGAGTTCTTTTGTGACCAGCCTCTTTACCGCTGCCTCCGAGGCGATGCGCTCCGGCTCCAGGCCAACGCGGTTGAGGAAGAAATCGAACTGCTGGCCGAAGACGCTCAGGGTGGCCGAGGTGCAGACGGCAGCATCCAGGCGCGACCACAGCTTTTCCCACAGATGTGGACCGACGTTGATGGGTACGCCACTGATGGAGACGGGCGCTTTTGCTGTCCCTGGCTCGAGCCTGCCCAGCTCGACGATGCGCACGTAGCTGCTGGCGTTGCTGAACGACCAGAACCAGCGATAGTGCTCGCTCACTTCGCGCAGGTCGCGCAGCAGGGAGCGAGCCAGCCGGTGGATGCGCCGTACCCGGCCGGCCGCTCGCCCCTGCTGCTCCTTTTGCCCTTCGGCCTGTTCTGCTGCTGAAGTTGCCTGGTCTACGAGCTGGTTCAACGCGCCGCGCAGTTCGAAGAGTGCACGGTCGAGCGCCTCGGCGGCCCCATGCAGCGCGGGACCTCCCACGGCAGAAAGCGCGCCCGGGGCGATGCTGACACGCACGCCATACCGTTCAAGGTCGGTGCGCCCCACCACCGTTTTGTTGGTCACATAACGATACAACTGCTGCGCCAGGCTATCCAGCGCAGCCTGCGCCGTGTCAACGGCTCTGGCAGTGGCCATTAGCGCCGGATCATCGGCAGGCAGCCCGAGGCGACGCCGGCTCTCAAGCACGAGCCCGCCGCGTCCCTGTGATTGATAGATAGCCTGCAAGATGCGCCTCAGCCGCTGCTCCTCAACGCGCTGCTCCAGGGCCAGTGTGGCGGCCTCTTCGAGCGTGTGGGCCTCGTCACACACCACCTGCGCTGTGAAGGGTTCTTCGCCGGCGGCGATACCCAGGAAACTGCCGAGCAGCAGGGCATGGTTGACGACGACGAGATCGGCGCGTTCGGCGTTTTCACGCGCCCGCCGGTAGAAATCCTTATCTGCGAACGACGCGTAGCGATCATCGCGACTGGCCCGCAGGCTGGAGAGGAACTGCAAGACGGCACCATCGGCGGCGAGATATTCCTCTAGCGCCCGAGGCGTGTAGCCCAGCTCTTCCAGGTTTCCATGCGTGCTGACCTCGGCAAAGCGCACCAGCGTCGCCAGCATCCAGGCCCGTGCCGCCGGGAGTTGCGCCTCAGCCAGCCCCTCCTCTACCTCCTCGGCCAGCCGCGAAAGCGAGAGGTAATTGGCGCGCCCTTGCAGCAGCGCGTAGGTCAGGCCGGGTACCAGCTGCTGCACGAAAGGAAGTTCGCGCTCCACCAGCTGCGTTTGCAGTACGCGGGTAAACGTCGAAAGCGCAACCGGTCGTCCGCTGGCGCGAGCCCGAAGAGCGGCAGGCAGCGAGTAACCTTGACTTTTGCCCGTACCTGTCCCTGCCTCAATGACCGCGTAGCCCCCATCGCGCAGGATACCGGCAGCCAGCCGAGCCATCTCAAGCTGCGCCTCGCGCCGCACACGCCCCAGCGCCTCGGCCCGCTCAAAAGCCTCCTCAACCGCTGACATATCTGCGCTCCCCATCTCTCCAGGAGAACTTCGATCCTCGTAGGGGCGAGGGAGGTCCAGTGGGGTGGAGTGGGCCTTTATGGTCGCCCGCTCGTTCCCCTTAATGGACGTAGACCCAATATCTGACGGCACCGTCGTGGATGGATCGCGCTCCGGCAAAAGCGGGGTAATATGTTCCCCAAAAGTAGCGATGACCTCTGCTGCTGTTGGAACCTGCGCCGGTGGCTTCAGAACAGCAGTCCAGGGATCCCCGGCGCGCCGCAGGAGTTCATAGACGGCCGCGCCCGTGGGCCAGGTATGTAACTCCCGCTCCAACCCCTGTACAATCCCCGCCAGCATCTCAACATCGGCATCGGCGCGATGCGCGTCTGACCGATCACACTGAAAGTGTTTCGCCAGGCTGCCAACCTTATGTTCCTTCTCCAACGGAAGCAGCGCGCGCGCCAGCGGCAGCGTATCAAGCACGAGAAATGTTGATGGCATCTGCAAGCCCAGCCGCTCGCAGGTAGCCTGAATGAGCGGCCCATCGTAGCTCGCGCCATTATGCGCGATCAGCGGCAAATCGCCAACATGCTCGAAGAATGCCTGCAGGGCTTCCCGAGCGGATGGTGCATCGCGTACTTCACTGTCTGAGATCTGCGTCAGCTCCACGATATGGGCGGGAATCGATACGCTGGGACGCGCGAATGTCGACCAGGGTCGAGACTCCTGGGGGTGGCCATCTATCCAGCGCCACGCGGCAATCTGGATGATCTCTGTCGCCGGTGAGCGAGCGTCCGCGCCAATAGCCTCCAGGTCGAATACCACATAGCAGCCCTGCCGCAGGCGTGCAGCGAGAGCAGCCTTGCCGTTTGCCTCGCCCGCAACAGGCGGTTCATCCACCGGAAGCAGCACGGCCTCGGCCTGGGCGCGCAAACGCCAGCGCCCATCGCCCCCCTCGACAAACCGCTGTGGCCGCCTGCGCAGGAACTCGATAATCTTTTTTGATGGGAGATGCTTATTGGTCAGGTGCGGCGCAATCATGGGGGCCAGCGCCTCCTTCGTCAGTCCGCCCGGCATCTGCTGTAAAATGCCTTCCGCGGCTGCAACTACCTCCTCTTCGATGCTCATAGAAATTCGGGCGTGGATACCCGCCTGCGTTCACGGGGCGGGAGGAAATGCCCTCTCCTTTCTTCAACATTCGCTCTTGATTTTTGTACCGCAGTGTAGTAATACATGACCATGATGTTGACACGGACGATACGGATACAACTGAAGCCAACTCCTGTTATTGCTGCGTGCCAGCCAGGAGACACCCTGGTGATGGAGAACTTGACAGACATTGGTGAACGCACCAAAGGACGCCGCCAGCAACGCAGGGCTCTGAGCAATTGGAGTTTTGCTCAGCTTCAAGGTTTTATCGCCTA
>WNGQ01003262.1_pt1 | contig 16365 bp, 12 predicted proteins | sample 5407661 | NCBI WGS metagenome assembly WNGQ01 (sample SAMN13153382, study PRJNA577476) | soil metagenome | isolation source: 60 cm soil or saprolite under Garry oak tree replicate 2 | place: USA:California | collected 2016-06-15 | reverse complement strand
CACGGATGAAAACTCTCCCGTGAAGTTTCTGAAACCCAATGATCCGCTGCTTAACACACCGAATAAGGTCACTCAGGAAGACTTCAAGGGCTGGGTGCAGGAGCGCGGACTCTATTTCTGGGCGCAATTCGTAGGCTCTTACTCCGACAACGATGGCCCGGAACCGCAACAAATCTCCAAAAGCCAATTCCTTCGCGTCCAGCATGTCCACCTGGATGCCCAGGCGCCGTAGCGCCTCCGGTATGGGCTCGCCCTCGGCGGTGATGTAACCTACGCGGAGGTTCTGCGGCACCGCAACGCCGAATGCGTGTACGACACACTGCGCTGGCTCGCTCCAAAGCTCCATCGGCAGACTGGGGAGCGGCTCCAGCGATTGCGTGAACCTCTCCCCCTTTGCGCCTCGCGAATGTTCCCCTGCGTGCTCGGCGTAAGCCGTGATTTTGTAGCGCCCCGCGGCAAGCTTTTCCGGAGGCGTCACCGTCACCTTCGCGTAGCGATCACCGGTCCCGGTGAATTTCAACGCCACCGGAGTGCTGGCTTTCCATCGTTTAGGAACAATGAGTCCAACATGGACTTGGCCTGGCTCGGTCGCATACGAGTGCACGCGCAGTAGAACATCAAACGGTTTCCTTGGCTTGGTCAGATTCTCGAGACCCTGCTTCGGTTCCACGGCCAGGGTATAAGCGGGAACCACTAGCGGGCTCGTGCGGTCCACTCGTGTGGAAGTGGATCGCACACTGGTCACCGGCGAAACCGCCGTGAACGAATAGCCTTCAATCACTGCTTCCTGGCTTGCCGTCATGAGTGGGGGCGGCTCCGGCAGAAGCGCCGCCATCGGCCCGTCGCCCGAGCGGGGCGGCTTTTGTCCCGTTTGGACGGTGTAGCGTATTACCGTTGGCGAATCCGTCTCTTCTTTGGAAATGCTCCATTCTGCCGGCAGCTTCAGCGCCGGTTTCTTGAAATCACCGGGAATTCCTTCTCGGTGGCGCGATTCCACTCGCACTGTGAAGGTTTCTCCGGGAACAATTTCGCTTCGGTCTGCGGTCGCCTCGACGCGCAACCCTGCCACAAGCTCCAACGCATCTTCGATCTTTTCCCGCTTGCGCGCCGTGCTTCTCGCCAGCGACAGAAGCGGTTCAGGGTTGTTCCCCGCGGGATTCGGCTTCGGCACCTCGTTCAACTTTCTGCCGGCCTCCGCCAGGGAGCTTGTCGCCGTTTTCCAGTCCAGGCGCAGAGCGGCGTCCCGCGCCTCCACTAGCGCCGAGTCAACCGCTCGCATGAGCGGATCCACACCCATGTTCGCCTCTTCGTAATCCTCATCTAGCGGACCGAGCGGCTGTGCAAGGATGGCCGGATTCAGCTCGCCTCCATCCTCGCGCTTGAGGGCAATAGGACGCCGCAGGAAAGGGGAACCCAGGAACACGGCGATTCCTTGCGAACGGTGATTCGCAAAGGCATCCAGCCCAACCTCGCGCCAAGTCTTTCCATAAAGCGGCGATATCTCATCCAGTGTGAGCAAGTGACCTTGGGGCTTTTCACCGCGGTCGAGATCCAGAACCACCACTGGTTTTCGATCACCCCATGGTGCCAGGTCCCTTCTCTCCGACGTTGGGCCGTGCAATTGAAAGGGCGGATCCGCTGCCAACTGCACTGCTTTCGGAGTGAGCAGCCCTGCGGCCTGATGGTGTCCGTGACCGCCGTGCACGCCGCCCCAATTGTTGATGACCACATTGGGGCGAAACGCGCGAATCACGCGCACCATATCCTCAAGAACCTGTTCGCCCCACACCTTCTCGGTTTCTTCCGGCGTCTTCGAAAACCCAAAATCCTTGGCGCGCGTAAAATAGAGTTTCACTCCATAGCCGCGCGTGGCCGCCAGCAATTCCTGGGTCCGAATTACTCCCAACTGCGGCGCCTGCTCCGGTCCCAAATCGTTCTGCCCACCCTCGCCGCGGGTCAGCGACAGCAATGCAACATCCGCGTGGAGTCCGCGGGCCAGATACGTCAGCACCGAGCTGGACTCATCATCCGGATGCGCGGTGACGTAAAGGATTCGCGTGGTGACACGAGCGCGCTCGATCGCCTCAACAGTCTCCGGCAAGCCAGGCCCGGTCCCCGGAGCCGGCGGGAATTGCACTTTCACAAGGCTCGGCAACGTCGCGGTAACCGCGCCCCCCAGCAAAATGACCGCGAATCGCCTTAACAAAAAGTTCACGCTTCCCCCAAAACATTCAGCTTGGAATTTCTGGCTGTCGACTGGCAACTCTCGACTGTGAAATTGCAAAAGGCCATTGCTTCTTCTCCCAGGTCCAGACTAAAAACGCCACAACTCCGAGGGCAATTTGCAGGAGCCCCCATTTCCGTGCCGCACCGGTGCTCCAAAAGAGCCAAAGCCAGCCGATCATCGTCAGAACCGCGGGCACCGGGTAAAGCCACATCTTGAAAGGAAACTTGTCCGAACTCCATCGCCTCCGAAGGAGTATCACTCCCACAGCCTGGCCGATAAACTGCACAATGAGCCTCACGGCCAGAATTCCTACGATAGCGGTTTGCAAGTTCAAAATCACGCTGAACAAAAAGGCCAGGCTCCCCAGAACCAGGAGAGAAACGTGAGGGAACCGCTTGGTCGGGTGCAGCCGGGCAAAGATCGGGAAAAAGTTGTTGTCCAGCGCCGCCGAGTAAGGAACCCGCGAAGCGCCCAGCAAAACTGAGAAAACGGAAGCTAGCGCTACCCATAAAATCATGCCGGTCGCAATTTTTGCGGCCATGGGGCCGTACAGCTTCTCGACAAACAGGCTGGCCAGGAACCTGGATCCCTGCGCTTCCCGCCAGGGCACGACGCCCAGGATGCTCGTCTGCATCGCCAGATACAAAACTGCAATTCCTACCACTGAGAGAAAAATCCCGCGCGGAATGTTCTTCTCCGGGTCTCGAATCTCTCCCCCCAGATGACAGATATTGTAGTAACCCCAGTAACTGTAAATCGTGCTGATCATCGCGGACCCTAGCCCCGCGAACCACACCACGGAAAAGTCAAAGGCTCCGGGCGGAAAGTCGAAAGCGAGTTTCGGATTGAAGTTCCTCACTCCTCCCCAAATCAGCCAAAGCATCGTGCCAACCACACCGACCCACAGAAGAACGGAGATTTTTCCGATCGTTCCAATTCGCCGGTAGAGGAGAAACATCAGGAAGAGAACCAGTCCGCCGGAAATTGCTTTATGTTCGAGAGTTGTGAGGGGATGAAGATACTCCGCATAGTTTGCGAATCCGATGGAGGCTGACGCGACGGAAAGTGGCACGTGCAGAAACGTCTGCCACACAAACAAAAACGACATCAGCCGGCCCCACTTTTCCGGGCCATACGCTTCGCGCAGAAAGACGTACGTGCCGCCAGCTTTGGGCATCGCCGCGCCCAGTTCTGACCAAACGAACCCATCCAGCGTGGCCAACAACGCGCCAGCCAGCCACGCGATCAGCGCTTGCGGCCCACCCATCGCGCGAATCACCAGCGAGCTGACCACGAAGGGCCCGATGCCCACGATCTCGATCATGTTCAGCGCGACGGCCTCTTTCAGGCCGAGGCTGCGCTCGAGGCCGGAACTCTTCGCTTTGTCAGGTGTCGTCATCCGTCCGCCGAGAATAGCAAATGCGCTCCACAGCGCCTAACGGTCATTGCGCGGAGGGAGAAGATGGATTTTGCGGCGCATTCAAAGTCATGCAACGCTTCATCGATTCGGCCCGGCGTACAAGAGAACTTCACCGGAATTCTGCCTTCTTGCAGAAACCATTTCGGTTTGCAACTCTCGTGGAATGCTTAAACTCGTTCAGCGCAAACCTTGACCCTTGTGCGAAACTTCTCTGGAATGAAAACCACTGCTCCCTTGGCGTCTCTTCGCGGTGCTGGCATCGTTGGCCTTTTTCTTCTGGCGCTTTCGCCCAGCCCGGTCCGCGCCACGCAGCTTACAATGCCGCCGGAAACACCCGGCATTCTCGAAAAGATTTATTCTTTCGATCTCGACGACGCCCAGGAAGCTGCCAGGCAATTGCAAAAGGAGCATCCCGAGCACCCCATTGGCTATCTATTGGAATCAGACGCGCTCTGGTGGCGCCTCTGGTGCACAGCGGCTGAGTTCAAATATGGAATGAGCGATGCCCGCCGGCGTTCGAAGCTTCCCGCCGACCAGCATTACCTCGAATTGGCAACCAAGGCCTCTTCGCTTGCTTCTGCTCAGATTCAAAGGAGGGAGTCCGCAGAGATGCAGTTTTACGCTGGCATGGCCGATGCCGCCGCCGCCCGCCTCTATGCGTTACGCGGGGAGAATCGCAATACCGCCCGCTTCGGGGTGCGCGCCCGAGATCACTTTCTGCGCGCCAAGACTCACGATCCCCGCCTCGCCGACGCCGATTTTGGCCTCGGCCTATACAACTACTACGTCGACACGCTCAGCGCCATGGCCAAAATCCTGCGCTTCTTCATGGGCATTCCCGGCGGTTCGAAACAAGAGGGAATTCGCCTGCTCGATCACGCCATCGCCGACGGCGTTCTCACCCCCAACATCGCCCGCTTTTATCTCGCGATGAATCTGCATCGCTACGATCAACAATACGAACGCGCCCTGAATGTTATCAGTCCCTTGGCGGGAAAATATCCCACGAACCCGCTCTTTCAATTAGCCCGCGGTGATCTTTACGCCAAGCTGGGCCGCAAACAGCAAGCCCTGCTTTGCTACCGCGCGGCTGCCGCCGTGCCGGTCCATGACGCGGACTGCCAAACGCGCATCCACCAGTTGGTTCGGGCCGCCATCACCTCACTAGGTTTGCCGCAAGAGCCCGCCAACCCTTGATTCGTTCGGTCTGTATTTCCGTGTCTGAACCGGCAAAGCCAGCAAAAGACGTGCTTGTCATGCTGAGCGTAGCGAAGCATCTCAACCGATCCCTTACTCGATTTCTTGAATCAACTGAGATCCTTCGTTTACTTTCACACTAGCCGCCTGGCGTGATTCTTTTTTGCTTTCCTGGCCACCTGGTTTCCACGTTGACCTGCCCCCTGCCAGGATGGTAAGCATGTAGGGTTGCGTATGGGCTGTGATTTGGGGCGGAGCGTCCTCTTCCGCTTCCGCAAGGGTGAGACCCCTACTTTAAAAGGCTCTGCCTTGGTCAACGCTTCGCGCGGATTTGGCATCACACCCCCTAATGTGCGCTGGCAATACGGCCTCCCCACCGTTTGCACGGGCAAGCAGGTCCCTCGGTTCGGGGCCTCAGGAATACAAAGGAGTGGCAATGAAGCGGCTTTGGGCAGCAATGGCTGTCGCACTTTGTACAATTTTCGCCGTTAGCGGCTGCAATGACTATGGCAATACGTTTCAAAGTCCCGGCGGAGCCCTCGTTTCCTTTCTCTCTCCTTCTCAAATCCCCGCCTGCGTCTCCGGGGCCTCCGGCACTTGTTCCGATTTGACATTGACCCTGAACGGCGGCGGCTTCGTTGCAAAAACAAAAGTCCAGTGGAACGGCAAGAACCTGGTCACCACGGTTCCTACCGACAGTTCGGGGAATCCTTTGGGGAACGTCGTGACTGCTGTAGTCCCTGCGGCCCTCCTTGCCAAGCCCGGAACAGCAACGGTGAACACCATCAATCCCAATTCCAACTACGGGACCGGCACCAACGGGCTCTCCAACACCGTGACATTCATTATCAACAATCCCGCCAATCCCATCCCCATGGTCACTTCCATAGCTCCCACGTGCGCTACCGCGGGCAGCAACCTCGCACTAACCGTGACTGGCACGAATTTTCTCAACAGTTCTACTGATACCACGCAGGTTTCCACGTTGAATTGGACTCTCGGTGCATCGCAAATGCAGCTAACCGCCCCGACGGCCACGATCACCTCCACACAAATCACCGCCACGATTCCAGCCGCCAACGTTAGCGGCGCAGGCAATGCTAGCGTTACGGTTTACAATCCTCCGTCACCACCGGTCCCGAATGTTCCCGGCAGCACTGGCAGTGGCGGCGGGACGAGCACTCCCGCAGTTACGGTCACGATCCAACCGGCAGGGTCAACTTGCCCCACGGCCGCCAAGGCTCCGGCAAATTCTGTTTCGCAGGCCGCTGTCTCCGAAGAAACCCCCGCGGTTAATCTCGATGGGCGCTATGTAGCTTACACTGCGGTTCAAGGCGAACACGCGCAAATCTTCCTGCGCGATACATGCGAAGGCGCAGCACCAGGCTGCCAGCCGCACACTTCCTTGCTTTCGGTTACGAGCGACGGCGAAGCCGCCTCCGGCGACAGCCACACGCCTTCCATGAGTTCCGATGGCCGCTACATCGCCTTTAGCTCGGACGCAGCCAACTTCGCAGAGAGTGCGCCGCCAGGCCGCCAGATTTATTTGCGCGATACCTGCATCGGTGCTGATGCCTCTTGCAAGCCGTCGACGATTCTTATTTCCACCGATTCTGGCGGCGCCCTCGCCGGCGCGGAAAGTATCTTGCCTTCAATCAGTTCTTCGGGGCGTTTCGTTGCGTTTCTCGCCGTGACGCCGAGCCGCGCTCCCAATCATCCTTCGGCGGAAACAAAATCTTCAACCAGTGCAGCTAATAGCGGATATCGGCAGGTTTTCGTTCGCGACACCTGTCTAGGCTTCCGCCCCCGTTCGTTGCTGTTCAATCCGGGAATGCGTCTGCTCCAAGAGCCAGCTGACGGCGGCACGAGCTGCACGCCAAAGACGACGCGCATTTCTCTGCAACCGGGCGACGGAACCGGAAGCGATTCGACGCCCACCGGTCCCGCATTAAGCGGAAAAGCCAGACACGTGGCAACGACCGGCGCGAAGACCTCCACGGTCTTCACTCGTTCCGTTCCCGTGGATGATAGCGTTTTCCTGGCCATTACCAGCGGCGAAAAATGAATTTTGCCGCTTGCCTTGAATCACGCCTAGCGCCTTCAGACATCCCTGCTTTGTAGTAGGTTTCTGAGGTTTTCTTTTCTGCGTACTCTATGCTCTCTGCGTCCTCTGTGTTTAGATCTTTATGTTATTTAAACTCGACTGCAAACCGTTGACTATTGACGCTCCCTTACGCGAACCGCACTTTAATGTCCGGCCTCTTCTCCAGGTGCACCGAATCAATGAACCGCACCTGCCGGTCGTCCAGCGTCAGGATCATCGAGCTGGTGCGCACACCTTCTCCAAAAAATCGCACGCCCTTGAGCAAATTCCCGTCGGTCACTCCAGTGCATGCAAACACCATCTTTTTCCCTGGCGCCAGATCTTCCGTGTCGTAGACGCGCTTGGGATCCTTCACCCCCATTTTTGCCAGCCGTTCCGCATCTTCCGGTTTGCTGATCACCAGCCGCGCCAGGATCTGCCCGTTTAGGCAGCGCAGCGCGGCAGCCGTGAGCACGCCTTCCGGCGCGCCGCCCGTCCCCATCACCGCATGCACTCCCGTGCCCACCACCGCGGCGGAAATGCCTGCCGACAAGTCGCCGTCGCCTATGAGCCGAATGCGCGCGCCGGCCGCACGAATTTCGTCAATCAGCTTTTCGTGCCTCACGCGGTCCAGCACCACCACCACCAAATCTTCCACGTCGCGCTCCAGCCGTTTCGCAATGGACTTCAGGTTGTCCGCCACCGGCGCGTCCAGATCGGTCGCGCCCTTGCAGGACGGCCCGACCACGATTTTCTCCATGTACAAATCCGGTGCGTTGAGCAGCCCGCCGCGCTCGCTGGCTGCAAGAACCGCGATGGCGTTGGGTGCGCCTGTGGCGCACAAGTTTGTGCCCTCGAGCGGGTCCACGGCGATGTCCACTTGCGGAAAGAGCGCTTTCGGCGCGTGCGTCGCAAGTCCGACTTTTTCGCCGATGTACAGCATCGGCGCTTCGTCGCGCTCGCCTTCACCGATGACTACGGTCCCGTCAATCTCCACCGAGTCCAGCGTCTTGCGCATGGCCTCGACCGCCACTTCATCGGCATGGTGACGGTCGCCAAATCCCATCGTGCGCGCTGCTGCGACCGCTGCGTTCTCCACCACGCGCAGAAAATCCAGGCTGAGTTGCTCTTCCATGAGTTCTCTTCTCCGGTTACGCCGTCGAGGCTTCCCGCTTCGGATGTTGCCGCTTCAAGGGACCGCCCCGAACCCCTTCAGGGCCTGCCTGCCTTAATCAGGCGGCGCTAATCATAGGCCAAAGCCGAGCTTATAGTCGACCTTTTCAGCTTTCCTTTGTAATGGCGGCTCTCTAGACCGTCCTTTTAGCGCTATGATAGACGCTCGCAAGTGTGTAAACACGATCCCAAGATGAGACGCACACCTCATACTCTCACAAGCTCTGGTCTTCACGAGTTCGTTCAGGAACGTGTCCTGAGCAAATATGTCCGCCGGTCTTTGCCACACCCGCCTTGGCGGTCTTTTCACCAACTCTTCCAGCAGCCCCTTCAGCATCCACGGATGCGCTAACTTGCGTCTCGCCGTCGTTTCACCTTTCGTGGACCGCCGGCACGGCACCGAGCGTGCCATCGCCGAATTGCTCGAACGCCTTGCCCGCGACTACCACTGTGAGATCCATCTTTATTCCCAACGCATTGAAGGTCTTGCACTTCGCCAGTCCTCATCTCCCAGCGGGCCACAGGGAGGCATCACCTGGCACAATGTCCCCACAATTCCCGGCCCGCACATTCTCCAGTTTCTCTTCTGGCTCTTCTTGAATGCATTTTCCCGCCGTCGCGATCGCGCTATTCGCGGAGTGCTTTTCGACCTTGTTCTTTCACCCGGAATCAATTGCTTCGATGCCGACGTCGTCCTTGTCCACGCGCTCTTTCATCGCCTGCGCGAGCTAGCCGACGAGGACACAAACCAATCCAGCCGGCCCGCGCTTCTTCGTCGATTCCATCGTCGCGCGTATTACTCGCTTGTGGCATTGTTGGAGCGGGCGATTTATTCAAACTCGCAACTCTCTCTCGCCGCGGTTTCCGGCCGGACTGCCTCCCTCCTTAAGAAGTATTTTCGTCGCAACGAGGTTCGCGTCATTCCAAATGGGGTGGACGCTGCATACTTTTGTCCCGCAAGGCGCCTCGCGCTTCGGGCCGGAGCCCGTGCGCGCTACAAGCTTCAGGAAACAGATTTTCTTCTCCTCTTGATAGGCAATGACTGGAGCAACAAAGGCCTATCCACAATCCTTGAAGCGATGGCGGCTGTCCGCGAGATTCCTCTGAGTCTACTGGTCGCAGGTCAGGACGCCGCAGCCCCATTCTTTCTCAAGGCCGCGAAAGAGCTAGGTTTAAGTGAAAAATGTTTTTGGGAAATGGCTTCAGTGGATCCGGTCCATCTTTATGCTGCGGCAGATGCCTACGTCAGCCCAACTCGCGAGGACTCCTTCGGTTTGCCGGTATTGGAAGCCATGGCTTGCGGGCTTCCGGTTATCACGTCCATCTTTGCCGGGGCATCCGAAATCATCACACACGATTTGGATGGTTTTGTCCTCAACGATCCCAACGACGCCGTCACGCTGGCCCGCCACCTGAAGAACCTTCAGCAGGATCCCGCCCTCCGGCTACAGATCGGAGAGAACGCCAGGCGAAAAGGTCAGGCTTACACCTGGGAGCGCAACGCTGCGGCCACGTGGGAATTCTTGAACGAAGTCGCCTCAAAGAAACAGGCCTAGCCGCCCGCTTCTGTAATGCCTTTGTTCTTAAAGAGATATACGTTGGTCAATCGAAGATCTTACGTGGTGTTCATACTGCTGGGCGATTCAAGCAACTCTCTCCGAATTGTAACAATTCCGTAACACGAAAGCGCCAGACTTCCCTTAAAGACTAAATTCACGTCTGGAGATACGCATGAAGCGAATTGCAGCAATTACTGTGCTGGTGTTGGGGCTCGCCGGGATTCTTTGGGCCGAGACACTGTCCATCAATGGCGCGGGCGCGACCTTCCCTTATCCCATGTATTCCAAATGGTTTGACGAATACCAGAAGAAGAACCCCAACATCGCTATCAACTATCAGTCCATCGGTTCTGGCGGCGGCATCCGGCAAGTCACCGAAGGGACGGTTGACTTTGGTGCTTCTGACGGTCCGATGACGGACGAGCAGCTAAAGGCTTACCAGGACAAACATGGATTTCCAGTCCTGCATTTCCCGACCGTTTTGGGCGCGGACGTTCCAGCCTATAACATTCCGGGCGTGAGCGCCGAATTGAACTTCACCCCCGAGGCGATCGCTGGAATCTTTCTTGGGAAGATTACTAAGTGGAGTGACCCTGCGATTGCAGGCGCCAACAAAGGCGTCAATCTTCCGGGGAACGATATCGTGGTCGTGCACCGATCCGACGGCAGCGGCACCACCTACATTTGGACCGACTATCTCTCCAAGGTGAACGACGAATGGCGGGACAAAGTCGGCAAGGGAACGTCAGTCAACTGGCCAAAGGGCCTCGGCGCCAAAGGAAATGAAAATGTTGCCGGCACGATCAAGAGTACGCCGAACTCTTTCGGCTACGTCGAACTTATTTACGCTATACAAAGCAACATGCCGTACGGCCGTGTTAAGAACGCGGCGGGTGCGTTTGTGAAGGCCGACCTTGCAAGCGTCACCGCCGCCGCCGCGGGCGCCGCCAAAGAAATGCCGGCCGACTTCCGCGTCTCCATCACCAACGCTCCGGGAAAGACGGCCTATCCCATTTCGAGCTTTACCTGGTTGCTCGTTCCCTCGAAGTTTTCCGATGCTTCGAAGCGCGACGCTATCAAAGGTTTCGTGAAATGGATGTTGAGCGACGGGCAAAACTATACCGAGGCTCTTTCTTACGCCAAGCTGCCTAAGGAAGTCGTGGCCATGGAAACGAAGGCGTTGAACAGCGTCCAATAGCGTGGTAACAACAGCTACAACCGTACCGAGTGCGGGCCCCGCTGCGGGCTCGCGCTCGTTTTTGTCGCGTCTTCGCGAGGGCGACGAAATCGCTCGTTTGATTACGTTTCTGTTCGCGGCTTCCGTTGTTTTAATTACCGTCCTGCTGGTTTACGAGCTGTGGCGTGAATCCGTTTTGCCTCGTCACAAATTTGGATTCAGTTTTTTCCGTACTTCCGTATGGGACCCCGTGTTTGACCAGTTTGGTGCGTTCCCCTTCATTTACGGCACTCTCTTCACGTCCGCCCTGGCCCTGCTGATCGCTGTACCTCTCGGCATCGGCGCGGCCATTTTCCTGGCGGAGCTGGCACCCATAAGGCTCTCGGATACTCTGGCGTTTTTCATCGATCTCCTTGCCGCTGTTCCCAGCGTTATTTACGGACTGCTTGGTGTCTTTATCGTTGTTCCCATCATGCGCAGTTATATTCAGCCCGCGCTCAAGAGCGCGCTCGGCTTCCTTCCTCTTTTTCAGGGACCTGTCTATGGAATTGGCTTTCTGACGGCTGGAATCGTTTTGGCCATAATGGTCATTCCGTATATCATCTCGGTTTCGCGAGAGATTCTTCTGTCAGTTCCGCGAGACCAGCGCGAAGCGGCTCTGGCGCTGGGCGCGACGCGATGGGAAGCCACCTGGAAAGTGGTTGTGCCCTATGCCCGCGCAGGTATCACAGGCTCTGTTTTCCTCGCGCTGGCGCGCGCCTTAGGCGAAACCATAGCCGTCACCATGGTTATCGGCAATACCCCCACTGTCTCTTCGTCTCTCTTTTCCCCGGGATATTCCATCGCCGCCGTCATCGCCAACGAGTTCACGGAAGCCACCGGCGATCTCTATTTGCAATCGCTCATTGAGCTCGGACTCGTTCTCTTCCTGCTAACTTTTATTCTCAATGGTCTAGCGCGCTTGCTCATCTTGCTGACTTCGCAGCGCGGCAGCGGAATGGCCCACGCATGATCACCCGGCTGCGCTGGCGAAAGCTCGTGAGCGGCTTCATGCTGACCATGACTGGCGTCTGCGCGGTGGTTTCCGTTTCCGTCCTGTTCTTCATTCTTGGGTATCTCGTTGTTCATGGCGGAGCTTCCGTCAGTTGGAATTTTTTCACCAAGCTTCCAGCTCCCGTCGGGGAGACTGGCGGCGGCATGGCCAACGCCATCGTCGGCAGCGCCAAACTTCTCTTGCTCGCCACGCTCATTGGCGTTCCCATCGGTTTTCTCGGCGCCATCTACCTTGCGGAATTTAGTGGAAACACGACGGCTTTCGTCGTACGTTATGCGGCCGACTTGCTGAATGGCGTGCCTTCGATTGTAATCGGCATCTTCGCCTTCAGCCTGGCCGTTTTGCCCTTCAAACATTTCTCCACACTTGCCGGCGGATTTGCTCTGGGCCTGATGATGGTTCCCATCACGCTGCGCAGCACCGAGGAATTCCTTCGCTCCGTGCCAAACTCCTTGCGCGAAGGGGCCATGGCGCTCGGTGCCAGCAAGTGGAAGACAATTGCAACGGTCATTGTCCCAGCCGCCTATCGCGGAATTCTCACGGCAGTTCTGCTAGCCTTTGCCAGGGTGGCCGGAGAAACGGCTCCGCTTCTCTTCACTGCTCTCGGCAACCGCTTCTGGAGCCACGGCTGGAGGCAGCCTACGGCCTCGCTTCCCGCTATGATCTATACTTATGCACTTTCCGCCTACGAAGATTGGCATCGGCAGGCGTGGGCCGCCGGACTTGTCTTGCTCGGCCTGATTCTTGTCATTAATATTGTCGCCCGCGGCATACTAGCGCGCGGCATTTCGGTTTCGAGGTCCTAACCCATGCACGCTTCTGTGAGGCCAGCCGTGTCCGTCAACCTTCCGCCAATCGGGACCAACACCGCGGCCCGCGAGTCCGCGGCAGCCCTCACCATGCGCATGACCGTTTCCAAGGTCAATTTCTTCTATGGCAGCAAACAGACGCTCTTTGACATCAGCATGGGAATCGCTACGAACAAAGTGACGGCCCTGATCGGCCCTTCCGGTTGCGGGAAGTCCACTCTCCTGCGCACGCTGAACCGCATGCACGAGACCGTTCGCGGCGCGCGCCTTGAGGGCGAGATTCTGCTGGATGGAAAGAACATTCTCAGCCAGGATGTGACTTCGCTGCGCCGCCGGGTGGGCATGGTTTTTCAGCGTCCGAACCCGTTTCCCAAATCCATCTTTGAGAATGTGGCGTACGGCCCGAGAATCAACGGTTCGAAAATGCCGATTGCGGAATGCGTCGAGAAAAGTCTGCGCCGCGCAGCCCTATGGGATGAAGTGAAAGACCACCTTCACAAATCCGCTCACGAACTTTCCGGCGGACAGCAGCAGCGCTTGTGCATTGCGCGCGCCCTGGCGGTCGACCCGGAAGTGCTGCTGCTGGACGAGCCTTGTTCGGCGCTCGACCCCATCAGTACGGCAAAAATCGAAGAGCTCCTGGTTCAACTAAAGGATCTTTGCACGATCATGACCGTTACGCACAATATGCAGCAGGCCGCGCGCGTCAGCGACTTCACCGCGTTTCTGCTGATTGGCCAGCTCATCGAGTTCAGCCCGACGCCGCAACTCTTCACCACGCCCGGCGATCCTCGGACAGAGGCCTACATCACCGGGCGTTTCGGATGATGTAGCAGCAGTGCGCGTCACCTGGCTGGATCCGAAGGATCTCTATCGGTCATAAGAATGGGCTCAGGAATCGTAGTTCGTAGTTCACGGACTTAGGAAAAGGGAATCCGATGGAACGCCACTTCGAAAAAGATATGAACATCCTGAAGGAGCGCTTGCTCTGGATGGGGAGCCTTGCCGAGCGCGCCGTGCACCAGGCGGTTCACTCTGTGCTGGAATCCGATGAGCCGCTGGCGAAGCGAGTCCTGGAGGAAGAGGACGCGCTCAACGAGCTTCAGATGGAAATTGACGACCGGGTAGTGCAACTCCTGGCGCTGCATCAGCTTATGGCCACGGATTTACGCTTCGTGCTGGCCATCTCGCGAATTAACAACGACCTTGAGCGCATCGGAGATCAGGCTGTAAACATTGCGCAGGGAGCGCTCCGCATTCTTCGCCATCCGCGCGTGAAGCCCTACGTGGACCTCCCGCGCATGAGCGATCTGGTGGAAGAAATGGTGCGCGACGCGCTGAACGCCGTGGTGCGGCGCGACGTGGATTTGGCGCACAAAGTGCTGGCCACTGACGACCAGGTGGACCACTACCGCGATCAAATCTTCCGCGAGTTGCTGACTTACATGATGGGTGATTCCAGCGTCGTGTTCCCCGCGTTCGAATTGATTCTCGCCGCGAAAAACCTCGAACGCATTGGAGACCACGCCACCAACATCGCCGAGGACGTCATCTACATTGTGCAGGGGCAGGACGTACGCCATCCCACCGTCGACCGCCGCTAGTATTGTTTTTGTATTGGGGGTTTAGCAGAGCCCTACTTTGGCGCTGGCACTGTGAAGTCTTGATCCACGTATGCCGCCAACGGGGTGCCTTCCTTGATCTCGACATTCTTGCCATGCTTGATGAGGCCGAGGGGCCCAAAAAGTACGGTTAGCGCGACAGCAGTTCCCTCTTTGCCTTGCCCTTCCTTGCCTTTCGTTCCTCGCAGTTTCATCCTTGCGTCTCCCACGATCACGTATTCCAATCGCATGTTTAATTCGCCAGCTTTGCCCATCATTCCGGCCTTCTTCACATGCGTCACCGTGCCCAAGGCTTTGGCCCCGGCCTTAGCGACGATCACATCGCCAACTTTCAGATCTTCATCTAGAATCAGATTTACCGGGTCATCTTCAGCCGCCGTCTTCGAACTCAAGTCTTGGGCAAACTTCAGTTTCACGTCCATGCCCTCTTTCAAAATCAGTTTCGCGGGCTCGGCCGCTTGGGCCTGCTGCTGAGTTGGCTGAGGATTCTGGGCAGTGGCTGGTGCTGCCTGAGCTGGGGCGGGCGCGCTTTGCGCGACAGCGAGGGAGCTGGTAGAAACCAGAAACATTGCGCTATTTAGAGAAACAAGTTTCCATGTCATTGCAAGTTGTCCTCTCACGTTCAAGGCCGAACCGCAATATACGCTTCAATTCTCCCGCATGCAACGCTTTAGCCACCACACCGTATGCAGCGGCCGAATAACTTTCTCGCCACCATCAACCGGGCGTGAACGCTATTCGATTCTCACAGGTCCTAATGCATCGTGCATGGCATCGAAAGCTGCCGTATTTACGCGTTTCCCGTCGAAGTGGTGATCCGGATACTGTTTCATGAGCTGCGCCGTGAGGAAGCTGCCGCGCAGCAGGGCCGAATCGTGATTGGACCAGAGCTTGCTCGTGGTGCGGGTTCCATAGCGCTCTAAAATGATCCTCATGAACCCAGGCACTGGACGCGGATCGTAGCCGTGCTCGATCACGTTCTGCAGACCGAGGCGATCGGCTTGGTTTTCCAGCTCCCGCTGATGGCCGTTGATCACGGAGATCATACCCAGCTCGGCCATAAACACGCCCAAGTCGCCGATGAAGGCCCCAGCGGCGATCCCGGCAATGAGGAGGCTGATACGTTGCGGCCTTGTTTCGTGCACTTCTCTCCAGTAATGCACTTGCAAGACGTGCGAGATTTCGTGGCTCAGGATAAAGGCGAGCTGCGCTTCATTTTCAACCGCCCCCAATAGCGCGGTATTTACTAGAACCGTTCCGTCCGGTAGCGCCGCCGCGTTTATGCTTGAATCCTCAATTACAAAGAAGCGGAATTCCAGCGCCTTGGTGGTGCCTTTTGATCCCGCGGGAAGCAGGGAATCTCCCAGGTCCGAGACGTAAGTTTGCACGGTCTTGTCCGGAAACAGTTTCATCCGTCCATCCACTTTTTTCCCGCGCCGGAATTCCAGTACGTCGATTCCGGTTTGCGGATCTTTCGCGCGCACTACTTCCAGTCCGTGAGGCATCTTGTAGGCGTCAACGGGTGCTGGCGCCCCCAACTCCACTTTTTCCGCCGAAATCTTGCCGTCGGCAAGGCGTGTGCCGTGGTATTCCACCCGGTAACCCGCAAGGCTGCTGTGATCGCCGGCGTCTGCTGTGCTATCGGGAGTCTTTGTGGCGCTGGTGTCACTGGCATTTGTCACGGCTGGTGCAGACGCGGCCCAAGAGCGCTTCGTCTTGGAGTCAACGAGCAGCCGTTCCCCGTCGGCCTTTAACTCTGCGGGGGCTCCATTCTTGATCTTATCCGTTTCCTTCGGTTCTTCCTGAAGGTAAGCGGTGTAGTGGATTTGCTTCTCGAGGAGTCCCGCCTCCACGGTGACCCTCTCGGCGGCGAATTGATGATGGGCCGTCCAGATTCCCTCGGCCTCCACCAACATGCCGGTCACCAACTCCGTGCCGGCGATGGGCCGTTCCCCGGAGCTGTCATGGGCTACGATCTTTGCGCTGCCAAAGTGAATCTGGTCGTCAAGGATGGCCACGGTTGTGTCATCGACACGAGCGGTAA
>WNGQ01013682.1_pt2 | contig 16368 bp, 17 predicted proteins | sample 5407661 | NCBI WGS metagenome assembly WNGQ01 (sample SAMN13153382, study PRJNA577476) | soil metagenome | isolation source: 60 cm soil or saprolite under Garry oak tree replicate 2 | place: USA:California | collected 2016-06-15 | reverse complement strand
GGCATCGCCCTGGCGATCGCCTCGATCGATCCGCGGCCAGAAACCTTCGCCGTGGTCACCGCCGCGCAGTTCCTCCCTAACGCGGACTCGCTCCTGATCCGGGCCGGGTGGGCGGCCCCGGCGTTCCACGGTACCTGGAGTCACAGCCTGCCGTTCTGCGCAGCGGTCGGCGCGCTGGCCAGCGTCGTGTTCGGTCCGTGGCTCGGCGTGCTCACGCTCGCGAGCATCGTCCTGCACGTCGTAGCCGATCTGCCGACCGACACGGGCATCCCGCTGCTGCTGCCGTTTAGCGACCGCCGCTTTTCCCTGGACCTGTGGAAGAACACCGGCTACTGGGGCCGCTCGATGTATGCGGGCTACTACCGGCAGCCGTGGGCATGGATCCTTGAAGGCGCGGTGTTCGCAGTCGTGGCGTGGCGCTACGCGGGGCTACTCGCGTGAAGCTCGTGGCTTTCTCCGTGCTCGCGCTATTCGTGCATGGCCCGCTCTCGCCGCTGCTGCCGACGGCGTTCGAAGCGACGCTCCTCTACTATGCCCGCTTCTACCCGGGGTGGGTGTTGGCGCTCGTAGGGACGGCGGCCGCGTCGCTTGCCGAGACGATCAACTACTGGCTCGTCGATTGGGCGGCCGAGCTGCCGAAAGTCTCCGCGCTAAAGGCTGGGAAGACCGTACGGTGGAGTATCGACGCCTTCTCGCGTGCGCCCTTTTGGACGACGGCGATCGTGATCTTCTCGCCGATCCCTGACTCCGCCGTCAGGATTCTCGCGCCGCTCTCGCGCTACCCACTCGCCAAGTTCCTCGTAGCAGTGGCGTGCGGACGCTTCCCGCGCCTCCTGTTGATCGCGGGATTCGGCGTCTTGGTGCCCATGCCGACCTGGCTCCTGCTCGTCGGCACCGTCGCGCTCGTCGGGCTCACCGTCGCGCGCCGTCTGTTGGCCACGGAGTGACCGATGTGGCTCCTCGCCGTGCTGCTGCTCGCGGACACGTTGCGCGCATTCTCAATCGCCCTCGCGCCTGCCGAGTCGGTATCGGTCACGGTCGGCGGAGCGGGCGATCCCGTCGTGCTCATTCCGGGGTTGTTCGGATCGGCGTTCGGCTACCGCAGCGTGCTGCCGAGGCTCGTCGACGCGGGGTACCGCACGATTGTGATCGAGCCGCTCGGCATCGGCACCTCGGCCCGGCCCGAGCACGCGGACTATTCGCTCACCGCGCAGGCGGATCGCGTGGCTGCCGCGCTCGACCGTCTGGGCGTGGGCGACGCGATCGTGGTTGCGCATTCGGTCGGCGCAGCGATCGCGTACCGGCTCGCGTATCGGCGGCCCGATCTGGTTCGGGGCATTGTGTCGCTCGACGGTGGCCCTGCCGAGGCCGCTACGACCCGCGGCTTCCGTCGGGCGATCCAGCTCGCGCCGTGGATCAAGCTGTTCGGCGGCGAGCGATTGGTCCGAGCCAAGGTCCGGCGCGGCCTGATCGCCGCATCGGGCGATACGACGTGGGTGACCGATCAGGTCGTCGACGGCTACACGGCCGGGGCCGCGCGCGATCTCGATGGGACGCTCAAGGCCTATCTGGCGATGGCCCAGGCGCGCGAGGGCGAGCGGCTCGCGCCGCACCTCGGGGAGATCCGCTGCCCGGTGCGCCTCGTTGTGGGCACCCTAGGGCGCGGGTCCGGCGTGAGCCCGGCGGAGGTGGCCACGCTCGCCCGTCTGCTCCGCTCGTTCGCCGTGGACACCGTGCCCGGCGCGGGCCACTTCATCTATGAGGAGCAACCGGCCGCGGTGGTGGCGGCCGTGCAGCGGCTCCACTCGGGCGACGCCGCCCTGCTCGCTCGCCCCGCGGCTCCCTGAGCGGGCCGGAGGAGGGTCCGTTGCCCCAGGTCGGCGGCCGCTATTACAATTCCCCGCCATGATGCGTCATCGCTCACTGCCGCTCGCCCTGCTCCTCGCGCTCAATCCCGGGGACGGGCGCCATTCCGGGCCGCCGAGCGACGCCGCCGGCGCTCGGATTTTCACCGACCTGGGGCGCGGCGCCCTCGTCATCGACCTCGCGCCGCTCGACCTGCCCGCCCACACGCCGCACCACCAGCTCGCGCAGCCGCCCGTCGCGACGCTCGAGATTCCGGCCGACGGCTCCATCCACGGCTTTCGCGTCGGGGTGGTGGACAGCGCCGGTCGCGAGCTCCCCGACGAGCTGATCCATCATTTCAATTTGATCGACCCGGACCACCGCGAGCTGTTTCTCCCGATCTCGCGCCGCCTGCTCGCGGCCGGGCGCGAGACGGGCCCGGTCCGGCTGCCAGGGCTCCTCTTCGGGTTGCCGCTCAAACGGGGCGAGCACGTCGTCGCGAGCGCGATGGTCGAGAACTTGACGACCGCGACCTACCACGAGGCGCGGGTGCGGCTCGTGATGGACTTCACGCCTACCGGGCGGCCGTGGCCGCTGTTCCGGGCGTCCCCGTGGCAGATGGATGTCGCCTTCCCGGTGGGAGACAAGTCCTTCACCCTCCCGCCGGGCCGCTCGTCGCGCGCGTACGAGGGGCGTCCGGCGGTCCCGGGGAAGGTCGTCGGGCTAGGCGGCCACATGCACGACTACGGACGCCTGATCGAGTTCGTCGATGCCACGACGGGCGAGGTGATCTACCATGCGGCGCCGGTCGGCGACGCGGCGGGCCACATCGCGTCCGTCCCAGTGAGTCGGCTGTACGGTTGGAGTGGGCTCGGCGTCCATATCGCTCCGGACCACACGTACCGGGTGAGCGTCTACTACGACAATCCGACCGATCAATCGATTCCAGACGGCGGGATGGGGGTCGTGGGTGGCCTGTTTGTGCCCGACCGCGGCGTCGAGTGGCCGGCGGCGGATCGGACCGACTCGCTCTATCAGCAGGACTACCGGCACTACATGCGCCTCGGTGGAGGGCACGAGATGCCGATGCGCATGCCGATGCCGCTGGGCGTGGGCGCGCACCAGCACGGCGCAGCGCACGCGCACCGCGAGAAACGCACCCCCTGATCCCCGAGGTCGTTCTCTTCGACTTCGGCGGGACGCTCGATGCCGACGGGGTGCACTGGAGCCCGCGCTTCCACGCGGCGTACCGGGCGGCGGGTGGCGCGCTGGACTATGCGGCGTTCGAGCTGCTGTACCAGCGGTCCGATCAGGCGCTGGCGCAGGCGCCGGGGATCCGCGGCTTCGGCTTCCGACAGATGGTCGAGACGCAGGTGCGCCTGCTCTTCGAGCTGGTCCCCGATCGCGACGCCGTGCACGCCGGGCGGATGGCGGACGCGTTCGACGGTCAGGCGCGCGCGGCGGTGGAACGCAATCGGCCGGTGCTCGAGCGTGTCGCGCGTCGCTACCCGCTCGGCATCGTCTCGAATTTCACCGGGAACTTGGCGGTGTGCTTGGAGGAGCTGGGCCTCGCGCGGTTGTTCGCGGCCGTCAGCGATTCCGGGGTGCTGGGCGTGGCGAAGCCCGATCCCCGGATCTTCCGCGAGACGCTGGCCGCGCTGGGGGGGGCGCCGGCGGAGCGCGCCTGGATGGTGGGCGACAACTTCGAGGTGGACATCACCGCGGCCGCCGGGCTCGGCATGAGCACGTGCTGGCTTGCCCCGCCGGACCGGGCGCAACCGGCGGGGCCCGGCCCCACGGCGCGCATCACGCGCCTCCCCGAGATCGAAAGGATCCTCGCCTAGGGTGCACGGCCTGATTCTCGCCGGTGGGGAAGGCTCGCGGCTCGCGACGGCTGGGATTGCGATCCCCAAGCCCCTGGTGGAGGTAGCGGGCAAGCCGCAGATCCTGCGCCTGCTCGAGACCTTCGAGGCCCTCGGGTGCACCAGTCTCACCTGTGCGGTGCGAGCAGATTTCCCGGCCGTGCGGCGCCTGCTTGACGGAACGCGGTTTGCGCGGCCCCTTACAGTGATCGAGTGCCGCACACCCTCGTCGCTCCACACGCTGGTCGAGGGGCTGCGCGCCGTGCCGCCCGGCCCCGTCTTTTGCACCATGGTCGACACGGTGATGCGACGGGAGGACTGGGAGGCGGTCTATCGGGGGACGGAGCGGCAGTTGGCGGAGGGCGCCGACATGGCGCTCGCTGTGACGCCGTACGTTGATGATGAGTCTCCTGTGTACGTGAGACGGGGAGAGGGCGGCTTCGTCCTGACCGTGAGCGACGACCCGATCCACCCGCCCTGCGTCACAGGCGGCGTGTACGGCCTGAGCGCCGGCGTCCGCCGCGCGGCCGCCGACGCTGTCGGCGGCGGCGTGCACAAGATGCGCCGGTTCCTCAAGGCGGTGGTGGCGGAAGGAGGGCGGTTGGGGACGGTGGAGGTACCGCGCATCATCGATATCGATCGTCCATCAGATCTGCAAACTGCCAACGCGTGGCTGGCCGCGCGCGAGGCCTGAGTCCGGACCCCGGGGAGCGAGACCGCCTTGGCGCAACTGGTCGCGATTTACCGTAGCCCGTCGTATTCGCCCATGCAGCATCGCGTGAACGATACCGCCGTGCTGGATGCGACCGTCACCGCGCTCGAGACGAAGGGGTGGGACGCCGTCAAGACCAGCGAGCGCGAAGTCGAGCAGGGGCGGCTCCCGGTGGCGGAGCTGTACCTGAACATGTGTCAGGGGTCGCTCGCGGCCGAGCAGCTCATGCCGCTGGAGTGCGATGGCGCCGTGGTCGTGAACCGGCCGTCGAGCGCGCTCAACTGCCACCGCCACCGCCTGGTAAAGCGGCTCGGCGAGAGCTCGCTGGCGTTTCCCCGTACCCTCATCCTCGCCAGCTCCGCGGCGTTGCCGCTGGAGCAGCTCGATGCAAGAGCACGTGCCCGGTCCGATCGTGAAGTTCTACGGTGTGACGGACGGGTGGTTCTTCCGCTGGTACGGCTCGGATGCCGGATTCGCCGGCGAGCGGCCGCGGGTGCACGAAAGCCGGCTCAAGGCGCTGGCGTTCGAGGCGGCGGCGCTCCTCGGGCTTGAGGTGTTCGGGGGCGACGTGGCGTTTCCCGAGCCCGATCGTCCCGTGCTCATCGACATCAACGACTGGCCGAGCTTCGCGCCGTTCCGCGACGAGGCGGCGCGGGCCATCGCCGACTACATCACTGGTCGCTTCGCACACCGGAAACACGCGTGACGCACACCCTGCGCAAGACCCAGATCCCCGGGCCCAGGTCAAAGACGCTGTTCGACCTCGAGGCGCTCTACCTCGCTCCCGGGACGCAGAGCGTGGCGTTGTTCAGCCGGCTCGCGATCGAGCGCGGCGAGGGCGCCGTGCTGTACGACGTGGACGGCAACAGCTACATCGACCTGCTCGCGGGCGTCGGAGTAGCGAGTCTCGGGTACGCGCATCCCCGCTACGTGGCGGCGCTGCAGCGCCAGATCGCGCGGATTCACGTCGGCAGCTTTACCACCGAGCACCGCGCGGCGCTCGTCAAGTTGCTCGCGGAGCTCGCGCCCGGAGACTTGAACCGAACGCAGTTCTATTCGAGCGGGGCCGAAGCCGTCGAGGCGGCGCTGCGGCTCGCGAAGTCGCGCACCGGGCACACCGAAGTGCTCGGGTTTTGGGGCGGCTTTCACGGCAAGACGGGCGGCGTGCTCCCCGTGCTCGGCGCGAGCTTCAAGCACGCGCTCGGCCCCCTCATGCCGGGCGCCTATCTCGCGCCGTATGCCGCATGCGCGCGCTGCGCGTTCGACAAGACGTTTCCGTCGTGCCAGTGGCACTGTGTGGAGTTCCTCAGGAAGAAGGTGGAGCTCGAGACGAGCAAGGACGTGGCCGCGATCATCGTCGAGCCGATCCAGGGGACTGCCGGCAATGTCGTCCCGCCGCCGGGCTATCTCCAGGCGCTGCGCCGTCTCGCCGACGAGCTCGGTGCGCTGCTGATCTGCGACGAGATGATCACCGGGTTCGGGCGCACCGGAAAGATGTTCGCCATCGAGCACGAGGGCGTAATCCCCGACGTGATCACCATCGGAAAGGGTTTCGGCGGCGGCTTCCCGATGAGCGGGCTCATCGCGCGCGAGGAGGTCGCGTTCGCCAAGCCGTTCGCCAATCCGAGCGGCAGCTCGTCGAGCTACGGCGGGAATCCGCTGGCGGCCGCGGCCGCGCGGGTCACGATCGAGACGATCCTCGAGGAGGACCTGGTCGAGCATTCCCGCCGGCTGGGAGCGAAGATGCTGGCCGAGATGCGGCGCTGGGAGTCGGAGGTGCCGATCGTCTCGGATGTGCGCGGCCGCGGCTTGCTGATCGGCCTGGACCTAGTGGTGCCGGGCACGCGCACGTTGCTCGACAAGCAGACGACCCGGTGGATCTTCGACACGCTGTTGTCGCGCGGCGTGCTGGCGATGATCTACAATCCCGAGGTGCGCATCAACCCGCCGCTCGTCATCGAGGAGGACCAGGCGATGGGCGCCCTCGCCACCATGAAGGACGTGCTCGGTGAAGCCGCGGAACGACTTGTCGGATAAGGGCCACGCCGTCGAGGAGTGGCTCGACCTGCGCTTCTTCCGGCCCGTCGGGATCCGGATCGCCCGGGCGCTCTACCCGACCGGGATCTCACCCGACCAGGTCACGCTGTGGTCGCTGCTCATCGGGCTGGTCGCCGGCCATCTGTTCGTGTACCGGGACCGCTGGATCGACGTCATCGGGTTCCTGCTGTTCGTCGTGTCGGACGTCTTCGATTCAGCGGACGGCCAGCTCGCCCGGCTGCGGGGCACCTCGACCCGGTTTGGGCGCGCGCTCGACGGCATCAGCGACAACCTGCGGTTCGTCAATCTGTACTTCCACCTGATGTACCGGCTGGCCCACGCGGGCGTGTGGTGGCCCGGCGCCGCGTTGCTGGTCGCCTGCGCCGGGCTCGCCCACACCTACCAGAGCGCCGCGGTGGATTTCATTCGGAACGCGTTTCTTCATATCGGCGCGGGGGCCGCCGGCGAGCTCGACCTCCCCGAGGACCTGGAGCCTCGACCCGGCGGCACGGTGATGGAGCGCTTCGGGGCGCGGGTGTACCGGGACTACGTGGTGCGGCAGGCGCAGCTGTTTCCGCGCTCGGTCAAGCTGATCCGGCTGCTGCGGCGGGCGGGCGGGCCCGAGACCTTCCGGGTGGAGTACCGCGAGCGCCAGGAAGTGCTGCTGCCGCTGTGCAGCTGGTTGGGTCAGAATATCCGCTTCGTGCTGCTCGGCGCGGCCGCCGTCGCGGGCCACATCTCGGCGTTCCTCTGGGCCGAGGCGGTGCCCATGAGCCTGCTCCTGGTGGTGCTGCTCCTGATGCACGAATGGAACGCCGCCTCGCTCGCCGACGCCCTCGAGCACCAGCGCAATGTCTACGCCCGCATCACCTGACGCGCGGCGGTACCGCGGGGCCGTCATCGGGGCGGGCGGCACCGCGCGGCAGTCTCACATCCCCGCGCTACTGACCGCGGCGGGCCTGCGCGAGCGGGTCGAGATCGTCGCCGTCGTGGACAGCGCCGCGGACGTGCCGCCCGTCGACGGTATCCCGCTGCTGTCGGGACGCGAGCAGCTCGCCGCCCTCGGACCAGTCGACTTCATCGACATCTGCACGCCGACGGTCTCGCATCTCGATCTCATCCTGTGGGGCCTCGAGCGGGGCTACCACGTCGTGTGCGAGAAGCCTGTGGCGCTCACGCGCGCCGAAGCGGACCGCATCGCCGCGGCGGCCCGGGTCCGCGACCGGATCGTGATGCCGTGTCATCAGTACCGCTTCAATCCGGTGTGGCTCCGGGTGAAGGACTGGCTGCGCGAAGGCGCGATCGGGCGCTGGCACCTCGCGGAGCTCGCGGTCTACCGGCTCACGGCGGATCCGGGGCGTGACGCTGGGGGTACGCCGTGGCGCGGCACGAGTGCGGCGGGGCGGGGCGGCGTATTGCTCGATCACGGGACCCATCTCGTGTACCAGCTGCTCGACGTCGCGGGGATCCCGGCCGCCGTGACCGCGTGGACCGGGCGACTGCGGCATCGCACCTACGAGGTCGAGGACACGGCGTCGCTGCAGTTCGAATACGCCGAGCGGCTGGTGACGATGTTCTTCACGTGGGCCGCGCGCCGTCGCGAGAACCGCATCCGGTTCGTCGGAGAGCGCGGCGCGATCGAGGGGGTGGGCGGTGAGCTGCGGCTCGAGCGCGACGGCACGCTCGAGCGGTACGACTGCTCCGCCGAGCTCGACTCGCGGGCCTGTTCGAGTCGTTCGTCGCATCGCTCGACCAGGGCGATCCGACCCGCGCCGCCGTCCCCTACCTCGACGACATCCGACGCGTGGCGACGGTGGTCGAGCACGCCTACCAGGCCGCCCAGCGCGGCTGCAGGGTCGCGATCCCGGACGGCGTGTGAGCCGCAAGCTGCAGGCCCTGCTGTTCGTCTGCGGCTCCGCAGTATTCGCCTACCTGGTAGCGCGCATCGGCGTGGGGACGCTGCTCGCCGACGCCGTCCACACGGGCTGGATGTTCGTCCCGATCCTCATTCTCTACGGCGTGGTGTACGCCTGCAGTGCGGCGGCGTGGTGGCTCACCATGGCGGACGAGCCGGTGCGCCCGCCGTTCTGGCGCACGTACGCGATCACCGTCGCCGGCTTCTCGCTCAACTTCGTCACGCCGATGGTCAACGTCGGCGGAGAGCCGTTCAAGATCGCGGCGCTGTCGCGCTGGCTGGGCGTGCGTCGTGCAGCGGGGTCGGTCGTGATCTATCAGATGCTGCATACGTTGGGGATGCTGCTGAGCTTCCTCACGGCAGTCATGCTCGGCGCGTTGCTGCTGCCGCCTCACCCGGCCTTGCGCGCCGGCCTGGCCGTCGCCGGTGCGGTGCTCGCCGCGCTGTGCTGGCTGCTGTTGACGGGACATCGCCGCGGCGTGCTGCAGCGGGGCTGACGGGACACCGCCGCGGCGTGCTGGAGAGCGCGCTCGACTTGATCCACCGCCTCCCCTTGCTCCGCCATCTGGCGCGGCGCCTCGAGTCGCAGCGGTCCACGCTCGCCCCGATGGCCGCGCAGATCACGGAGTTCTATCACAAGCGACCGGGTCGCTTCTTTCAGGCGCTCCTGCTCGAGTACCTCAGTCGCTCGATCTTCATGCTCGAGTACGTGCTGATCGGCCTCGGCGTGGGCTTGCACATCACGTATCTGCAAGCCTACGCCATCGGGGGGCTCACCTCGCTGATTCAGAACGTGATCTTCATCGTGCCCTTCGAAGTCGGCACCAAGGAGGGCTCCCTGTATCTCTTTTTCCGGCTGCTGCGTCTCGACCCGGCGCTCGGCGTCTATACGGCGATCGTGAGCCGGCTGCGCGACTTGGCCTGGATCGGGGCGGGACTCGGACTCGTGTGGTTGTCGGGGCGCCATCCGACCGCCGAGCGGGCGACGGCGCCGTGACGCTGTTCACACACATCCTCGCCACCACGCTCGGTGTGCAAGCGATGGAGCTGCACGGCCGCGACGCGGCCCTCGCCTACGCGTTCGGAGTCGGCGTGGACGTGGACCACGTGGTGAAGGCGCCGTTCTACCTCCGGGCGGTGGGCCTGCGAGACAAGCGCGGTTATTACTGGCGCTCGTCGCTGCAGGAGCCGGTAGCGCTGCTGTGGATCGTGCCGCTATCCATCTTCCTCGGCACCGTCGTGCCCCTCGTGTTTTTCGCGATCCACATCGCCATGGACTACAGCGTGCGCTTCGAGAAGATGCCGCTGTACCCGTACTCGCCCTGGGTGACCCGTGGATGGCTCACCCACATCCCGGACAGGGTGAAAGAAGGCGTCCTGTTTACGGTGCTGCTGACGGCGAACGTCGTAGTGTACTTCCGGTGGTTCGGCATCCATGTATGACTTTGCGCCAGTCGTCGGCCGGGGATTGGACCGGGCGATCCGCCCGCTGCTGCGGCTGGTTCACCTCACGCTCGGCCTGTCGCCCGCGCAGGTCACGTGGGCGGCGTTCGGAGCGAGCGTCGCTGCGGGCGCGGCCGTGGCCGCCGGGCGGCTCGGTTGGGGCCTCGGCTTGATGGCTCTGGGGCAGGTGCTGGACGGGATCGACGGCGGCATCGCGCGGGAGTTTGGGCTCGCCTCCGAAGCCGTCATCTTCGCCGGCTTCGTCTACGCTGGCCTCGTCTCGCTCAAGCTGGGCCTGCTGGCGGTGGTCGCGATTCTGCTCATGACGAGCATCGCGGACCGCTCGAAGCTCGACCCCGGGGTCAAGCGGTTCGCGCTCTACTTCGGGATCTGGCTCCCGTACCCGCTGCTCTTCACGATCGTGTTTGCGGTGAACTTGGCGGCGTACGTGGTGGGGTTGCTGATCATCGACATCCAGTTCCAACACCGCATGGACGCGCTGGGCGGGGACCTGGACACCATCGCCGCGCGCGCGGCGCGTGAGGCTTAGGCCTGCTCCAGGCTCCCCGCCGGGAGTCGGGCGCCGACCTTCTCCGGCTCCGCCCCGTAGATGTACTGCGACACCAGCACCCCGCCGGCCACGAACAGGCCGGCCAGCGCGTCTACCGCGTAGTGGAACTGCCCGTACACCACCGACAGCACCAGGCCAAGCGTCAGGGGCGCGAGCGCGAGTCCCAAGGGGCGCCAGTAGCGCAGCGCGCAGATCGCGGCGACCACGGCGGCGGCCACATGGGAGGACGGGAACGCCGCGCCCCAGGAGTCGCCCCGGTCGAGCAACCATTGCGTAGCGCGCGCCGGCCAGGTGTCGGTCGCGGCGTTGTGCGCGAGATCGAAGGCGTAGCGCGGGCCTGCCACCGGAAAGAAGAGGAACACCACGTAGCAGAGATAGAACGTCACCATCACAGCGAAGATCGTGCGCCGCGCGGCGTCGCGCCGCCCGCTGATCCACAGGCCGAGGGGAGAAGCACACAGGATCGCGTAATAAGCGATGTAACACGTGTGCATGATCCATGAGAACACGGGGTTCGGCCATTCGCGAATCCAGCGGTACGACAGCTGCGAGCCGAACACCCACAGCTCGAGGCGTTGGATCGCGAGGTCGTGCTGGTAGCCGACGTCCACGTTGAGCACGCCCACCTCGGCGTACAGCCCGCCGAGCAGCAGCATGGGGTACCAGTCGCCGAGGAAGCGGCCGACCGGCCCCGCGTCGCGCGCTCGCGGGGCGAGCAGGACGAGCCCGACCAGCAGCACGTGCGCGAGGAGCAGCCAGTCCCACCCCGCTCGATCGTCGGCGGTGAAGAGCAGCACGGCGGCGGTCGCGACGGCTACGTACAGCAGGGTGACGAGATCGATGGCGGTGAACCGTTGCAGGACGGCACGACGGAACGCCAGCGGTCCCGTGCGACGTGCCATGGTGCCCGCGGGTGACGTGTCGTTCACAGCCATCCCTCCGCGCGGTACCACTCGGCGGTGCGCCGCAGCCCCGCGTCCAGGTCCGTCGCCGCGCGCCACCCGGTGTCCCGCATCAGCGCGTCGGGCCGGCAGGTCCAGGCGGGGGCGAGGAACTCGTCCGCCTTGTCGGCCGACAACACGGTTGCGCGGCCCACGAGGTGGGCGAGCGACCCGATGACCCAGAGCATTCCGCGGGCGACGGGCGCGGGCAGCGGCACGATGCGCGGCTCGCGTCCCACCGCCCGGCCGACCGCCCGCACCAGCTGGCGGCTCGTCGTGATGGCGGGATGCGCCGCGTAGTATACCTGGCGCGCCGCGCCGGGGGAGGTCGCTGCGGCGACCAAAGCGCCCGCCAGGTCCCCTGCATAGATGACCGACAGCTCCTGCGATCCGTCACCGAACACCGGCACGAGCCCCCTGCGGGCCAACTTGAAGACCTTCAAGACCTCGCGATCCCATTCGCCATACACCGTCGGCGGGCGCACGATGGTCCAGGGAAACGGCATCGCCCGGACCAGGATCTCGGCCGCGAGCTTGCTCTGGCCGTACGGTGTGACGGGCGCAGGGCGGCGCGCTTCCTCGATCGGCTGGCCCGGCGTCGTCGGCCCGCCGGCGGCGAGCGACGAGACGAGCACGAAGCGCTGCGGCGGCTGGAGCGAGGCGGCCTCGAGCACATTGGCGGTGCCGTCGCGGTTCGCCTCCATGAATTCCTGCAAATCGCGGGCGCTGATCCGGCCGGCGACGTGAAACACGACGTCCACGCCCGCGCAGCCCTCCGCCAGGGCGCGAGCGTCGTCCAAATCGCCCCGCACGATCCGGACGTTCCGCCAGCCGAGCGCTTGTGCCTTGGCGGGGCTGCGGACGAGGCAGCCGACCTCCTCGCCGCGCTCGAGCAGCGCCCGAACGAGGTGCGCGCCGACGAAGCCCGTCCCGCCGGTGACGAACGCCTTCACAGGGGCTTGTCGTAGATCCGGTACGTGCGGTAGGGCCGGAAGCCGAGCTGCACGGCCGCGTTGTTCATGGCGGCGTTGTCCTCGAGGATCCAGCCCCCTTCGCCCCAGGTGAATCCGTGCGCGATCCCCTTGGTCCAGATCCAGTGGTACATCAACGCGTCGACGCCGCTCGAGCGGTAATCCCGCAGCACGCCCAGCAGCAGGATGCGCAGGCGGTGCACCCTGCGGGCGTGCCACAGGACCTTGAGGATGCCGGGGAACAAACGCCCCGACGGGTTGTGCTTGAGGGCGACGTTCAAGTCGGGCAAGGCCACGGCGAAGCCGATGACCTGTCCGGCGCGCTCGGCAAAGCACACCAGGTCGGGCACGACGATCGGCTTGAGCTGCTTGGCGAGGTGGTCGATCTCCGCCTCGCTCAACGGCACGAACCCCCAGTTCTTCTCCCACGCTTCGTTGTAAAGGGCCTTGACCAGCTCGACCTCGGCTGTGAAGCGCCGCATGTTGAGTGCCCGCAGCGTGATGCCCTTGCGCTGCGCGATCACGCTGGCCGCCCGCACGATGCGCTCGGGGAGTCGGGTGGTCGTGCTCTCGTACACCAGCAGATCCTTGGCCTTGGCGAAGCCGTAGCGCATGTGCAGGTCGACGTAGTACGGGGGATTCTGCGGCATCATCAAGGTGGGCGGAGTGTCGAACCCCTGGATGAGCAGGCCGCACTCGTCGTTGATGGACGGGCTCATCGGGCCGCGCATGATGGCCAGGTCCTTGCGTCGCAGCCAGGCCGCCGCCGCGTCGAACAGGGCGGTCGCCACTCCCGGGTCGTTCACGCATTCGAAGAAGCCGTAGAACCCGACCCGGTCGTTGTGCGCACGGGTGTGCGCGTCGTTCTTGATGCCCGCAATCCGCCCCGTCGGTCGACCGTTGGCGTGTGCGACGAAGTATTGCGCCTCGGCGTGCTGGAAGAACGGGTTCTTCGCGGGCGAGAGCAGCGTGCGCACGTCCATGCGCAGCTGTGGGACCCAAAGCGGGTCGCCGCGGTAATGGTCGTAGGGAAAGGCGATGAAGCGCTCGAGATCGCGCCCGTCGGTGACGGGCGCGATCTCCACTGCGCTCAGATGACCCCCAGCTCTTTGCCGAGCCGGGCGAAGACCTCCAGGGCGTGGTCGATCTGCTGGGCGGTATGGGTCGCCATCAGGCTGGTACGCAACCGGCAATGGGACGGCGGCACGGCGGGCGGTACCACGGGGTTCGTGAACACACCGCTCTCGAACAGCTTCCGCCAGAAGAGGAACGTCTTCTCGAGCGGCCCGATGAGGACCGGCACGATGGGCGTCGCCGTCGGCCCGATATCGAAGCCCTCGCAGCGCAGTCCCTCCTGGAGGCGCCGCGTATTGACCCAGAGCTGGTCGCGCCGCTCCGGCTCGCGCTGCAGGATGTGCAGGGCGGCCAGCACTCCGGCCGTGTTGGCGGGCGGCAGCGCGGCGGTGAAAATCAGGGGCCGCGAGTTGTGCTTCAGGTAGTGGATCACGCTCTCGGACCCTGCCGCAAAGCCCCCGATCGAGGCGAGCGACTTCGAGAACGTGCCCACGATGATATCCACTTCGTCCCCGAGGCCGAAATGCGCGGCCGTGCCGTCTCCCCGTGGACCGAGCACGCCGACCGCGTGCGCGTCGTCCAGCGCGAGGGCGGAGCCGTACTTCTGCGCGACCTTGAGCAGGCTCGGCACGTCGGCGATGTCGCCTTCCATCGAGTAGACGCCGTCGACGATGATCATCATGCCCGTGCCCGCGGGCACCTGCTGCATCTTGCGCTCGAGGTTCGCCAGGTCGGCGTGGTTGAAGCGCACGGTGTCGCCGTACGACATCTTCGCCCCGTCCACGATCGAGGCGTGATCGAGCTTGTCGAGGAACACTACGTCGCCGCGCCCCACGAGGCCCGAGACCAGCCCCAGGTTCGCCTGGTATCCCGTCGAGAACACGAGGCACGCTTCCTTGCCGAAGAACTGCGCCAGCTCGGCCTCGAGCCGCTCGTGCAAGTCGAGCGTCCCGTTCAACAGCCGGCTGCCGGTGCAACCCGAGCCGTAGCGCTCGAGTGCGTGCTTAGCGGCGGCCAGGACCTCGGGATGATGCGTGAGCCCCAGATAGTTGTTGGAGCCCATCATGATCCGCTCTTTGCCTTCGATCACGACGACCGTGTCTTCCGAGTGGGAGATCGGGCGGAAGTACGGGTACAGCCCGGCAGCTTGAAGCTCCCGCGCCTTCGTGAAGCTCTTGCACTTATCGAACAGCGCGACGTGCTGCAGGGTCTCGGTAGTCACGGGGCCCCCAGACAGTTAGGGTGAGAAACAGGCAGCCTAGACACTAGTGGCGCTGCCACGAAACCGCAAGGTCCCGCGCGGACGTAAGTTAGCACGTGTCGCCTGGACTACGTAACTTCCAAGCCTCCCGTTTCGAGCGAGAGCCTGCATGTCCCGGTCGGCGGTCGTCTTCGTCTGGCTGTTCGCCGCCGCTCGGCCGGCAGCGGGTCAGACGCCCTATCGTGTCACGTGGTGGGACGCTGCGTCGGTCGGAACTGCGGGCGCACTGTCACTCATCCCTGTTGCTTTGAATCTGCCGCGCGGCCAGCCGCCGTGCGCCCCGTGCGACCCGGCCTCGGTTCCGGGCATCGATCGCGCCGGGCTGAACAACGCTTCCGCCAGCGCCGCGACCGCGAGCAGCGTTCTGCTCGGGGGCGTTGTCGGCGCCGCAGCGTTCGCCTCGCTCCACGGGCTCGATCAGGGTCAGAGACGCGGTAACGCGGCGGTGTTCGTCAACGCGCTCGCCTGGACGCAGGCGACGACCGGGTGGCTCAAGGTCATCGTGCACCGCAGTCGCCCGGTCCTTTATACAGCGGATACAGCGGCTGCCATGGCGGCGGCGTCGCAGCGGGAGAGCCGGCAGTCGTTCCCCTCGGGGCACGCCTCGCTCGCGTTCGCGGCGGCGACGTCGTATCTCGTCATGGCCCAGCGCGAGCAGCTGCCGCACCGCGCCCGGAACGCGGTGCTGCTGTACGTGGGGGCGGCGGGGGTCGCCGCCCTGCGCGTGGCCGGTGGCAAGCATTTCCCGACCGACGTGATGGGTGGCGCGGCGCTGGGCAGCGGCATCGGGTGGCTCACCGCCACGGTTCATGCCAGGGGTCCCTGACCAGCTCCCCCGCGTTATGCGGCTGCGCGACGTCGTGCTGTTCAACATCACGGCGATCGTCGGGCTGCGGTGGCTCACCACAGCGGCGAGCCAGTTCGGGCTCGCCAGCCTACTCCTGTGGGTGCTGGCGATGGTCGTCTTCTTCCTGCCTTCGGCGGTCGCCGTGCGGGAGCTCGCCGACATCGATCCCGCGGCGGGCGGTATCTATCGCTGGGTGCGGCGGGCGTTCGGACCGCTCCAGGGATTCGTGGCGGGCTGGGGCTACTGGGTCAACAACCTCTTCTACTTCCCGTCGTTGCTCGTCGCCACCGCCGCGATCGCCGCCTACGCGGGCGGACCGCGGTTCGTGCACCTCGGCGACGACACCGTCTTCGTGGGTGCGCTGTCGCTCGCGGGGCTGTGGCTCGCGGTCGGTATGAACGTCGTCGGCCTGCGAGTCGGGAAGCGACTCCAAAACCTGGGCGGCCACGGGACCTGGCTACCGGCGCTCGTCTTCGTAGTGCTCGCGGCGTGGTCGCTGGTGGCGCACGGCAGCGCGACGCCGGTCACCCTGCGAGGGCTGCTACCCGCCAAGTTCGACCTCCCGTCGATCAACCTCTTCGCCACGATGACGTTCGCGGTCGCCGGCCTCGAGCTCGCCCCGACGCTCGGGGACGAGATCCACGACCCCGCCGCGACGCTGCGGCGGGGCATCGTCATCTCAGGCATCGGCATCGTCCTGCTGTACGTCCTCGGCACCGCAGCGATGCTCGTGGCCCTGCCGGCCGAGACGGTGAGCATCACGAACGGGATGCCGCAGGCGACGGCGGCGCTGGTGCAGCGCCTCGGCGTGTCATGGCTCGCGCCCGTCGCCGCGCTCGTCGCCATCCTACTCGCGCTCGGCAATTTGGGCGGCGTTGGCGCGTGGCTC
>WNGQ01022661.1_pt1 | contig 16376 bp, 13 predicted proteins | sample 5407661 | NCBI WGS metagenome assembly WNGQ01 (sample SAMN13153382, study PRJNA577476) | soil metagenome | isolation source: 60 cm soil or saprolite under Garry oak tree replicate 2 | place: USA:California | collected 2016-06-15 | reverse complement strand
GAGCAATCTTCGTCGGACTGCTTTTCGAGAACTGACATGACGAAGACAAAACGCTCGAAAGCACTGAGTGCGACAATGGCGGCAAAGAGGTTGTTCTTTGTGAATGTTGCCGCCCCTTTGAGACTGATCGACGACAAGTGATCTGTGTGCTCTGGCGCAGGCATGATCATCCGAATTGCATGCTTGAGAATCGTGCGGCGCGCCCATGAACGGGCCCAATCCATGAAAACGCTGATTCCCTCCACGCATTCTCCCAACCCGCAGACATAACACTGTTCAGCTATATCATTGTCGGCGGTTAGTAGGAACGAGAACAGGTACAGACTGCGCATCTCTTCAGTCAGGATATTGGTTGTGGCTTTTTCGTCAAAGATGTGCATCGGCTCCAGCATGTTCACCTCTTTCATTCCTAGTCTGTCCAGTAAGTCGATTGCATTTGATCCAACAGCGTTCAGAGGTTGATACCATTCACTCGGTAGGGAACGCTTTGGACGCGTGCCGAAGGTCTGCGTCTCAGCATGCGCAGCGCAACGGAACGGCTGTCAGTTGCGGGATAGGCACGCCTGCTATTGGGTGGACACGACTGACGCGTGCTAATACAGTATTCGTCGTGTCCTGTATGCGAGTATTTGGTTTGTGGAGTTTGCGGGTTGTCTTCGAGACGAGCTTGGTAAGTAGATAACGGCCTGAAACGCGCGCCATTGCTTCGAATACCAGATCTGAACGCATTTGTATCCTCCTTGAAGGGCTGATTTTTCTCTTCAATAGCTGCTGAAGCTGCTGAGTTCAGCATCCGCAACAGCCGGTACGCAACAACCGGTAGCAGTTGGAGGCTTCTAGCCTCGCCGGCTCCATCGCATTCTCACATTGAATTTGAATGAACTAGCTCAGTGCTGCCAGCCGACGGAAATGGTTCACATCGTTAGTGGAAACTCTGCGTTTCGAAAAGACCTTAGGACGCCCCAAATAATATCCCTGAAATAGCCGGAATCCTTCTCCAAGAGCCATTTCAAATTCTTCATTCGTTTCGATTTTTTCCGCAACGAGCGTCGCGGCATTCCTCTTCAGGCAACGGACAATCTCCCTACGCTCCTCTTTACAGGAGAGCCGAAAATCGACCTTGACGTAGTCCGCCAGCGCGATCAACCCTTCCATTTTTTCGCAATGCTGAAAGTCATCGAGCGCAATTTGGTAGCCCAATGCTTTCATTCTGCGGCAGGCCGCCAAAACCTCTTTGTCTGGCTCAACCGTTTCGAGCAGCTCAAGCACGATCGAAGGCGGAAGCAGCGTCAACAACCCTCGTACCAATGCTTCACGTGTGCAGTTCAGAAAGGTGCGACAGCCTCCCGTGAGTTCGTCGAGTCCGTGAAACATCCAGTCGTTAACCAACATTTTCGTTGCCGCGTCGGAGTCCCCGGTGAACCGGTTATCCCATCCTGAACGAGACAATGCTTCGTAGCCGAAGATCTTTCTGCGGCGATTGAAGATCGGCTGGAGCGCAAGATAGCGGTGGTCACAGGCATCAGAGCCGAGCGGCGCCGACGGAGATTTCATCCAGTTTCCAAAGCTATCGCCCAGCCTTGGAATCTTACGGCGTCGCCGCACTGAACGGAAAATGTTCAAGATTCGCCTCCTTCTAATTGACCCAGGGCACCAGTGCGAGAGCTACAATTACTCATTCCTGCTCGATTTCTTCTGCAGACGTCTCCACTCATATACTCCGATGCTTCCATTCTCCAAACAGAGTCAAGATTCTCAGCCCTGGAATTCCGCGAGCATTTCGCTCAATGCATCCTCAAGGAACTCCTTCTCATTGGGTACCACCTCTCCGGATACCGACCGGACGGAGGTGCGTTCCGAAATGGACTCCCGGGGAATGCACTTCGCGGCGACCGAAAAGCTCTCCGCTTCACAGAGGCTCACGAACCGTTCCATCACCCTCTGAAGCTCTCGTATGTTGCCTGGCCAGGGATAGGACTGAAGCAGATCCATAGCCGGCCTGGTCAGGCTCGGTAATGTCTTATCTGCTCTTGCAGCGTAGCGATTGAGAAAATACCGGGCCAGCATGGGGATATCTTCTTTCCGCTCACGCAGGGGAGCAATCTTGATTGCGAATCCGTTAAGCCGATCAAAGAGATCGCTGCGAAAGGTACCGTCCGCCATAGCAGCTCGCAAGTCGCGATTGGTAGTCGCGATCAGCCTCACGTCCGATCGGATCGAATCGTCGCAACCCGTGGGCTGAGATTCTATCTCCTGCAAAACCCGCAGCAGCGCAAGCTGTGCCTCCGCCGACAGGTTCCCTAGACCTTCTAAAAGAATCGTCCCCCCCTCGGCCAGTTGGAAGCGGCCGGGACGTGGTTGCGTCGCCAGAGACCGGCTACCTTTCTGGCGACCGAGTAGCTCGGATGATATCCGCTCAGGCGGAATCGCCGCGCAATTTGCGCGGACGAACGCCTGGGGGGAACGATGTGACAATCTATGAATGGCCCTCGCGACCAACTCCGTGCCCGTCCCAGTCTCGCCGGTGATCAGAACTGTGCAATCTGTCGCCGCAAGATTTGGCACATACGCCAGCGCGGGCAGGAGCGCTTCCGACGAGCCAAAGATGTCTTCGTCAAGTTGCCAGCTGTCGATGTATTGCTGAACCTGCAAGGGCTCTTCCCGGACGTTGTTTGAGTTCCGCTTCTGTGCGCCGGTCGCTCTACCGGACCGCCCAGCTACGTTTCCTTGTTTATGCCAAAAATCGCTGATACAGAAGAGTTCTGCGGTGTGCCGGCACTCGAGTTGCTTATTTGTCTGCAAGGACTCCTCCCCGATGTTGCCCGGGTCGAATGGTCTGTCAGCTAATGAAAGCATCGCTTCCCTGCGGGTGGAATGTTCGGAACAGTATGTTGGAGTCTCAGTTCATGGGGCATGTCTTTTCACAGACTTAAGCATGCCGCGGCGGACCGTTTGTTATCCGACAAACGGACGTTTGCTGTGATAGAGTCACTCAAACAGAAGCTAAGAGGCGTATGTCGTCAACCGATCCAGTTTCGAAGCCGGATGGACCTAGTCCGGAAGGGGCCGGTTTGGTGCGCGATCACCTCAAAGAGGTCATCGCGAGTCGCGCGTTTGCGGGGAGCAAGCGTGCTCAGGACTTTCTCCAATTGATCGTAGAGCATGCGCTAGCAGGGCGATTCGATTCCCTGCGCGAGCGGATGATTGGAGCCGAGATGTTCGGGCGTCCGATCGACTACGACACCGCAAATGATGCGGTGGTCCGGGTCAAAGCCACCGAAGTCCGAAGAAAGCTGGCACAGTACTACCAGGAATCGGGAAAAAAACCGGCAGTCCGTATCGAACTTCCGATCGGGTCTTATGTGCCGAAGTTCCAATGGGAATCTCTGGAAACTTCGGCCCAGCCATCCGCCGAAACCGATCTCCCGGCTTTCGCGGAAGAAACCACCGCTCAGGAAACGTCCGGGGAAAGACCCAAGGCGAAGATAAACGAACCACCCCGTCTCTCCGGGGAGAAATCGCGCCGCGCGTCGCGCGTGCCGGTCGGCGTCTTATTGGGACTAGGCCTCATTGCCATAATCGGTTATGCGGGCTTCAAAAGCTGGTTTAAGGATTCAAATGGAGGGACGAAGATTACCTCCATCGCGATCCTGCCCCTTCAAAACCTCTCCGGCGATCCGGGCGAAGACTACTTCGCTGACGGGATGACGGAAGAATTGATTGCCGACCTCGGCCAGGTTTCTGCTTTGCGCGTCATCTCCCGGACCTCGGCGATGACTTATAAGGGCACGAAGAAGACCCTGCCCGAAATCGCCCACGAATTGGGAGTGGATGCGATCGTGGAAGGGTCAGTTGTGCGCGAGCGTAACCAGGTGCGAATCACCGCCCAGTTGATCGATGCCAGGACCGATGTTCACATCTGGGCCCATAACTACGTGCGTGACCTGACCAGTGTTCTGGCGTTGCAGGGCGAGGTGGCACAAGCAATTGCGGACGAGATCAGCATCAAAATGACACCGCAGGAGCAGGCACGTCTGGCACGTGCACGCCCCGTCAACAGCGAAGCCCAGGATCTATACCTGCAGGGCAAACATCTCCTGAACGAGGGAGATCCCCAAAAGGCCATCGGTTATTTGCAGGAGGCGATTAACAAAGATCCCACCTACGCGTCGGCGCATGCTGCATTGGCCGAGGGCTACGGCCGGACGGGTGAAGCTGGCTGGCTGGCTTATACCGAGGCGTTTCCCAGGCAGAAGACCGAAGCGGCCAAGGCCATAGAGCTGGACGATGCTCTGCCCGAAGGCCATGCCGAGCTTGCGAACGCCGTGATGGATCTTAGCTGGGACTGGACCACTTCGGGAAAGGAGCTCAGACGAGCGCTCGAGCTCAATCCGAACTCGGCATCCGTACATGCCACGTACGCCTTTTACCTTGAGCGTGTAGGCCGACTACCCGAGGCGATTGCTGAGGCCAAGCGAGTTCTTCAACTCGATCCTGTTTCCAGCCATTCATTTATCACTGCCGGAATCCTCTACTACTTTGCTCACCAATATGACCAGGCGCTTGAACAGTTTCAAAGGGCATCTGCGCTGGAACCCAATGCACCTGCATTTCTCTTCCCCTTCCCATTAGGTGTCACTTACGCGGAGAAAGGCATGTACGGAGAAGCCGTCGGAGAATTCCAGAAGCTAGGCGATAAACCACACGCTTTGGGCCACATGGGTAATGTGTACGGTCGAATGGAGCGAGTAAGCGAAGCGCGCGCGACGATTTTTAAGCTCGAAGAGCACGTGAAAGGCTTACCTATCTCAAAATAGATCCCTGCATGGACCCCTTGCGCGCCGACCCGCGCTTTGCTCGCTTGGTGCGGCGTGTCGGCCTTCCGTTATAGATATAATCTGACTGCCCGTTTAGCTGGAAGCACGGCTCAACACAGTTAGACTCAATCTGATTGGGGGCCAAAGGTCTTGATGAGGTTTTGTGCCGCTCGGTTTATTCTGGCAGCGTTTGTCTGCGTAGCCGTCGCTGCCCTCCTGCCGGTGTCGGGCACTTTGCCTTCGATGTGAATGAAGATTTGGTCTCTTTCGTAAAGAGATAGTGAATAGCACGAGCGAGGAGAGAGGGATCTGCTCCCTCGATAATGGCGCGCCGCGCATTGGACGGTTTGGACGACCTGCATACACCGTCTCTCGAAGGGGATCAAAAAGGAGAACCAATGAATGCAATCCGCAATGTGAAGGTTATGGACGCTCGCAAGGAAACCGACAGCCTCGGCGAAGTCGATGTGCCGAGCGACAAGCTGTGGGGAGCACAAACGCAACGGTCGCTTGAACATTTCAGCATCGGGCAGGATCTGATTCCTCGCGAGATGATCGCGGCATACGCCGTCTTGAAGAAAGCCGCCGCGAATGCCAATCGTGTCGGCGGACAGCTCGACGACAAGCGGCACAAACTGATCGTTCAGATCTGTGATGAAATCCTGGCGGGACGCCATGAGGAGATGTTTCCTCTCCATGTTTGGATGACGGGAAGCGGCACGCAATTCAACATGAACGTGAACGAGGTAATTTCCAATCGCGGCTGCCAACTCGCTGGCACACCACTTGGCAGCAAGAGCCCTGTTCATCCTAACGACCACGTCAACATGTCACAGTCCTCGAACGATTCTTTTCCCACTGCGATGAACATAGCGGCGGCCGTGAATGTGAAAGGTCGGCTGATGCCTGCAGTGAAGGCCTTGCGCGATGCGATCGCGGCGAAGGCCGACCAGTGGAAGGACATCGTTAAGATCGGTCGCACGCACATGCAAGACGCCACACCGATCACACTCGGCGACGAGTGGTCGGGTTACGTGGGCATGCTTAGCGACAATCTCGGGCGCATCGAGGATGCGTTGAAAGGTGTGTATAGCCTCGCGATTGGCGGCACAGCCGTAGGAACCGGCATCAATGCAGCTCCCGGATTCGGCGAGGCGGCCGCTGCCGAAATTGCGAAGCTCACGAATCTGCCTTTCATCAGCGCTCCCAACAAGTTCGCCACGCAGGGTGCTCACGATGCACAAGTACAGCTCTCCGGCACACTTCGCACTCTGGCGGTCTCGCTCTACAAAATCGCTAATGACATTCGACTCATGTCATGTGGGCCGCGCGCTGGCTTTGCCGAGTTGATAATCCCGGCGAACGAACCGGGCTCGTCGATCATGCCGGGCAAAGTGAATCCAACCCAGGCCGAGGCACTGACCATGATCGCTGTGCAGGTGATGGCCAACGATGTGGCCGTTGGCTTCGGCGGCGCGGGCGGCGATCTGGAGATGAACGTCTACAAGCCTCTCATCATCTTCAACGTGACTCACTCCATCACGATCTTGACCGACGGATGCATAAACTTCCGGAAATTCCTGATCGAAGGGACCAAGCCGAACTTGAAGAAGATCAAGGAATATGTGGATCATTCCCTGATGCTGGCGACCGCACTCTCGCCGGTGATCGGCTATGACAAAGCGTCCAAGATCGCGCATTACGCGCTAGACAACGACCTCACGCTCAAACAAGCCGCACTGAAGCTGGGATTTGTAACGGAAGACGAGTTTGACCGCATCGTCGATCCGGCGAAGATGGTTCACCCGTACGTGGCAAAAGCCAGCTGAGAGAATCGCGGTGCGCGCTGCCTCCATCCAGTCCCCCTCCGCGTCCTGGAAAGGAAAGATGTGTTCGCTGACGAGCTCGTATAGCTCGCGGATCTCGAAGTCCTTGAACCTCGACCACCGGAAGGTCTAATGGGTCAAGTCGTTGCTGTGTTTTACCGAGCTTGACGGTACTCAGGAATGCATTGCTCCAGCGCCCTTTGTAAGGCAGAAGCCGCTGTTCGCAGCTCATCGTCCCGTGTGAGGCAATCGGGGCAAAGACGCAACCATTCACCGCGAGCGTCAGTGATGACATTACTCTCCACAATTTTTTTTGCGAGATCGCTGGCATTCGTATGGCGAACAGAGAGAAACGCGCCGTGGTTGGCATCGCCTCCAATTGCGTCTATTCCAGCATCAGCAAGATAAAGCTTCAACTGGCTAAGTTGTTTTTGTCCATACTCACGCAAGCGCTCCACAGTCATGGCCAGCGTAAACTGCTGCCCACTGCGTGCCTGATAGTAAGTAAGCACAGGAGGTGTTGATTCGAGAAAGGCGTCGCCACCTGCACGCAAGCGGGGCGGATCGTGGCGCTCATAACCAAACGTGTTTTCGCGTGCGAACCAACCTGTATCGAGTGGACGCAGTCCGCTGGCAAGAATTTCAGGCGACAAGTAGAGAAAACATGCACCGGGGCCACCCCGAAGATATTTATAACTGCCGCCGATAGCGAAATCGGCGCGCATGGCAGCGACATCCACGGGAAAGACGCCAATAGCATGATAGGAATCGACCAATAGCTTTGCCCCAACGCTGTGGCACGCATCGGCGAGCTGTTCCAGATTATGTACGGTTTGTCCGTTCATGAACATAACCTGAGAAATCACAACGAGATCGATCTCTTGTCGTAGATGCCGCATTATCGCCGGCACGGTAAATAGACCCTCAGCATCGGCTTCAATCCAACGCATTTCTATGCGTCCAAGCGAGGCATACTGTTTCAACAGCAGGTCGATGGAATCGAATTCTCCACGCGTGCTCAAGACGCGCGGGGTTCCGGGCAGCGCATTCAACACAGCACGCAGGCCCTGTCCAGCGGATGTTTTTGGCACAATGCAATCAACACGCGGAGCATGGATGAGCTGGGCAATGCGAGCGCGAAAAGCTTCCTGTTCCGCCAGCCAAGCATCCCACGCATCGCCGAGCCTTGTTTCCCACAACGAAGTTGCTTCGCGAACGTCCTCTGCCATCGCGTCGAGTGGACGGCCTAAAGAGTGGTTGGCGAGGTAGACGCGATCACCGGCCAGCACGCGGGAAAACAACGGCGCAATGTGCTGCTGCACAGATTCTTCCGTAAGCGGGCCTGGGCCGAGTTGTGCAACGGCTTCGTCCATCGCACGGCTCATCGTTGCCTCAGACCTGTACGAACAGCAAACAGCTCAGGGAAAAAAGTCAATTCCAGTGCCTGGCGTAGAAAACCAACGCCGGATGAGCCTCCAGTGCCGGGGCGGAAGCCAATGATGCGCTCGACAGTTTTCATGTGGCGAAAGCGCCAGAGTTGGAAATACTCTTCCACATCGACCAGCTTTTCGCACATCTCATATGCGTCCCACCGCTCGCGTGGATGCTCGTAGATCTGCCGAAAGACTTCTGTCAGTTCATTGTTTTTCTGATAAGGCTCGGACCAATTGCGCTCGACGCACACTTCGGGAACAGCAAGGCCGCGCCGCTTGAGATGCCGTAGAAATTCGTCATACAGGCTGGGAGACTCAAGCGTGTTCTGCAAATCCTGATGGATCTCCGGAGTATGGGCAAAGACTTTGAGCGCATCCCGATTTTTGTTTCCTAACAGAAACTCAAGTTTGCGGTACTGATACGACTGAAAGCCGGAGGCATGGCCGAGCACTCCGCGAAATTCCATGTATTCCGATGGAGTGAGCGTCTCTAATACCGCCCATTGGTCAAAGAGCTGCATCTGGATGAGCTTGGCACGCGACAGAATCTTGAAGCAGGGATCGAGCTGGTCCTGCTGCACATAACGAATCGCTGCCTCCAACTCGTGAAGCAGTTGCTTGATCCAGAGTTCCGAGACTTGATGCTGGATGATGAACAGCATTTCATCATGGTGCGGTGGCTGGGAGAGCGGCCGCTGTTGCGAGAGTAGACCATCGAGGCAGAGGTAGCCTGCATAGCTCATCCGATCCTTGAAATCGGTAACGATGCCAGCTTCCAGAGTTCGCTGATTCTTTTCTGACGACGACATCTCTCGCATTATAGAAGTCCAAGTCGGCATATGGTGATGATGACCAACTGAATCCACCGTCAAACTTTGATCCAGAGCGATTCTTGATTCGTAGCGGGTTCACCTGGACGTATAACGGTCTTAGGGGAGAACAGAGCTCCGGAAGAGTCAGAGGTCTGCCCACGCAAAGTCAAGTGGACGCACAGCTGACTTTTCGGCCAAGTGACAACATGCGAGTTTCCGACCAACCAGAAGCTATCCCGTCCTTCAACGACTTGGACGTTATACAGCTTGTGAAGTCGTTTCGAGACCAACTCTTGGGAATCCGGCGAGTCGTCGAGACGCGCGGTTTATCGCGGCGTATTCGGATTGTCGATGACAAACATCCAGCTGCCGTCCGGTTGGCGGCGCACTACCTCGGTGCTCAGCCCTTGCGTCGCCGATGGTGGGCCGAGCGACCATGCGCCATGCAGTACGGCCAATCCTTCGCCGGAGTCGATGACGGCCCGTGTCTCGAGTCTCATGCGAGCGCCACTTGAGAGAAAAACATTAAAGGCGTCGCGGATGCCGTCATGGCCGGTAACAGGCTTGCCACCGGCAACAAGAACCGCACCGGGCTCGTACAGCGCCAGTATCGCCTCGACATCCCCAATATTGAAGGCGCGTTCGAAAAGGAAGTGAATCTCTTGTGGCGTGGATGCGGGCATTGGTTAGATTAGACCTCGGCCGAGCCGCCGATCATTCGGGAGCGGATCAGTTCGGTCAACACTGCGGCGTTACTCGCGTGCTGGCCTGTTATGAGCTCACGCCTGGCGAGAGCGCGGAGTCGACAACAATATCCGATCGGGTGCTGTTGACGATAGTTTTCAGTTCGGCCTGCTCTTCGGTGGGAACTGCGAACTTATCCAGCGTCTGCTGAAAATCGTCCAGGAACGACTCCCACTCCTTGCTGGTAATCTTCAAATCCTTATGCGATTCCGCCATCGACTTACCCGTATACTTCTGCGGGCCGCCCGTAGCCCAGCAGACCATCTCGGTCACAAGGTACTTGAATCCCGCAGGCGGCACGCGATGATGCGCTTCGTCCACCAAAGGGTTGGAATTTAGTCTCGGGTCGATCATGATCCGGTTAATGAAGTCATCTACCACAGTAGCGATGCTATAAACGCCACCAAGTCGATCATAGAGAGAGGGCTGTTTTGCCTTGGGCATTCTGAATCTCCTTGTGGCTTAGTTGTTTACGAGACTGGCCGGCCTTGGTGTGGAACAAACTCCGCGTAGTAGCGCCCGGCCGCTGACCAAGACAGGCGCCAGGCGTGGGGCTACTCCAGTCTGACGGAATCACCGCGGCGGACCTTGCCTCCCTGCAACACGGAGGCATAGATCCCAACGTTGGCCCGGTTGTACTGGGCGGCTGTGCGCAGGATACATGGATCCCGCGGGAGATCGCCGGTGACGCTGAGGCGAACGGAATCGCCAATCGCGAGGATTTGACCGATCCAGGCATTCTCCACGAAGTCCTTCTCGCCATTCGCGGTCTCTACCACGAGATTCGGGCGAAACCGCCGAACCTCGAAGCGCCCCGGTGGATACAGCTCGCGTAGCCGATCGAGTGTAGCCGTGGTCAGCAGATGCACGGCGGCGCAGTCGAAAAAAGTACCCTCAGGCAGACCGAAGTCGGTGACGGTGTTTCGGTGCTCGAGGCCTTCCATATCCGGCCAGTATTCTTCAGCAGCGGCTGCCCGCGGATCGGGCAATGTGGATTCACCTGTTTCCTGAGGAACGTACACGACTGCATCCAGTGTCACCTCACGCTGGAGCACCTTCGAAAGGACCTGGTGGAGGCCGGGTTGATCACTATTCACGATGGTGCCATCCGGCAGGGTAATGCGGACCGGTGGCAGCTTCACACCGGTTGCCGGGGCGTCAGTCAGCGCGGCGCGAAAGTCGAACAACTGCGGCCACTTCCGCGGGTTCTTGGCGCTTGCAACCTTTCCATCGGAGGTGTCGATGAGGGCGTAGGCGCGATCTCCAAGAAGCCCGCCTTTGGTGACCTCGGCAGCATTCAGCTCTTCCCCCATCATGGACTTGACTGGGTACCGCCAGAGAGAAACGATCGAACCAAGAACGCTGTGTGTCGAACTCATTGTTGAGCCCTCCTTCACCCGCTGCCACCTGGCGAGCGCCCGTGCGTCCCCACCTTACTTGCTGGTGATTGTATTCCAATTTCGCATCCGCGAAGTCCAAACGAGGTTGCTCGGGGTAGCCCAACACTGTTGTGATTGAAAGCATTTGAAATAAGTACTCGTAAACTCCATTCTGTTGACTGAAGTTGTCACTTAGGAATCGAGCGGCTCCATGTCGACGGCGACTTTGAGTGTATGGGCCCCACCGCCTAGAATCAGACCGCGCAGAGGACTTACATCGCCGTAGTCCCGGCCCCAGGCGAGCGTCACGTGGCCGTTTGAGGGGATAACGTTGTTAGTCGGATCCATATCAAGCCATCCGACTCCCGGACAATAAGCAGACACCCAGGCGTGGGATGCATCAGCGCCCACCAGCCTCGGCTGCCCGGGAGGTGGATAGGTTCGAAGGTATCCGCTTACATAACGGGCCGCAATGTTCAGGGAGCGGAGGCAGGCGATTTGCAAGTGTGCGAAGTCCTGGCACACCCCCCGGCGCTTTCGAAAGACCTCTTCGGTGGGCGTTCGGACGTTGGTCACTTTTGAATCGAAGCGAAAGTCCTTGTGGATGCGCGCGGTCAGATCCAGGAGCGCATCAATCATCGGTCGTCCAGGCGTAAACGACTGGAGCGCGTAGGAAGCAAACTCCGGCCGTATCCGGATGCGCGGCGACTCAAATCCAAACTGATAGGCTTCGAGCCCCGCGGGACTGTGATCGTCGGGAAGGAATTTGGCAGCCTCTTCCCAAGGGAGCGACTGTTGCGGCCACGGCGTCGCATTCCCCTCCATGAACACTTCGCTTTGCGCTTCCACCACCAATTCCTTGTGCGGCTCCTGAACAGTGAAAAAACAGAGCAGGTTCCCAAAGTAGTCCACCCTTTCAGTGCAGGTCGCCGGGGACGGTTGGATCCGAAGTTCGTTTCGGGCCAGCTGGTGGTGCAGTAAAGTCCGCGGCTTCAGGCACGCGACGTGGTTCCCGACAGAGACCGGGTATTTGTATTTGTACGTGGTTCGGTGAACAATTTTATAAATCATTGGCCTATGGCGATCGGCAAGGTGCGAGCGTGGCTAAAGTATCTGCTCGATAAGTTATTCGACCATGAAGGCAGCAATCGTTCCAGATCTCGGAGGAAACGCTCAAGCCGGAAGAGCCCCTCGGAACCACTAGCTGCCGTCGCGGCACCTGGCAGTGGGTATGTCAGCTCTCGCAGATCGAAGCTGCGTAACAATGCCAGCGCGTCCCGCATCGCCTGCGAGTCATCTGGCAGGTGCCGAGGAAGCTTTTGATAGAGATCCACGAGGTGGCTCAGCTGAAAGTCCAAAGACCGGGGATTCGTCTCATCGGCCATCAGCACATCCAGCACTGCCAAGGGCTGCAGCGTCGTGTAGTACCGCGTCCGGTAGGTCATGGAGCTGTCCGCAACCTCGAGCAGGCACTCCAGAAGCGACCAGTCCTGCTCAGCGAGCGGCGTGGTGATCTCGCGCAGTTGCCTCGTCAGATAGATCGCGCGCTCGAGACGCCGGCCGGTCGTCAGGAACAACCAGCCCAATCCGCGGTTGATATTTTCGCGCTCCATTCCGGAAAATGCGGAAAGCAGTTCCAGACAAGAGGTCAGCATTGCTGGATACTCGAGAAACTGTGTGCCAGGCTCAACCACGATTGAGTCCCGAAGCTGGCCGATGAGAAACATCATGTCGGCCGACAACCGCTCGCGAACATTGCCCCCGACCCGAGATACTTCTGCCAGACTGGAAGCCAGGCTGTCCGTTCGCTTGACATCCGTTATTACCGAGATCATCTCCTGTTCCAGTTCAAGCGAAGTCGGCCGCCTGTCTTTAGCCTTTGGCAACTTGCTGTGCCGTGACTCCAGGCAACTGTGCAGTCGGATGAGGCACCCGAGCTCCGCCTCGTCGGCGCGACGGACTCGAGAGATCATCGGGCGCAAGATCCGAGCGATGTTTTCCGCCCGCTCGACATATCGACCCAGCCAGAAAACATTGTCGGCTACACTGCTTGGAACACCCCGCGAGACGCGGCGCAACTCCACCGGCTCATTGCGCGGGTGCAGCATGCTGAACGTATCCACGGGGCCGTCCCAGAGGACCCAGGCGTCCTTACTGTGGCCACCCCGCTGCATCGAGACGACCGACCCTTCCGCTTCGGCAACCCGCACCAATCCCCCTGGAATTGCAGTCCACCCACTACCGGTATTGAGCACGTAAGTACGCAGCACCACGCTGCGCGAGTTGAGGCGTCCGTTATCCCACACGGGCGCAGTGGATAAAGCGATCTGCTCTTGTGCCACATACTCATGAGGGTGGGCCCGCAATTTGTCGGCAAACTTGCCCTTTTCGGCCTGCGGGAGTTCGGCCCCGAAGACCGGTTCCATGCCTCGCGATGGAAACGCCGGTTTCACCACCACGGAATCGAGATGGTTGAGCACCCAATCGAGCGCGTACTCCTGCCCGCACCACCAGGTCGCGACGGATGGAAGTTTAAGCTTCTCGCCAAGCAGTTGCCTGGAGAGGCCGGGAAGAAAGGGCATGACCGCAGCCGTCTCAATCAGGCCGCTTCCCAATGCGTTTGCAACTTTCACGTTTCCAGCGACGATGGCGTCCACCAGGCCGGGCACACCCAAAAGCGAATCGCCCCGCAACTCGAGAGGGTCGCAAAAGCTGTCGTCCACCCGGCGCAAGATGACATCGACCTGCTCCAACCCATCGACGGTCTTTAGATAGACACACCGGTCCCGCACCGTGAGATCGGCTCCCTCGACCAGAGTGAAGCCCAGGTATCGCGCCGTATACGAGTGTTCGAAGTAGGTCTCGTTGAACGGCCCAGGGGTCAGCAGTACGATTCGCGGATTGTCGCGTTGGGCTAGGCTGGTGAGCGCTTCGCGTTGTGCACGAAAGAACGGAGCGAGGCGCAATACGTTCGAGCTGCGGAAGAGATTCGGAAGAACATCGGAGACAATGGTGCGGTTCTCCAGTGCATAGCCGCTTCCCGAAGGCGCTTGCGTGCGATCGGCCAGCACCCACCACTGGCCGTCCGGCGAACGCGCAAGATCGACGGCGAGCATATGGAGATAACTGTGCGCGGGAACCCGCACGCCCACAAGCGGCCGAAGGAATGCGGGGTTTGCGTAGAGAAGCGCGGCAGGAAAGTGGCCCTGTGCCACGAGGTCCTGCGACCCGTAGAGATCCTCGAGAACCAAGCTCAGCAACTGGGCGCGCTGAATGATGCCCGCTTCGATGTATCGCCACTCGTCCGCAGAAATCAGTAACGGAAGGATATCGATTCTCCAAGGCCGATTTGCCCCGAGCGGATCGCTGTAAATGTTGTACGTGATCCCGTTCTCGCGGATGCGGCGTTCGGCACGGCCCCAGCGTCGTCCTAACTCCTCGGGGCCGATCTCCCTGAGCGACTCCATGAGGTGTGCCCAGTGAGGTCGAGGAGTCACGCCATCCACCGACAATTCATCGTAGACGGCAGCGTAGTGGAGTGAAGTTTGATACAAATCCACGGTCATGAAACAAGCCCCCGCTTCCCGGTTTGGGTCTTTTGTCCAGGCGCCATCGTCCGCAGGTCAAGAGTAAGAGGGAAGATCGGGTTGCTCTCCTGCTCCGGCGCCACCATTGGGCATGGCGTGTGGCCGGACACTTGAAAGCGTTCCAGACGGCGCTCTTCGGCCTCCCTCGCGTTAACTGGCCGGGCAGTGTACGTACGACCGTCCGGTGGACCTGTGCGGTAGGTGCATCGGCCAATCGAACGCTCTTTCCACAGATCAATGATGTCGAAGACAAGGGGGGAATGCACGGAGATCGTGGGATGCAACGCCGCAGAAAGCCGTCGGGCGCGATACCGTACGCCCGCTACCGCCTCTCCAGGCTCGCCCGCGGGAGCGAGAGGCACTTTGCGCCCATTGCACGCAATCACGTAGCGGGATTCCGCCGCGAACCCCGATACCTTCACCTGCATCCGTTCGAGCGAGGAGTCCACGCTGCGAACCGTTCCGCCGGAAGTAGTCTCTTCCGCGAGCACGTTCCAAGGCTCAAGCGCCTGACGCAGTTCGAGTTCGACTCCCTCTGCAACGATCGACCTAATCTTCGGAAAGCGAAACTCAAGGTGCGAAGCAAACCACTTCTCTTCGAAGTTGTAACCCGATTGGCGCAAGTCGGTGAGCACATCGGAAAAATCGCGCCTGACAAAATGCGGCAGCATAAAACGGTCATGGAGCGCCGTGCCCCAACGAACCAGGCTGCCTTCGAATGGCCGTTTCCAGAACCTACTGACTAAAGCGCGGATTAGTAGCATCTCCACAAGACCCATTCTGACATGCGGAGCCATTTCGAAGGCACGCAATTCGAGCAAGCCAAGCCGCAATCCGAGACCCTCGGGCGGATAAAGTTTGTCGATGCAGAATTCGGCGCGATGCGAGTTTCCTGTGACATCGACGAGCAGATTGCGGAATAACCCGTCCACAATGAACGGCGGACAGTCATTCGAAGGCAACTGACTGAAGGCAACCTCCAACTCATACAAGGCATCCATGCGCGCCTCGTCCACCCGCGGATATTGGCTCGTTGGGCCGACATACATGCCGGAAAAAAGATACGACAGCGACGGATGGTTCTGCCAGAACGCCACCATGCTGCGCAGCGGTCGCTCCGCCGATCACGATATGGCTACCCCCGCCAGTTGCGACATGGCCGCCATCGTAGTTGAATTTCTCAGCGGTCAACCGATTTCTGTGTGCCTCCTCGACGAGCACCGTGTTGATTTGTTCGAGTTCGTCCCAATTGCTCGCCGGCGGCAAATTTACTTCCAGAACGCCGGGGTCAGGAGTAACGCTGAACGATCGCAACCGCGGATCGGAGGGCGGAGCGTAGCCCTCCAACCACACTGGCTTATGCAGATACTGGCACGTATCCTCAACCGCGGCGACCAGATCGAGATAGTCCGCGAGCCTGGACGCATATGGCAGAAACACGTGCAGGCGGCCTTCTCGAGGCTGCACGCACAGCGATGGCCGGATCAGCTCCAGCGCTGTTTCGGCTGTGCTCGAGAGAGCGGGGAGCGGATCGGCCATGGGTTGTCTCTCGAAAAGATCCATGCGTCGGGCCGGGCTTGATGGGAGCTTGACTCGATCTGCGAAGGGCGCAGCCTCAAACTCGTATTCAAGCTCGTCGGGCGCCACCCAGGGCATCGACGCGGTCGGTATGCGATAGCCTATAGGCGAATCGCCCGGCGTCAGGAGAAGACGTTCCGGACGAGGAAACCACAACTGACTCGACCAGGACAGCAGGCCCGCCGGTTGGCGGCGACGAA
>WNGQ01003254.1_pt1 | contig 16378 bp, 14 predicted proteins | sample 5407661 | NCBI WGS metagenome assembly WNGQ01 (sample SAMN13153382, study PRJNA577476) | soil metagenome | isolation source: 60 cm soil or saprolite under Garry oak tree replicate 2 | place: USA:California | collected 2016-06-15 | reverse complement strand
GGCGAAAGTCAATGGTCAACCAGCCCTGATCTTTCGCGCCGACGATCGCGCCTATCTCGTGCTGGCCATTGAAGTGGAGGCACAACGGATTCAGACGGTGCGTATCATGGCGAACCCAGAGAAACTTGCACGCGTTTAGTCGGTACCGATTGCCCAAAACACCTCAGGTCAGATCACATAGCTTTGGGAATCCACAGGCATACGAAGAAACGCGCCGAAGCGGTTCGCCGAGACTGCGAAGGCGCGGGTCTCCGTGTTGCTCAAAGGAGTGAAAGGGTTTGCTTGGATGACAACGGCGTTTTTCTTGAAGGAGCGCTTCCAGGTGCCTACGACCTGACCATCCAGCACCATCGTGTTCGTAAGGAGGCCGCCGCGCGGGTCTAACTTGTTCGTGTGTAAGGCATCAAATATGGCACTGCGGTCCGTATAGCCAACGGTGTATTCATCGTAATTCGGTAACAGGTAGGCCGTCTGAGAGGGGTCCTGCACAGGTGGTGTAGATGGCGAAAACCAGTAGGTCTGACCATTTATCGTCTCTTGCTGAAGGCGGGATGTCACCATTGCAAGACCGGCTTTTGCATCAGCTGCCGTCAGTCCTGACCACCACACAAAATCTTGTATAGTCGCGGGGCCATGACTCATAAAGTAGCGCATGATGAGTTCAGCCAGCGCTTCATCACGAGCTAACATTCTGGCGTGTGGCGCTCGCTCAGCAAGCAGGGCATAGGTGAATTGCTTGTCTCGTCGCGCGCCGCTGCAGATGATGCCGTCTAATTCCGCCCGCATCATGATATGGGTAACACGTTGCTCACCCTCTGTGGCAATGCCAGCTTGCTGAAGCGCAGACGCGAGTTCGTCACGAGTGAGTTGCTTGCCGCCTTGTAATGCGTTTGCCAGCACAGCATGAGTACACTTGAACACAGCGTCATCCAATTCAAGCTTACGATTATAGTATGCACTGGCTGCATGGACACGCGGAGCCGTGAGGGCGAGGAGCCAGCGAATATCGGCAGGTGAGACAAAATGCCAGGTGGGGCGCATAACGTGCGTGCGAAGAATAGCGCCATTGGTAAACGCTTGCTCAATGTCGTCGTCCTTCACGCCTTGCAAGCGCAGGCCGAGCGCCCATTTTGCGGCCGCGAAATCCTGGGCCTGGACAGCACCCAGCCACTCCACGAGAGCTTGAGGTGTTTCAAGCGTTCGACGGGTAATGTGCTGGTTGTGAAGCCGCCGGTGCGCAATGTCCAGATTGATCATGGTTCATTCGTCTCCTGTTCTGTGTGCATCTGGTTATGATTCTGTGCGAGTCTCCACTTGCTATCATATCATTGAAAGAGGACAAAATCAGTCCTTCTTTGAAATGTTCTTCTCTTCAAGAACGATGAGCAGCTGCAGTTCACGTTACCCCTGGTGTCCACCCCCCCAATCACCTTAGATTTTTGAGCTTGGCTTGACGATAAGCTCCCAAGCAGGTATAATGCAACAGTTATGACTGTTTGCATGGCATGGAACAGGCTGCTTGCATATCCTGTTCCCCGGTAAAGACGCTAAAGAGCTCTGAGCAATCCTCTCTAGAATCCTCTCTTCCTGCACGCACGTTCGTACTTGATATCAGCCGAGCCGGTATTGCTTCCGTATCCTACGGCCTGCTCCTGGTACTCCCTGTCGGCATTGTAGCCCTAGGGAGTTATACTGCGCCCGCAAGGGGCGCATTGGCCGAAAGGATTTTTTTTCATGCCTTCTTTTTATGACTTTCTTTTGCAGCCCGCGACGCATGAGGTGCTGGCAAATATGGAGATTACAGAGCCAACGCCTGTTCAGGTTGAGGCAATTCCGGCGCTACTTGCCGGGAAAGACGTGGTGGGACAGTCAGCTACTGGTTCGGGCAAGACGCTCGCCTATGGCATTCCCCTGGTGGAAAGGTTGGCCAGGGATAAACGTGTGGTGCAGGCGCTGGTACTCGTGCCAACACGAGAACTGGCTATCCAGGTAAACGCGGTGCTGAGCCAGTTGGCAGCGAGTCGGCGGCTTTCGACGGCACTGCTGGTGGGCGGACGGGCCTATGGCAGTCAACTCTCAGCGTTGCGCTATGGAGCGCAGATTGTCGTCGGCACACCAGGACGAGTGAAGGACCATCTCGATCGCGGCACTTTAGTGCTGAGCCAGCTACGGATGTGTGTGCTGGATGAGGCAGACCAGATGCTGGATAGTGGGTTCGCGCCAGCCATTGAAGAGATATTGGAAACCACGCCTGATACGCGACAAATGGCCCTCTTTTCAGCGACCATACCGGACTGGATTGAGACGCTGCAGGAAAAATTCCTCAAAAATCCGGTCAAGGTTGCTATTTCAGCCGCCACGGGTACGCAAAGCAGCATTGAACAGATTGCTTACCGGGTACCGCAGGAACAGAAAATGGCAGCCCTTTGTACCCTCTTGCATTCCACAGAGGGAGAATGCAGCCTCATCTTTGGCAGGACGAAATACGGTGTCGAGAAGTTAGGCAAACAGCTTAGCAAGCTCGGTTTTACAGTGGGAACATTACACGGCAACAAGAGCCAGCGGGCGCGTGAAGAGGTGCTGACCGCGTTCCGCAGGGGACAGGTACAGACGCTGCTGGCTACGAATGTAGCCGCACGCGGGCTGGACATTACAGGAATAGATCAGGTCATCAATTACGAGCTACCGGAATCGAGCGATCTTTTTACGCACCGGATTGGCCGTACAGGCAGAATGGGGCGACGAGGCAAGGCGATTACGCTGCTGGTCCCATCAGATGTTTCCAAATGGCGGCGGATGGCGCACAATTTAGGGCAGGTAGTGACATTGCAGCAGTTCGTTATTGACGAGGAAGCTCTTGTGACACCGCCGCTCTCAAGTCAAGAGGATTCGAGAACGCAGGAGCACGAGCAGCATGGCGAGCAGCGAGAGCGACCGGTACGTGACCGCAAACAGTTCTCGCCGGGTCAGAAGCGCAGCAGTCGTGCACAAGCAGAGCATGAGAGGGATGCGGCATCCGGCATAAAAAGGCGACGGAAAGAGCGTGTTACCAGTGAAGCACCAGCGCCCATACCTGCATCGCAGCCAGAAGGCTTTCCCTTGCCAGAACGCTCCTATTCTGGCAAACCGAGGGATGGCAGGAGAGGAGCGGGGAAGCGGTATCGCTTCGGGAAAACCACGAGGAAGCATGAGGCAAGAGCTTCGGCTGCGAGTGCATCGCAATACCGGACAGATCGGAGGAAGCCCAGAGGGGCAACCGTAGCACAGGCACGGCGGGCGTCTGCTTCAAATCGTTCTGCGAACCGCTAGATTTTTTCGAAGAAGGCTTGATTTGTGCCCATTTTGCGTGCCTAAAAGTCCTGTTTAAAGTTTTACACCGCTCATCGGAATCCCGTTCATCCGCGTTATCACCGTTTGGTTGCTTAAAATAAAGATATACACTGACCACGGGGTTTGGCATCGGACTCCTGCTGCCTTTCTGCTATTGTAGAAACCTTTGCCGGGAGAACCACCAAACCGGGGCAAGTCCACCCGGACTACTGATCCTCTTGTGCGGACCGATAGAGCAACTGGGCCTTCACCTCGCTCTTGAGCACCTTGGCGATCTTGGACCTCGGGAGGTCCGGCCACACCTCAACCTGCTTGGGGGCTTTTACGCTGCCGATCCGTGCCTTGACGAAGGCTCGCACTTCGTCCTCAGTCACGCTGTAGCCTGGGCGGAGCTGCACCACCGCGGTCACGCGCTCACCCCATGTGTCATCCGGTAGTCCAATGACGGCGCAGTCCTGGACCGCGGGGTGCTCCATCAACGCCTGCTCAACTTCGGCGGAGTAGACGTTGAAGCCGCCCGTGATGATCATGTCCTTCGCGCGGTCGACGATGTACAGGTAGTTGTCGGCGTCCAAGTAGCCGATATCGCCTGTATGATGCCAGCCGAATCGGCCGGCTTCCTCGGAGGCTTCCGGGTTCTTATAGTAGCCTGCCATGACGAGGGAACCGCGGACCACGATCTCGCCGCGTTCGCCTGCCGGCAGCACATTTCCGTCGCCGTCCATGATCGCGACGCTGACAAGTGGCGTTGGACGACCAGCCGACGAGAACCGCTCGCTCGCGAGCGAGCCGTCCGCGTGCACGTGCTGCTGCGGCGCCATAGTCGAGATCATCATCGGCGCCTCGGTCTGGCCAAACAACTGACCAAGCACCGGACCGATCCTGCCGATCGCCTCCTCAAGGCGGATCGTCGACATGGGGGCAGCCCCGTACCAGAGGCACTGCAGTGACGTCAGGTCTTTCGACGCCAGGTCGGGGTGCCTGAGCAGCATGTAGATAAGGGTTGGTGGCAGGAAGGTGTGCGTAACCCGGTGCTGCTCGATCAGCGCGAGGAACTCGGCAAGGTCGGGCCTGGGCATGATGATGATCTCACCACCGAGCGTCATGATCGGGAAGCAGAGCACGCCCGCCGCGTGGGTGAGTGGCGCGAGCGCCAGGTACACCGGCCGTCCCTCGAACGGATAGCTCATCAAGGTGAGCGCCGACATCGTTTCGATGTTCCGGCCGGTCAGCATGACCCCCTTGGGCTTGCCCGTCGTCCCGCCTGTGCCCGCAATCATGACGATGTCGTCGGCCGGATCGGCCTGCCAGGGTTCGGCGCTCACCTCGCTCAGCCATTGATCGAACGGCACGGCAAACGGGACGGCGGCGTCCAGGCAAATCAGCGTCGTGAGCTTGGGTAGGTCGGAGCGGATGTGCTCGACCAGCGGCGCGAAGGCCTGCTGAAAAATGAGACACGTGCAGTCCATGAGGTCGAGGAGCTCGCGATTCTCGGCCGCCTCATTGCGTGGGTTGATTGGGCACCACACCGCCCCCGCCCGAGAGATGCCGAAGACACAGGCAAACGCAGTCGGGTCGTTTGCTGACAGGATGGCCACCTTCTCGCCCGGCCGCACGCCCGACCGGTGCAACGCCCGGGCGACCCGCCAGGTGACTTCTTGTACGTCCCGGTAGTTGAGCGTGCGGCCCGCCATCGTCAGACATGGTGACTCACTGCCGAGCGAAGCACCTTTGTCGAGGTAGTCGATCAGACGCATGCGTTGTCCTCCATGTTGGTTGCTAGCCATGGACGAGTGGGGTACGGGTGTCGTCCCCAGGCGGTCCGTCACCGGTGCACAGTGAGAATCGGCTCCATGACGAGCCCGAAGCTCCGCAGTACGCCAAGCAATTCGCGGTGGCCAAAGGCCTGGCAAGCAGAGGCGAAGCCAGGGCGCCTGGGTGGTTGCTGGAGTAGCGAGTACGCAGCGAATGCCTGAAGGAGCGCGGTTTGCTTGTAGTTGGAGTTGCCGTGGATCACGCAGTGCGCCCGGCCGAGGGGTCCCGAGGCGTGGACTGAATCCAAGGAGGTGTTGATCCGCGGGTTCTCCCGCGGCGGCATCTGGTTCTGCACGCTGGAGGCCAATGCGAACAGTGCCGTGTACTTCTCGTCCTCGGGCAGGCCCTGGACCTGCTCCAATGCGGACCGCACGATCAGTGGCACACCCTGCATAAGTTGGCGGTCGAACAGGCCACCTAGCGCCTTGACGTTGGCCACGCGCGGGTCGTGCTTGAACCAGACGGGGTGAGAGGTGCCACCCCACGGCAGGGCGAGCGCGGTCTGGTGCTGGCCGGGGACGGTGACGTCATACAGGCCACCATCGTTGGGCCACTCGACGTACTGGTTCTGCTCGAGGTAGTATGCCTTCGACATGGCCGCGTTGACGAGGATCGTCTGTGTCGACGCGATGGTCGGCGCGCCCTTCCAGAACACAAGAATGTCAAGGGTATCAAGGCCCGGTGTTTCGAGGCAGAGGTTAGCCGCAATCTCGCCTATCGTGTACATCTGCGCGATCCCAGGTGAGAGCAAGAGGCCCTTGGCGGCCATCTCCGCGCCATAGGTCCCGTCGCATTCGATCAGCCAGTCTTGCTCGCCGGTCGTGTCCACGTAATGAGACCCGGCGCGGATGCAGGCCTCAACAACCTGACGGCCGTGCCTGGCGAACGGCCCAACCGTGTTGCACACGACTGTAGACTGGGCGAAGAGGTCGCTCAGCGGCCCAACCTCGTGGTTGACCTCGACGACCTCGTGGTCGACGGTGTTGATTCCCGGAATCGAGTCGAGCGCCTCCTGGATACGTGCCTTGTCGCGGCCGGCGGCAATGAACGGGACGCAGAATTCGCGCAGGTATTCGCACACGAGCCGACCGGTATAGCCGGAGGCTCCGTACACGACGACAGGTTTGGTGGAAGACATGAACTTCTCCTCTCGATGTATGGATTGGGGTCACATACCCATGCCGCCGTCGACCGGCAGGCCAACACCGGTGATAAAGCGGGCCGCGTCGGAGGCCAGGAACACTACTGCGTCGGCTATGTCGGAAACCTCGCCGAGCCGGCCGAGCGGCGTCAGACCGATAACGGCCCCAGCCGCGGCTTCCGGGCTCGGGTAGAGCCCGAGTGTCGCCATATCTACGGCGAGCTGAGTGCCCATCTCGGTGGGCACGAGCCCCGGGTAAACGCAGTTCACGCGCACGCCGTAGCCGAGCTTGCCAGACTCCATGGCTGCGACGCGGGTGAGCCGGTCGACGGCGGACTTCGTTGCCGAGTAGCCGGAGATGCCCGGGAAAGCGATCGTTGCGGCCACGGACGCCATGTTGATCACAGCGCCACCCTTGCCCGCCGCACCCCCGGGGCGCATGGCCCGGAACGCGTGCTTGATGCCGAGTGCGGTACCGAGGACGTTGACCTCGAGCATCCGGAGGACGTTCTGCGGGTTGAGGTCTATGACCAGTTCAGAGATCTCGATCCCGGCGTTGTTCACCAAGATGTCCAGGCCATCGAGTTCGTCGATCGTCCGTGTAATCGCCGCCTCCCAGCTCGCCTCATCGGTCACGTTCAGTGGGACGAACCTGGCGGTTCCTCCCGACTGAGCGAGTGCATCGGCTGTGGCCTTGCCGATATCCTCGCGGATGTCCGCGACAGCCACGGCAGCGCCCGCGCGCGCCAGTGCCTCCGCCATTCCGGCACCCAGGCCACGCGCTCCACCGGTTACTAGTGCCTTGCGGCCGTGCAAATCGAATACGCTCATACATATCCTCCTCGATAAATAGCTTGACAACTGTCAGTCACGACACAAACCGAGCGCCTGGCAGTATGATAGACCCTAAATAAAACGGCGAAACAAAAGCGGGAAATAATCACAATCTGCGTGCTCAAAAGCGCCCGAATGATCCGCAAGGATTACGCTGCTCTCTTTAGTATAAGTAAAATTTGGACAATTGTCAAGGTTTATTTGGACAATTGTCAAGGTTTCTTCCTTTCCGCGTAGTGGTGAGGCTGAGTACATAGAACTTGATAGCCTCAATATGCCACTTTGGCAAGCACAGGGTTGGAGGGAGGGAGGAGACGCCCTGCCCATTACATGGGTAGGTTATTTGAAACGCACCGGTCGCCAGAGGCTGTCATCCCTTCGCTTCTCTCAGGGCAGGCGTCTTCGCGCGAGCTTTGGATCTCTCGCCGGGCACCACGCAGATCCTTCGCTGCGCTCAGGATGACACCTCGCCCCTCGCTGGTTCCTTTCCTAAAAAACCTCCCCGTGTGAGACACCCTGCCCGGGGTCAGGCATCAGCGCATAGAGGCGTGGTAAGAGATCCAGCAATGAGTCCTCTGGCCGGGCCAAAGGCGCTACGAAGAGATCCGCTCACCCACCTCAGCCTCGACGAGGAGGAGGTCGATGATCGATTCGACGCTCTCCTGCAGCTGGCGCCCGGCATCACCGTGTCCGGCGAGTTGCCTGAGCAAGGCCTGCTGGAATAGCCCATCGAAGATCGCGTATGCTGCACTAGAAGACACGGCGAGTGGTGTTCCGGCAAGCTCAGCATACTGGCTGACTATGCGCCATATCATTCGCTGGAGGCTTTGATCAATCTCGAGCACGTCAGCGCGGAATGACTCTTCGAACAGGCTTTGATTCCGCAGGTCGTACCACAACCGGTGCATAGAAGCGTCGTCGTGCAGAGTGCTGGCCAGGGCGGCGCTAAAGCCATACTTGATTTCCAAGGCTGTACGTGCGGTCGCGACGATCTCGTCGTAGCGCTTCACGCACTCTGCCTTGTACTGCTTGACGGACTCTATGATCAGATCGACCTTGTCGTTAAAGTAGTAGTGCAGTACACCGTGCGAGAACTCGGAGTTCTGCGCGATGTCGCGCAGGCTAGTACGGGCGTAACCTAGCTCAGAGAGCGTCTGTAGAGCCGACGCGGCCAACTGCGCCCGCCGCTCGGCGAACTTGTCGACCTGCCGACGCGCGATCCTCTCCTGGTTCTTACCGGCAACTTTCGTCACGTTGCGACCTCCGTCGGCTCCTCACGCCGTCCTTCCAGGCGCGCAAGATGCGTGGCTCTCCCTTCAGGTTTTCTGCGAGTTGCACTTGCGTCAGATGCTTCTTCTCCCAGCAGTTTTTGAGGAAGTGGGCTGCCAGCGATGGCGCGGCGTTCTTCTGCAGAGCCACGTTTTCGTCCGCTTTCTGGGTGGAGCTACACCTGGATATTGCTACTTTTTGTACCTGTAATGTCATTACTATCATGTCGTTCTACAGCATAATGGTTGCAGAGAACCCTACATGCACATTATAGCATACCAGAGAATCTCCGCTTTGGCTTCTACTTGCTGACCTGTCTAGGCCGCTATTGCAGGAAGAGTGGGGACGCCCTCAGCCAGCGCGTAGCTCACTGTCCTCTCGACGTTCACACAACCGTAGTTGTGGGGAGATTGGACTACTTGTTCAGTCATTACTTTCAGCCTGTGTTGTTATTGTGATCCGCATGACCAGCGCGAATGCGTGACCCTGCGCGAAGATCACTGTCAAGTGCGCAAGGGTGATGCTCCCCGTGTGCTGGCTGTGCTCAACAGTTTTCTGCTGGCCTTGATGGATTTCCTGGGAGTGTCCCATGTGCCCCAGCAGATGCGCCTCTTTGACGCTCACCCATTGCTGGCCGTGCGCCTCTTACTCGGCTCGCTACTGACTGTTAAATAGCCCTAGCTTCTTGGGTCTCCTTCTTGCTATTTCAGGTCTATTCCTCTACAATCGGGATGCATTGGAAATCAGGTTGAGGAGGGTAGACTGCTATGTCTAAGCCTAGAATGCTGACGGGTGATCGGCCGACGGGGAAGTTTCACCTGGGGCACTATGTGGGTACGATGAAGAACCGTGTGAAGCTTCAGCACGAGTATGAGTGTTTTTTTCTGATTGCTGATCTGCATATGCTGACGACGAAACACTTGCCGGAGCATATTCGCGAGACGGATGCTCATGCACGGGAGTTGATTCTGGATGCGATCGCTGCGGGTGTTGAGCCTGAGCATGTGACTTTTTACTTGCAGTCGGGGGTTCATGAGATTTCTGAGATGTATACGCTTGTTCAGAACCTGGTGACAGTTTCGCGTTTGGAGCGGATGCCGAGTCTGAAAGATATGGCGCGGGATGCGAATATCGAGATGCCCTTCGGGCTGCTTGGGTATCCTGTGCTGCAGGCTGCGGACGCATCAGTGTGATCGATATCCATCCTGAGGAGGCCACACAGACTCTCCTCTTCGTGCATGGCTTTGGTGGCAATGTCATGCCACAGGCGGCTCCTGAGTGCCTTGCAACATCAGGCTGCTGACTGCCTCATACCCCTTGACCCAGGCATCGTGGTGCGCCTGCGTCCAGTGCTTCCCGAGAAAGTCCGCGAAAGTCTCCAGCAGGACCGCTCCGACGAGGGGGTAATGCTCTGGCCGGATCCCATAGGTGACGTGCCGCTGGCCCAGTTCCCGGAGCATATCGCCCAGTACTTCCGGATGCTGCATGTGCTGGACGATCAGGGCCAGCGATTGCTGCAGTTTCTTGCGCTGCTCGAACATGTCGGTGGCGGCAAAGAAGGCTCTCGTTTCGGGGAAGCGGGTGAAGAGCCGCTCATAGAAGGCTGTCACAAAGGCCTCCCCGTGCAAGACAATCGCCTGAAAACTGGTTTCGAGTAACTCACCCTGTACTGTCATTTCTGGCCTACTTTCATTATCTCGTGGTCATCCACGGCGCACCGGACCCGACGCCTACCCAGGTGGGCTATCAGTGCTGATGTGGCGGCTGCTTGTTTCCGGTGTTTCCCTGACCGAGCAGCTGTTCGATATACCGGGCATAGAGACGCTCGCCGAGGCGCTCGAGAATCGTCAGCGCCGCCTCAAACCGCAGGCGAGTTGGCTCCAACTCCCCTTTCCTGTGTGACACCAACCCGGCGGTATAGAGGGTTTTTGCTTCGGCATAAGGCGCAGCCATCCCGCGGCAGAGCGTCAGCGCTTCCTGCAGGGCCTGCTCGGCCTCCTCCCAGCGTTCTTGTTTGCTCAAGACCAGGGCTTGCACACGCAGCGCCTGCACCAGCGTAGGACCCATCCGTGCCTGCCGCGCTGTACTGAGCACCTGCGCCAGCAGCGCTTGCGCCTGGTCTGCTTCGCCCAACCCCAGGTAGGCCCAGGGAAGAAGTGCAAGGGCTTCCCTGCTATAGCTCACCATCAGACCAGGTGCATCGAGCAGGGGCGCAAGTCGTCCTCGCGCGGCTTCTGGTCGTCCTGATAACAGATCCCACTCGGCCAGCGCTCCCTGGACCCAACACAGTGCCTGCAGATCATGGTTCCGCTGCGCCAACGTCAGAGCCTCTTTCAAATAGTGTGCGGCTTCCTCTTCCCTCCCCTCGGCCAGGCAGAGCAGGCCCAGCCCATGCGGGGGATAGGTGGCATACCAGAACTGGCCGGTCGAGCCAACGAAGGTTGCGGCACGCTCAAAATCGGGGCGCGCTTGCTGCCACTCACCGAGGGCGAAGGCATTGAGGCCACGCCCATAGAGCAGATAGGCCATCTCTGCCGGGTCGCCCAGGCGATCGTCAAGCGCAATCGCTTGTTCCAGGCAGGCGCGCGCCTGCCGATAGTCGCCCAAAAATTCATAGGCTCCGGCCAAATTGTCGTGCGCGGTGATTAAGGTCCACAGATTCCCGGTCGCCTCGCTGGCCGGAATGACCTCGCCGGTCAGCGTCTGGCACGTCTCCTCCAGCCGTCCCAACGCCAGGAGCGCCGATGCCCGGCGCTCCTGGGCTGTTGTGAGGATATAGTCATCACCGCTTGCGCGTGCGAGTGCCGCTGCTTGCTCTGCTGCCGCTAACTGCTCGCTATACTGGCCGACTCCCTTATACAGGTAGGCGAGCGCTACATGGAAAGCAGCAGCCCCTCGCGAGGCGCTGATCTTTGGGAGTCGGTGGACCAAAGGTAGGAGGCGTGTCAACCCCTCCTGGGAGGTTCCTCGCCAGCGATGGATGCGACCAATCTGTGCCAGCGCGCGCAACTCTCCTTCCAGGTCGCTCTCCATCCGATAGACCTCTCCTGCCCGTTCCAACGTGACCAGGGCCTCGTCGTAGTGCGCCTGCAGCGCCAGCATCATGCCCAACTTCTCATATGCCGCCGCTGCCTGGGCTATCCTTCCCAGCGTCTCCAACCGTGTGATCGCCTCGCGGTAGGCGCTGGCAGCTTCGGCATGAGCATAGCGCGTTCGCGCTGCGTCTCCTGCCCGCTCCAGGTAGAGGATGGCCTTGTCCTGCTCGTCGCTCTGCGCGTAGTGATAGGCCAGGACAGTGACAGCAGGGGCTGGGACCGTCGCCTCCAGGATCTCCGCTACCCGCCGGTGCAGGAGCGCCCGCCGCGCCGTGCCCAGGTCGGAGAGCACCACCTCGCGGATCAGGTCATGCGTAAACTGGTAGGCATCCGCGCCCGCCTCTCCCAGCAGCCGCGCCCGCCCGCTTCCCTCCAGGGCCTCCAGCACCGTCTCTTCTGCCAGGTCAGCGCGCGCGGCCACCGCCACCAGCAGGATGCGCGGCACACGACGCCCAATCACTGCGGCCAGCCGCAGGACCTGTTGGGTGGCCTCCGGCACGGCGACGACTCGTTGGAGAATGGCTTCCCGCAGCGTCCAGGGTACATGGCTGGCGCCATTCCAGGTCAGGTGGCCGGTGAAGAGCGCCTGCACACAACTGACCAGGAAGAGGGGCACCCCTCCGGCCCGCGTGAGCACCTGTTGCCTCAGATGGGGGTCCCCGTCCGCCGTCTCCGGCAGCAGTTCCGCCAGCAAAGCGGTTGCTTCTGCCCCTTCCAGGGGCGAAAGCTGGACACGGGTGGCTCGCCCTTCTCGGGCCAGATCAGCGGCCAGGAACGCCAGGGGGTCCTGGCTCGTCACGTCGGTATCCCGGTAGGCTACCAGCAAGCGCAGGGGGCGATCTGCCGGGGCGCGCACCAACGCCTGGAGCAGATCGAGGGCATCAGCACCCGCCCAATGCAGATCATCCAGCACTAGCAGCGTCCCGGCGGGACCGGCCACATTCGCCAGATACCGGGCCACGGCAGCAAACATCAAGCGGTGCTCCTGCTCAGCAGGCAGTGTCCAGGTCGGCGGGGACACCACCCTGGTTTCGGCCAGTTCGGGCAGCAAGCGGACCAGCCAGGTGCAGCCCTCTAAATGCAACCGCTGCTCGTTGGGCGACTGGGGTCGCAAGGAGTCAGCCAGGGTGCCGACCAGGGGCGCGAAGGGCTCCTGGCCGCTGCGTCGATGGCAACCGCCCGTCAGCACGGTCCAGCCTTGCGCCTGCGCCCGCTGGATGCCTGCCTGCAAGAGGCGCGACTTGCCGATGCCCGGCTCGCCAGCCACCAGCAGGACCGGCGGGCCATCTGTGAGCACCTGCTCCAGCAAAGCCAGTTCCTGGGCTCGTCCCACAAAAGGCAACGCGGAAAGGGAGCTCTGAGGAGATGGCAGGCTCTCGCCTGCCGCCTGGACCGCCGGGGCTCCGCGCTGGTGGGCGGCAGCTTCTAGCCGGGTGCGCTCTGCCGCGGAGAGCTGGAGCGCCTCAGCGAGCAACTGAAGGGTCTCTCGGCGTGGGGCCAAGCGAGCACCCCGCTCCAGATCGCTCAGGCCGCGCACACTCAGCCCCGCCTGGGCTGCCAGTTCTTCTTGCGTCAGACCAGCTGCCAGCCGAGACCGGCGCAGCAGGTCGCCAAAGCGCTGTGCTGAACCAGTCGTCATGTCCGTTGTCTCCTCTGCGCGAGAGCCGCGCCGCGTCTGCTCCTCCAAGTTAAGGAGGCGAGCAAGAGAACGTGTCTAGGCACATGATAGCACCTGAATGGATGGACTTGCAACTCCTCGATGGCGTGATTGCGTGGGGGATTGCGTGGGTCGTTGCGTCCCTTGCGCATGGTCTTGGCGGCCAGGTTCGAGCATACTTGTACCAGACGCAGCGACAACTAAAATGAAAGCGTCGTTAAAAACGCTTCCACGGCTATGCAGGCCGTGGATGGCAATGAGATGATGACCACTGAATGAAAGTAGGTGAGCAATGACTTTGCAGATCGAATTACTTGAGAGCAGTTTTCAGGCAATTGCCTCGTGCGGGGAGGCCTTTGTGACAGCCTTCTATGAACGGCTCTTCACTCGCTTTCCCCAAACGAGAGCCTTCTTTGCCTCGACTGATATGAAGGAGCAGCGCAAGAAACTGTTGGGAGCGCTGGCTCTGGTGATCCAGAACCTCAGGAAGCCAGAGGTGTTGACGAGCGCCCTCACAGGCCTGGGCCAGCGACATGTCACCTATGGCGTCCGGCCAGAGCACTATCCCATCGTCGGGGCGGTCCTGTTGGAAACCTTCGCCGACTTTCTGGGAGAGCGCTGGACTCCAGCCTACCATGATGCCTGGGCAGAAGCCTACGAGGTGGTCTGCGCGATCATGCTGCAGGGGGCCAACGTTCCGACCGCAGCCTGAGCAAGCGATGACTTCAGACAGCGGCGGTATGACAAGTTCGAAGTAACGACGCAGAGGGAGGTATTATGAACAAAATTCTACGCATTGTACTCACCATCGTGGGTATGTTGTCACTTATCCTGGCGGTTGGCTTCTGCCTGCGACTTCCCTGGACGGTAAGGCTGTGGCCATGGGCCGATTCATTTCTGCCCTACCCCTTTCTTGGCTCCATCACTGCCGCCACAACTGCATCTCTCCTCTGGATTGGCCTCTCTGGGGAGCTGAGATCGGCAGCAGGTGGTGCACTCCACCTAACCGTGTTCTATGCAGGACTGGCAAGCTCCCTGTTCCTGCTCTCCCAGCATGGAGGTGATCAGAATCTGCTCATGGGGGCAACCGTGTGTGCAGCTGGTGCCCTCGTTTCACTGGCCATGTTTCTGTGGTTCCGTCGCTATCCCCTCCGAGAGAGTCGACCGATGCCTCTGCCCGTACGCATCTCTTTCGGGGTGTTTGTCGTAGTGCTCGTGCTGGTCGGCAGCGGTATTCTCTTACAGATACCGAACGTGTTTGCCTGGAAGCTTCAGCCAACGTCTTCGGCGCTCCTGGGCTGGTTCTTCCTGGGCGCCGCCTGCTACTTCCTCTATGGCCTGGTGCACCCAAGCTGGCAGCAGGCGTGTGGTCAGTTGTGGGCGTTCCTGGCATACGATCTTGTGCTCATCGTCCCCTATCTCCTGCACTTTGCTCTTGTCCGTCCGGGGCAACTGCCCAGTCTGCTCATCAACACACTGGTAATGCTGTATAGTGGAGCTTTGGCGATCTACTATCTCCTTGTCAAGAAGGCGACGCGAACAAGGGGGAAAAGTAGCCAGACTCCTACCGCCAAAAAGCTGAGCATGGGTGATGACTTCTGGCCTGACGCGCCAGTTCATCCTGCAGAGGACGACTGCTCTAGCGGATTGCAGAGCAATGAGGGCGATAGTGCCATAGTCATGAGCTCCCATGTAGGAGGAAAATCAGCATGAATTTCGAACTTGAACCTGAGCCGAACCACCGCGAGCTCCATCATAGACTGAATGATGCGTTCACACCCACGTATCTGACCATTCTGAGTATTATCCAAGCGGTTGCCTTGACCGATTTAGCTACCGTCGTTGCGGCTGAGTACCGGCAATTCACAGTGGTGCATTGGTTGCTTGCCCTGCTCACATTTTGTGTGCTGATCATTGTCTGGAATGTGTATACGATCCAGGGCACCATCTGGCGCTGGATTCCAGATGTGCGGGATGCAGCCATGCCCTTCGTGGTCGGTGCCCTCGAACTTTATCTCGATCACACGATCACGCAAGGGATGAGTTTCTGGCTGTTGGGCCTGGCAGGAATCGCAGCGATGGGGGCTGTGGGAACGTGGTATATGCATCGGCGAGCGAGAACAGAGGCTGGGAACGATCAGTTATTACGCTACCTGAGGAGGCATCATCTCTTGTTTGCGCTGTACTATGCTGGAGGCGCTGCCTTCTTGCTCCTGTTGGCATGGGCAAACAGTGTGAGAGGCTGGGAGGCTGCCGAGGGCGGGCAGGGAGTCCTCGCAGTAGGTACAGCGCTCATGGTAGGGGTCTGCCTGAGTGGCGCGGCGATCATTTCTCACCTGTACTGGCGCAAGGCCGTCGTGTACGCCCACACTGGTCTGCTGAAGCTTAGGAAAGACATGGTCAAAAGACCAATATCCAGTTGGGTAACCTCACCGCCTCAGGAAACAAATCGAGAGGCAGGTATTCAACGTGTCCTGGGGTACCAACGAGAGACGCTTCGGGCAGATGTTCATAATTGAGCTGCCTTATATGGCCTTTTGAGCAAGATAAGCACGCTGGGATTGCCTCTGCTGTCGGTCAACAGAGTAGCGAGTGAGAAAGCCTGTCATGGAATCAGCGGCGTGGAACATCAGCACGATTCGTATTGGAAGAGCTGAATCTGTTTCACATCGCTTCCTGCTTCTGATCGAGAGAGAAAAAGTTTGTGGCATATTGATGTCCCGATCAACCGCGCACTGGTCTATGGTACGCTCACCGGAACACTTGCTGTGGCCTACATCGGCCTTATCATTGTCTTGCAATACCTCTTGTGTGACTTCATTGGAGGAAACCAACTGGCAATTGTCGGCTCCACACTAGTGATTGCGCTACACTTCCAGCCGCTACGATGTTGTTCATCAAGAATAAAGTTGCGGACCCAGCGCTATCATTTTACGCGCATGAGGGAATATTTCGGGCGAAATAAAGTTATGGACTGGACTATCTCACACTTTTGGCTGCACTTTCACAAGAAGAATAAAGTTGTGGACTCAGACGCGGAACCTAAGAGGTGTGACATCAGAGGACTCCCTCATCCTCGTTCTTTCCTGGTCTTCCCTCCGGCGAACGACAGGCCGCGAGCCTCAAGGGCGCGGCGGAGCGTCTTGATAGCATTTGGCCCTATGCCATGGAGCTGCTTGAGCTCTGTTTCGCTGACTTTGGTTAACTGCTCGAGTCGTAGATAGCCAGCCCCAACAA
>WNGQ01006264.1_pt1 | contig 16381 bp, 12 predicted proteins | sample 5407661 | NCBI WGS metagenome assembly WNGQ01 (sample SAMN13153382, study PRJNA577476) | soil metagenome | isolation source: 60 cm soil or saprolite under Garry oak tree replicate 2 | place: USA:California | collected 2016-06-15 | reverse complement strand
ATGTGCCGTTCTTCACCATCTCGGGTTCGGATTTCGTCGAGATGTTCGTCGGCGTGGGCGCCTCGCGCGTGCGCGACATGTTCGAACAGGCGAAGAAGAACGCGCCCTGCATCATCTTCATCGACGAAATCGACGCGGTGGGCCGCCATCGCGGCGCGGGTTTGGGCGGCGGCAACGACGAGCGCGAGCAGACCCTCAATCAGCTCCTCGTCGAGATGGACGGATTCGAGGCGAACGAAGGCATCATCCTGATCGCCGCCACCAACCGGCCCGACGTGCTCGATCCGGCGCTGCTGCGTCCGGGCCGTTTCGACCGGCAAGTGATCGTGCCCAATCCCGACGTGGTCGGCCGCGAGCAGATCCTCAAGGTCCACGTGCGCAAGGTGCCGCTCGCACCCGACGTCAACCTCAAGACCACGGCGCGCGGCACCCCCGGCTTCTCCGGCGCGGACCTTGCCAATCTCGTCAACGAGGCGGCGCTGATGGCGGCGCGGCGCAACAAGCGCATGGTCACCCAGCAGGAATTCGAGGACGCCAAGGACAAGGTCATGATGGGCGCCGAGCGCAAGTCGCTGATCATGACCGAGGAAGAAAAGATGCTGACCGCCTATCACGAGGGCGGTCACGCCATCGTCGCCCTCAACGTCAAGGCCACCGACCCGGTGCACAAGGCGACCATCATTCCCCGCGGCCGCGCGCTCGGCATGGTGATGCAGTTGCCGGAACGCGACAAGCTGTCGATGAGCCTCGAGCAGATGACGTCGCGGCTCGCGATCATGATGGGCGGGCGCGTCGCCGAGGAGCTGGTGTTCGGACGCGACAAGGTGACCTCGGGGGCCGCCTCCGACATCGAGCAGGCGACCCGGCTCGCCCGCATGATGGTCACGCGCTGGGGCCTGTCCGAGGCGCTCGGCACCGTCGCCTACGGCGAGAATCAGGAAGAGGTGTTCCTCGGCTATTCGGTGTCGCGGCAGCAGAACATTTCGGAAGCCACCGTTCAGAAGATCGACGCCGAGATCAAGCGCCTGGTCGAGGCCGGTTACGACGAATCGATGCGCATCCTCAGCGAGAGGCGCGCCGATCTCGAAGTGCTCGCCAGGGGCCTGCTCGAATACGAGACGCTGTCGGGCGACGAGATCAAGGATCTGCTCGCCGGCAGGCCGCCGGTGCGCGAAGGCGTGAGCGAGCCGCCGCCCCCGCGCTCCTCGGCGGTTCCGACCGCCGGCAAGGGCAGGCCGCGGCCGGAGACCGGCGGCATGGAGCCGCAGCCGCAGGCTTAAGGTTTCACGACAAGCTCGGACCTGTCGTGGCCCGCTTAAGCGGGCAACCCAGTATCCGCCGCCTTCGAGATCGTTACGGTGACGCGAACGCACTTCCGGGGTTACTGGGTCGCCCGGTCGAGCCGGGCGATGACAAGCGGAGGTGTGTAACCCTCCCAGCAATTTTTTCAGGGTTCCGGCCCAAATCGCTCTAAGATGGTTTCGCGCCGGATGCGCGCGAATGAGACCGGCGGCGGGACAGACGGCGATGGTGCGCACATATTTCGGAACCGATGGCATCCGCGGCAGGGCCAATGCCACCATCACGCCGGAACTTGCCCTGAAGGTGGGGCAGGCCGCGGGCGTGGTGTTCCTGCGCGGCGAGCATCGTCACCGCGTCGTCATCGGCAAGGACACGCGGCTTTCCGGCTATATGATCGAGACGGCGATGATCGCCGGCTTCACTTCGGTGGGCATGGACGTGCTGCAGCTCGGCCCGATGCCGACCCCGGCGGTCGCCATGCTCGCGCGCTCGATGCGGGCCGATCTCGGCGTGATGATCTCCGCCTCGCACAATCCCTACGACGACAACGGCATCAAGCTGTTCGGGCCCGACGGCTACAAGCTCTCCGACGAGGTGGAGCGGGAGATCGAGCGGCTCATCGATGCCGACATCTCCAAGCGTCTGGCCAAGGGCGCCCACCTCGGCCGCGCCAGGCGCATCGACGGCGTCCATGACCGCTACATCGAGGCCGCCAAGCGCACGCTGCCGCGGAACCTCGAGATCGGCGGGCTGCGCGTGGTGGTCGATTGCGCCAACGGCGCCGCGTACCGGGTCGCCCCCGCGGCCCTGTGGGAGCTCGGCGCCGAGGTCATCGCGATCGGGGTCGAGCCCGACGGCTTCAACATCAACAAGGAATGCGGATCGGTCGCGCCCGAAGCGCTGTGTCAGAAGGTGCGCGAGGTGCGCGCGGATATCGGCATCGCGCTCGACGGCGACGGCGACCGCGTCATCATCGCCGACGAGAAAGGCCATCTGGTCGACGGCGATCAACTGATGGCGGTCGTCGCCGAAAGCTGGCTGCGCGACGGGCGGCTGAGCAAGCCCGGGATCGTCTCCACCGTCATGGCCAATCTCGGCCTGGAGCGCCACCTCGCCGGGCTGGGACTGTCGCTGGCGCGCACGCCGGTCGGCGACCGCTACGTGCTCGAGTACATGCGCGAGCACGGCTTCAACGTCGGCGGCGAGCCCTCGGGACATATCATCCTGTCCGATTACACCACGACCGGCGACGGATTGGTCACGGCCCTGCAGGTGCTTGCGGTGGTGAAGAATCAAGGCCGGCCGGTATCGCAGGTTTGCCACCGCTTCGAGCCGCTGCCGCAAGTGATGAAGAACGTCCGCTACAAGACCGGCAAGCCGCTCGAGCACGCACACGTTCGCTCGGCGATCGCCAAGGCGGAACAGCGGCTCGACGGGCAGGGCCGCCTCGTCGTCCGCCCGTCGGGCACCGAGCCGGTCATCCGCATCATGGGCGAGGGCGACGACCGGGTGCTGATCGAGGAGATCGTCGACGGCATCGTCGAAGTAGTGAGCGAAGTGGCGGCTTGATCGCGGTCCGCGGCGCCTTGCTCGCCTCTCATGCTCCGCCATTCGCGGGCCGCGAAAGCGCCCCGCGGAAAATAATGTTTCGGTTCCGAACCGGCGTCGTCGGGAATCGCCCGGTCGTTAATTGTTACGGTTAAAAGGTAAGGTTAAGCCCGGTTTAAGAAATCGCTGCCATCGTCCGGTTCATCGATGCCCGCCCGGCGGGCCGGTCGGAGCGAAAGGACGAAGCCGTGGCCAGCGTAAGACTTGCAGCCCTCGCGGGTGCGGCACTCATTCTCGGCGCGCAGGCGGCGGGTGCCGCCGATCTTCCGCCGATCATGCAGAAGGCGCCGCCTACGATCGTGGAATTCGGCGGCTGGTACCTGCGCGGCGACATCGGATTCCGCAACGAACGCCTGCGCAGCCACGTCTTCGATCCGGCCCCGCCGCCGCCGCCCGAGCCGCTCTCCCCGCTGGTGCGCAAGGGCTGAGATTCCGATCAACCGATTCGGACGCGAACGGTGCGGGTCTCCCGCGCCGTTTCGTTTGGGCGAGACCCGATGCCCGGGCGGAGGGCAATGGCGCCTTTGTTTGTTCCGCGGCCATAACGCTCCGTTAAGGTTAATACTCGATGATCGCGCGACGAAGAGCAAAGCAGGTCGTCGCATGCGTATCGTCATTGCCGTTTGGCTTGCACTGTTGGCGTTTGCCGGCACCGCAGTTGGTGCCGATCTCGGTCCCTATTTGCGCGGCGGCCAATATGAGGAGCCGATCCCGGCCTATCGCTGGTCGGGCGTCTACGGCGGCGGGCAGGTCGGATTTTCGGTTGCCGGCATCGACTTCACCGGCGGCGTGGGCTCGCTCATCGCCCACATTCTGCGCGTTACCGCAATCGAGCAGGATCAGCACATCTCCAATTGGCCGCTGCTGGGAAAACGCAACCCATCCGGCGTGAGCTTCGGCGGATTCGTCGGCTACAATTGGCAGTGGGAGGACGCGGTCACAGGAATCGAGCTCAATTACAATCGAACCTCTTTGTCGGGATCGTCCTCGGATACGATAGAGCGCTTGTTCTTGGACGACACCAACGCTCCTCCCGGCCACCATTTTTCAATATGACGTGACGGTCCAAGGCTCGGCTACAGCCCGCATCACCGACTTCGGCACATTCCGCCTCCGCGGCGGATGGGCCGCGGGTCCGTTTCTGCCGTACGGCTTCGTGGCTTTCGCGCTTGGACGTGCGGATGTGGCGCGCTCTGCGACCGTGCAATACGTCCGTACGGATTTTCCCGATCAGGGCACCGTGCCGCTTCCCCCCACGACGTTCGGCCCCGTTACCGAGACCGACGGGCGTAGGGGAGCCTTCGCATACGGCGCCGCGGCGGGTCTGGGCGTCGATGTTGCGCTCCTGTCCAACGTCTTCCTGCGCACCGAGTGGGAATGGGTGCAATTCGCTCCGCTCAAAGGCGACCATATCCACATCAGCACCGTGCGCACCGCGCTCGGACTGAAGTTCTGATCGCAGGCGAGCGCGCCGACGACGGGCGACCGATCAAGCAGGCCTTCGCCGGCGTGCGGCCGCTCTGCTGCCCGGCGGACTTTTAATTACTACAGTGACGGAGGTCGGCGCGCCCTCATGCCGCTTCAAGCCGGGCCAACTCCGTTTCGAATTCGAAACGCAGTTGCGCGCCTTCCTCCTCGGGGAGCCAATTGGTCATCTGCGGGAAAATAGTGCGGTAGAGCATGGTGCGCCTGGCATCCCAGGGGATTGTCTGCGCCGCCCGCGCCTCGGCGAGTATCCTGTAGAGTTCCTGCCGAACCGTGTCCGGATCGGCCCGGTATTCGGGCGTGGGCAAATCCTTGCCGAACAGGTCAGCCTGCTCGCCGTCCTGGAATAGATCACGTTGGCGGGAAGAAACCATTTCTCGCACGGTTCGGATGCCGAATCATCCGAATCATGCGCGAAATCGCCGGGCCATGCGAGCCATGCGCCTTCTAGGCCTTCGTGACCTCCGGCAGAGCGAAGGCACCGGCGGCCCGGAGTTCCTCGGCGCTTCGCAACGGGCCCGCACAGATGCGGTTCAACAGATCGGCTTGCGCCGGTTCCAGCGCGATGAGCCTGCCGAGCACATGCAGCAGGTCGAGCAGATCGCTCGTGTATTCGGGCAGCCAATGGTCGGGCTGGATCGCGTCGAGCGGCGAAGGCGGGCGGCGGTCGCCGATGATCGGACGGGTGCGGTCGCGGCGGCGATAGCTGAACCAGTGCCAGAGCACCTGCTTGCCGGAGACCTCGTACGCCCACATCTCGGGCGTGACGTTCTCGACGTAGCCCTTACCAATCATCAGGCGACGCTTGGCCGGATCGTAATCCATCTTGTCGGGCAGCGGCTCTGGCGCTGACGGAATTGCGCCCCCTGACGGAATGTAAGGCGCGCTCTCTTTTGCCAAGCGCGGTGCCTTTTTCAGCCGACCGACCTTGGGATCGGTGAAGCGTTCGCCATAGGTGTGCAACCAAATGACTTCGGAGCCAAGCGCCACGGCTTCGGCGAACAGCGTTGCGTCCGCCGTCAACGGACCGCGCAGGCCAGGCCGGACGAGATCGGTCTTGAAACGCGCCGTGAAGGCCCGATGCGCCATCACAGCGGCGATGTATGCCATGACATCCTCAGCCTTGATTGGCTGTCCGTAAACCTTCGCGAGCTGAGTGAGAAGTGCAGGTTTAATGTTCGGTAGCGTCGCGGCACTATCTCGCCACAAGGGATAAACGCGGCCTCCTCGCCCGTGGTAGTGATGCAAATCCGGGATGAGCCGGTGAATGTTAATGACGGACCGGCGGTTGGCGTGCGATCTTCTGGCGCCGTGAGATGCACCTGCCGCTGCGAATGCGCCTTCCACAAGGTCGGATTTGGCTGATTGATCAGTCGTGCATCCGGAATTATCCATTGGCGGTCAAGAGATCGAAAGCCGTAACGCGTGGGCTCAACGACCGGCATTTTGTCGTCGATAACAGGTCCAAGTCTCTCTTCTTGACCACTCAGCGCCTCGGCAAGTGCTTTCCGGACGTGCTTATCGCCTGGTTTGTTATTGCGGAGATGAGGATGAAACAACAGCTCCTTCTTTTCGGGATGCTTTTCGGTGAGCAGACGTGACCAGCGTCCTTTCAATGATTGGAGATCGGGCGCGATAATCCAAGTGCGTCCAGGCATCACGCCCGATCCGTCATAGATGAACAATTCCTTGAGGGTCGGGAATGTGGCCCACGCGCCGGTCGCGACCGGCAGAAACGGATCGCGCCACCCGCTTGGACAAGCGGTCCAATCGGGACCGTGAAGCGACAGATTGGTGAGCGTCGCAAACTTTTCCTCACGAGAACCCTTGGGCAAAGTAAGAAACCGTACGCGTGCGGGCTCGTCGGTGCTCTTGCTAAGCTTGCGTGCAGCAAGTGTAATGCAGACCGGTTGCTGCACGCCTTGAAAGATTCGGGTTGCAACCTCCGGCTGGTGTCCTTCGGGTGAGCAATCCACGACCCATATTTCGGAACAAGTGCGGCGCAAATCCTCGCGCATTTTTTCGAATCCCGGTCCAATTGGATTTCGAAGCCGATGATCCGCTTCGCAGCGGCCTCGATCGCGCCGCGCACGGCGCCCGCGCCCTGATCATCCATGATTGTCGCCGCAATGCGCCGGAGCACGCCGAGCAGGAAGGTCCCAGTGCCAACCGCCGGGTCGGCCACGGTCACGTCTGATGTCGCGAATCCAGCGGGCCGTTCGAACAGCGGACCCCGCAAGGCTTCATCGACGAGGTTCACCATCGCCGATACGACTTCCGGCGGCGTGTAATAGGAGCCGGTCCGCTTCCGCAGCGCGTTGTCATAGACCTCCAGGAAATCTTGGTAGAAATATAACCAAGCCTCAGGTTTGTCCTTGCTGATCGTGTGCCAATCGACTGAATCCAGAACGCGCGTGAGTGTGCCCAACGACGTCTTGAGCGCCTTCTGATTTAGAGGGTTATCAGTCAAGACCCGCAACGCGGTCCCGATTAGCGAATTGGACTTGCGCAATTCATCGGCCGCCTTTTCTATGCCGTCCGCCAAGGAAATATCTCGCGCTCGCGCGACCAGAAACCCGAACGTCACCGCCTGCGCATAGCCGTCCGCGAACTCCGCATCTTTGGCTTGGGGAAACAGAAGCTTGCGCCAGTCCTGCGCAAGTCCGGTGAGGCCGGGGGTGCCGCGCGCCATCTGTTCGAGGACCTCGTCCCGCAACAGGCGACAGAGGCGGGCGCTGACTTGCGCAAGCTGCTTTGCCGTCTTCGGCGGAATCGGCGCCCAGCGCAGGAAATCGCTGATCAACGCCAGCAAGGAGTCCGGGGCCGCGAGCTTGGCACCCGCGCTCTCCACATTGCCTTCGAGGTGCACGATGGCGCCCTCAAGCTTGCCATCGCGCCACAGGCTGAATGAATTGCCGTCGGTGTAGATCAGGTTCGGCAGCGACTTCAGCTTGTCCCACTGTTCCTTGTCATGCGGATCGTTGAATTTGCGTGGGTCAGCGCCTTTGCCCGGCGCCTTCACTTCCATGAAGCCAACGAGTGCCTTGCTGACGGTGACCGCAAAGTCCGGACGAGTTTTCAGCTCGGCGAGCGTTGTTTCGCCGACGAGATGCACAGATCCAACAGGTAAGCCGCCGATTCCTGCCAGCTCACGCAAAAGCGTATCGAGAGGGCCGCGCAATTGATCTTCGGGCGCGCCGCCAATCGCGATGTTTGCCAGTTTCGGCTTCACGCTTGCGCCGTAAGCCGAGACGGCTACCGCGATTGTCTTGCCCGCCAACGCTTACTTCTCCTCAGGGATGTAGTGCCAGCCGTACTCGAATCGACGCCCCGCGGCAACCGTCGGAGCGCTGCCGACAGGCCGGGAAGGATTCTTGACTGCTCGGCTGCCGCAGGGCGCACCAGCTAGGCTCTCTGGCCTCTAGCCGTCCGTCGTGGGCTACCCGCGCTTGACGAAATAGCGTCGCTTCCGTATTGCCGCGCGCGGGACACCCCTCCCCAACGAGGGGCGCCTATCTGGAAGGGTAGATCATGACCATCGCCAAGCCCGGCGTGCGGCCGCTCTCCCCGCACTTCTCCTCCGGCCCCTGCGCCAAGCGCCCCGGCTGGAGCCTGCAGGCCCTCACCGACGCTCTCACCGGCCGCTCGCACCGCTCCAAATCCGGTCGCGCCAAGCTCAAGCGTGCCATCGATCTCACTCGCGAGATCCTCGAAGTTCCGGCCGGGTATCGCATCGGCATCGTGCCGGCTTCCGACACCGGCGCGGTCGAGATGGCGCTGTGGTCGATGCTGGGCGCCAGGCCGGTCACGGTGCTGGCGTGGGAATCCTTCGGCGAAGGCTGGGTCACCGACGTCGTCAAGCAGCTCAAGCTCAAAGACGTCACGCTGGTCAAAGCCGGTTACGGCGAGCTGCCGGACCTCGCCCGGATCGATTCCGCAACCGACGTGATCTTCACCTGGAACGGCACCACCTCGGGGGTGCGGGTGCCGGACGCGAGCTGGATCGCCGCCGACCGCCGGGGACTTACTATCTGCGACGCGACTTCCGCGGCGTTCGCGCAGCCGCTCGATTGGGCGAAGCTCGATGTCGCCACCTTCTCCTGGCAAAAAGTGCTCGGCGGCGAGGCCGCCCACGGCATGCTGATCCTTTCGCCGCGCGCAGTCGAGCGGCTGGAGACCTATCAGCCGCCGTGGCCGCTGCCGAAGATCTTCCGCATGACGAAGGGCGGAAAGCTCAACGAGGCGATCTTCGCAGGCGAGACCATCAACACGCCCTCGATGCTCTGCGTCGAAGATTATCTCGACACGCTGCAATGGGCGAAGTCCGCCGGCGGCCTTTCCGCGCTGATCGGGAGAGCCGATGCCAATGCCCGGGTGATCGCCCATTGGGTCGGCCGGACCGCCTGGGTGGATTTCCTCGCCAAAGATCCGCGCACGCGCTCGAACACCTCGGTCTGCCTGAGAATCGTGGAGCCGGCGGTTGCCGCGCTTTCCGCCGATCAGCAGGCGGTCTTCGCCAAAAGCCTGACCGCGTTGCTGGAGAAGGAAGGCGTCGCCTACGACATCGCTTCTCATCGCGACGCGCCTCCGGGATTGCGCATCTGGTGCGGCTCGACCGTGGAAGCGTCCGACCTCGAGGTCCTCACGCTCTGGCTCGACTGGGGGTTCGCGCAAACCAGGGCCGCGATGCCCAAGGCCGCCTGATCGATCCTTCCCGTTTCGGACCGATTGCCTCTTCATTCCGGAGCCCTCGCCATGGCCCCCAAGGTGCTCATTTCCGACAAGCTCTCGCCGGCGGCGGTGCAGATCTTCCAGGAGCGCGGCGTCGAAACCGACATCAAGGTCGGCCTCGACAAGGAAGAGCTGGCGCGCACGATCGAGAACTACGACGGGCTGGCGATCCGGTCTGCCACCAAGGTGACGGCGAAGATTCTCGATCGGGCCAACAGGCTCAAGGTGATCGGACGGGCCGGCATCGGCGTCGACAACGTCGATCTCGCGGCGGCGACCGCCAAGGGCATCATCGTGATGAATACCCCGTTCGGCAATTCGATTACGACCGCCGAGCATGCGATCACGCTGATGCTGGCGCTGGCGCGGCAGATTCCCGCAGCCGATGCTTCGACCCAGGCCGGGAAATGGGAGAAGAATCGTTTCCTGGGCGTGGAGATCACCGGCAAGACGCTCGGCATCATCGGTTGCGGCAACATCGGCTCGATCGTCGCCGACCGCGCGCACGGGCTGAAGATGAAGGTGATCGCCTATGATCCCTATCTTTCGCCGGAGCACGCCGTCGACATCGGGGTCGAGAAGGTCGAGCTCGCGGATCTGCTGCGCCGCGCCGATTTCATCTCGCTGCATACCCCGCTCACGGATAAGACCCGGAACATCGTCGACGCCCGCGCGCTCGCGGCCGCCAGGCGCGGGGTGCGCATCGTCAATTGCGCGCGCGGCGGCCTGGTCGACGAGGTTGCATTACGGGCTGCGCTGGATTCCGGGCACGTGGCCGGTGCGGCGTTCGATGTTTTTTCCGTCGAGCCCGCGGTCGACAATCCGCTGTTCGGCCACCCCAGCGTGGTCTGCACCCCGCATCTGGGCGCCTCGACCATGGAGGCGCAGGAAAACGTGGCGCTGCAGATCGCCGAGCAAATGGCCGACTATTTGCTGCGCGGCGCCATCTCCAATGCGGTCAACTTTCCTTCGATCACCGCCGAAGAGGCGCCGCGCCTCAAGCCGTTCATCAAGCTCGCCGAGCAGCTCGGCTCCTTCGCCGGCCAGGTCACCGAGAGCAGCCTGAAATCCGTGAAGCTGCTCTACGAGGGTCACGTCGCGGCGATGAACACCCGGGCGCTGACCTCGGCGGCCATTGCCGGGCTGCTCAAGCCGCTGCTCCAGGACGTCAACATGGTCTCGGCGCCGATCGTCGCACGCGAGCGTGGCGTCTCGGTCGAGGAAACCAAACGCGACGCGGAAAGCGATTATGAAAGCCTGGTGACCCTGACGGTGGTCACCGAGCGCCAGGAACGCTCTATCCAGGGCACCGTTTTCGCCGACGGCCGGCCGCGCGTGGTGTCCATCAAGGGCATCAAGATGGACGCCGAATTCGGGCCGTCCATGCTCTACGTCACCAATGTGGACAAGCCGGGCTTCATCGGGCATTTCGCCAGCATTCTCGGCGACGCCGGCATCAACATCGCGACCTTCCATCTCGGCCGCCAATCCGCCGGCGGCGACGCGATCTCGCTGGTCGAAGTCGATGGTTCGGTGCCACCCGAGGTCATGGAGAAGGTCCGAAAACTGCCGCACGTCCAGCGCGTGCGCGCATTGACCTTCTGAGGCCCGGTGTCTCTGATAGGCACCGCGGGTTCGGCCGATTCCCGGGCTGCGGTCTGAATCGCGGCCGGGGAAGCGCCGGTTCCGGCGGCATAAGGGATCCTCATGGCCAACGTGGTGGTGGTCGGCTCCCAATGGGGCGACGAAGGCAAGGGGAAAATCGTCGATTGGCTCTCCGAGCAAGCCGACATCGTCGTGCGCTTTCAGGGCGGTCACAACGCCGGCCACACGCTGGTGGTCGACAGCAAGATCTTCAAGCTCTCGCTGCTGCCTTCCGGCATCGTGCGGCCCGGCAAATTGTCGGTGATCGGCAATGGCGTGGTGCTCGATCCGCTGGCGCTCACCGAAGAAATCGAGCGGGTGAGATCGCAGGGCATCGCGGTTTCTCCCGACAATCTGCGCATCGCCGAGAACACCACGCTGATCCTGTCGCTCCATCGCGAGCTCGACGGGATTCGCGAAAGCTCGAACGCCGGAACCCGCATCGGCACCACCAAGCGCGGCATCGGACCGGCCTATGAGGACAAGGTGGGGCGGCGGGCGATCCGACTCATGGATCTCGCCGACCTGTCGGGGCTGGAAGCGAAGATCGCGCGGCTCCTGGTCCATCACAACGCGCTGCGATGCGGGCTCGGGCTCGAGCCGCTGGACGAAAAGGCGGTGTTCGAGGAGCTCGCGGAAGTTGCCCCGCGGGTGCTGCCCTATATGGACCGGGTGTGGGCGCTGCTCGACGATCGCAGGCGCGAGGGCAAGCGCATCCTGTTCGAAGGGGCGCAGGGGGCGCTGCTCGACATCGATCACGGCACCTATCCGTTCGTCACGTCGTCCAATACGGTCGCCGCGCAGGCGGCGACCGGCAGCGGGCTGGGGCCGGGTGCCATCGGCTACGTGCTCGGGATCTGCAAGGCCTATACGACCCGGGTCGGCGAGGGTCCGTTCCCGACCGAGCAGCAGAACGCGATCGGACTTCGGCTCGGCGAGCGCGGACGCGAATTCGGCACCGTCACGGGCCGCGCGCGGCGCTGCGGCTGGTTTGATGCGGTGCTGGTGCGGCAAACCGTGCGCACCAGCGGAATCAATGGCTTGGCGCTGACCAAGCTGGATATTCTCGATGGTTTCGACGAGATCAAGGTCTGCATCGGGTACCGCCTCGACGGCGCCGAAATCGACTATCTTCCGGCAGGCGAGCGGGCCCAGGCGCGGCTCGAACCGGTGTACGAGACGATCGAGGGCTGGAGGGAATCCACGGCCGGGGCTCGCTCCTGGGTGGATTTGCCGGCACAGGCCATCAAATACGTGCGCCGGATCGAGGAGCTGATCGGCTGCACGGTGGCACTGCTCTCGACCAGCCCGGAACGCGAGGACACGATTCTTGTGCACAACCCGTTCGAAGCGTAGTGGTCCGGGCAAGGGGCGGTTTTCCGCGCGCGGTCGCCGGCCGGAACGGAGCCACCGCCAGCTCTCGGCGGCTTTAAGCGCCCATAATCGAGCCGCATTCCCCCGGGCATGTGGCAATCTTGATCGCCGATGACCGATTATTACCCCTTGATCGCGCGTGCCGTCGCCGGGCTCGCCAAGAGCACCGGTGAGAGCAGGCGCACGCTTTACGAACGCGCCCGCACCGCGCTGCTCGCGCAGCTGCGCAACCTCGACCCTCCGCTTCCCGAAACCGAGATCACCCGCGAGCGCCTCCTGCTGGAAGAGGCGATCCGCAAGGTCGAGGCCGATGCGGCGCGCCAGCAGCGTGCCGAGCCGCCGCGCCCGAATGCAGCCGTGAAGGAGCGTCTCGCGGAACCGGCGCGCGAAACCAAGCCGGGCGCGACGGAGCCCGACGACGAGAAGGCGGCGCGGCCCGTGGCCGCGTCCGATCCCGGCACGGCAAAACCGACTGCGGGCCCGGGGGCAAAACGCGACGACGCAGGGGCTTCCTCCGGCAGTGCGCAATGGGCGGGCCAATTCCGGACCAAGGACCGGGAGCGCTCGCAACTTGCCGCCGCCGAGGCACTCAAAGGCTTTCGTGACCTTGTCGCAGAGGTGCGGGGCGAAACTGCACCGTCCCCCGAAACGCCGACCATCCAGCCCGTCGTCGAGCCCGAGAACCGGGCGCCGAGATCTCCCAAACCGACCCACGAGCCGTTCGAGGATCTGGAGCCCGCGCAGGAACGGCCCAAGCCGCGGCGACAGTCCTGGGGCGGATCTCCTGCCGGCGATCCGGAGGCCGATCGGTTCGAGCCGCGCGTTGGGCCGAGGCCACCGATGCGCGAGAGTTTGCCCGCCGCAGACGAGCCGCATCCGCGGATGGAGCTGCCTCAATCTCCGCAGCGGTCGATGCACGCCCGACCATTCTCCGAGCCTCAGGTCGGGCGCGAACGCCGCGGCTCGGGGAGGGCGCTGATCGCGGCGTTCCTGGGCGTGTCCATCGTGGTTGGGATCGCGCTCGCGGTCTATTGGCAGCGTGACCGCCTGCGGTCCGTGTTCGTCCGCAGCCCGGCCACCCAGGCGCAACGCGAGGCCACCCCGTCGCGGCCGAAGATCTCCGACCGGGTCGGCCAAGGGCAGCAGGGCTCATCGACCAATGCGCCCGGGGCCACGGAGGGCGGCCCGATCGCGGCGGTGGCCCAGCGGGTGGTGCTCTACGAGGAAGATCCGGCCGACGCCCAGGGCAAGCGCTACGAGGGTTCGGTGGTGTGGCGCACCGAGGCGGTGTCGCCCGGCGCCGGCCAAACGCCAGAGCTCGCGGTCAAGGCGGAGCTCGAGATTCCGGAGCGCCGCGTCAACATGTCGATGTCGGTGCGCCGCAACGCCGACAAAGCGCTGCCGGCGAGCCACACCATCGAGATCATGTTCAATCTGCCGGCCGACTTTCCGTTCGGCGGCATCTCCAATGTTCCGGGCATCCTGATGAAGCAGGCGGAACAGACACGCGGATCGCCGCTGGCCGGGCTCGCCGTCAAAGTCACGTCGGGATTCTTCCTGGTCGGATTGTCGGCGACGGACAGCGACATGCAGCGCAATCTGGAGCTGCTGAAAGAGCGCTCCTGGTTCGATATTCCGCTCGTCTACAACAACGGCCGCCGCGCGATCCTCGCGATCGAGAAGGGCACGCCGGGCGAGCGTGCGTTCAAGGACGCCTTCGCCGCCTGGGGCGAGTGAGACGCGAGCGCGGCATGCGGCAAAACACCATTCGGGTCGCGACCTTCGCCGGTCCGGGCGCGCCACCCGAGATCCGCTCGGTGCCGTGGCCGGACATCCCCAGGAAGGCGGCGCTCATCCAGGTCGGCGCCTGCGGGGTGTGCGGCACCGACCTGCACATCCTCAAGGGACATTGGCCCAAACCCCTGCCGTGGCCGTTCACGCTCGGCCACGAGCTCGGCGGAGTGATCGTCGAGGCGGGGCCGGAATTCACCGAGGATTTCATGGGCCGGCCGCTCGCGGTCGGCGCCAAGGTGATGATCCCACCGCTGATGCCGTGCGGTCGCTGCTATTACTGCGTCCATTATCCCGAGACCGCCAACAAATGCCTGAGCCCGGTCTATTACGGGCGCTATCTCGGCTTCGACAAGGCGCCGCATCTCTGGGGCGGATGGGCCGAGTACGTCTATGTCGACCTCGACATGCTGCCCGGGACCAAGATCTACAAATTGCCCGACGACATGTCGTTGCGCCTCGGGGCGCTGTCGGAGCCGCTGACCTCCTGCATTCGCGCGTTCAACCGCGCGATCCGCGCCGGCGGATTCAAATGGGGCGATACCGTGGTGATCCAGGGCTCCGGGCCGATCGGCATCCTGGCGGTGGCGGCGGCGCAGGAGATGGGCGCGGGGCGCGTGATCTGCGTCGGCGCGCCGGAAAAGCCGCGGCTCGCGCTCGCCCGGAAATTCGGCGCCGAGACGACCGTGAACATCGAGGAGGTCAAGACGCCGGCGCAGCGGATCGCGAAGGTGCACGGCATCGTCGGCGGCTTCGGCGCCGACCTGGTGATGGATTGCTCCGGGCATCCGAGCGCCGGACCGGAGGGCATCGAGTTTCTGCGCGACGGCGGCACCTATGTGGAGATGGGCCAGTTCACCGACGCCGGCTCGATCGACACGTCCTGGCACCGCATCTGTGCCAAGGACATCATGGTGCTCGGGTCGTGGGGTTTCACCGGCAACGATCTGCCGCTCGGCGTCGACATGCTCTACCGCGGCCAGAACAAATATCCCTGGCTCGACATGCAGACGCTCTATCCGTTCGACGAGGCCGGCATCGGCCGGGCCGTCGCGGACGCGATGGCGATGCGCACCGTCAAGTCCACCATCGTGCCCTGGCCGGAGTTGGTGTGAGATCCCTACTGGAGGGGAGGGAAGCTCACGTCCGCGCCGGCTCCGGATAATATTGCGGCGCTTCGCGGCGCTCGAACATGCCGTAATCGCGGATGATGCGGACGTGACGGTGACGCGACAAGCCGCCCGATGCGGTCGGCTTCCAGGTTTGCGCTGCCGCCGCGTCGCGCCAGGAGGCGAGGAGGACGATCTTGCCCGGGCTGTAGATGCTCGCGAACATTTCCTGCTCGACCAGCCCCGCCGTCCCGGGACCGATCTCGAGCTGTGAGCCCAGGGCGTCCGGCGCGGCAGCAATCTTCGGGTCCACGATTGTTTCCGTGATCGTCATCACCTTGGCGGCGCCGATCGCGGTCTCGTCGAGCCGGGTTTGCTCTATCGCGATGCCTTCGGGCGGCTGCGTGTCGGTCGTGACCTCGCCCACGCGCAGCCGATAATCTTCGAACACCTGGCTGCGTCCCTTCGCCTGCACTCGATGGTGCTCGGCATGGGTCCGCCACCGGACCAGAGCCTTCTCGTCGCGCCAGGTGGAAAGCGACAACAGCCGGCCCTCGGTGCGCCCGCTGGCAAAGCGCTCGACGTCGAGGAAGCCGTCGATCTTCTCCAGCATGGGTTTGAGATGCTGGGCGAGCTTCAGGTACTCGTCGGTCAGATCCGGCTTGGGCTGAACCTCGAAAATGACGACGAACATGGGTTCACCCTGGCGGGCAAGTCGCGGCCACGAACTCTCACATAGTCATGGCCCGCGAAGGCGGGCCACCCAGTATCCACGGCCAGGAAGGGGATTACTAGGTCGCCCGGACAAGACGGGCGATGACAGACCGCGAGAGTCAGTGACTAATGCGCCGCGACCGCCGTTGGGGTTTCCATGGCGGCGATGCGGTTCTTCACCGCGCTCTGCACCTTCTCGAAGGCGCGCACCTCGATCTGGCGCACGCGCTCGCGCGAGACGCCGAATTCCTCGGCGAGCTCCTCGAGCGTGATCGGGTCGTCCGAGAGCCGGCGGGCTTCGAAAATGCGCCGCTCGCGATCGTTGAGCACATTGAGCGCCTCGCCGAGCGCCTTGCGGCGGTTGTCGAGCTCCTCGCTCTCGGCCAGCAGCCGCTCCTGGCTCGGCGCGTCGCTGACCAGCCAATCCTGCCACTCGCCGGAATCGCCGTCCTCGCGAATCGGGGTGTTGAGCGAAGCATCGCCTCCGAGCCGCCGGTTCATGTCGATCACGTCCTGCTCGCCGACCCCGAGCCGCTTGGCGATCAGCTTCACCTGGTCCGGCCGCATGTCGCCCTCCTCGAGGGCGGAGATCTTGCTCTTGGCCTTGCGCAGGTTGAAGAACA
>WNGQ01003957.1_pt1 | contig 16384 bp, 14 predicted proteins | sample 5407661 | NCBI WGS metagenome assembly WNGQ01 (sample SAMN13153382, study PRJNA577476) | soil metagenome | isolation source: 60 cm soil or saprolite under Garry oak tree replicate 2 | place: USA:California | collected 2016-06-15 | reverse complement strand
TATTTCGTTGTTCACCTCAACGGTGAGGAATTTCGCCTCACGTCGTCTTTCAAGTTGTCACAGGCTTGTTGGCCTGTGCGATCATTCCCCTACGGGTTTGGGCCGTAGGTTTCAGATCAACGGATCGCACTTCAAACACGAGGATGCTGGCCTGATGTTCTTTGGCGAACTCCACGATGCGATGACTGACTTGATGAGCACTCTCTTCATCAAGTGCGCGTATCTTTGTCCACAAGGCCGCATTGTCCTGTTCGCCTTCCGCAATCATGCCTGTCTTACGTCGGTTTCGTGCAATCCGTCCTAACTGTCTCGCGCCTTCGGCCGTGAAGCTCTTTCCCGCCTCCAATAAAGCGGGTAGCCATGACCGTGCCTTTGACAGTCTGGATGGTGCACACTGCTAAGTGTTTGGTGATATTGAGATCGACTGCACAAATACGGACGTCTGGATTGGTGCTGAGTTGATGTTCTACTTTCCCTGGTTTAGGAAGGGCTTGTTGCAGTGGCGTATGCAGCCACCAGTGTGCGCCATGCCTCACCAGCTGAGCACTCCCCATCTCCCATTGAGCAGGAAGGTCTTGGCCTTGAAGACGGCATTTGATCCATGCCCAACTGCTTCCTGTCCACACTTTGAGCATGATGCTCTTTGTGGTCCGCTCTTTCCACTGTCCGGCGTAAAGCGTCACGCTACGGTTCCAGGTTCGTGGCGGTACTGGCGGACCAATGGTGAACTTCTTGCCCTTGGCTTGCGCCTTTTCTTTCTGTTTGCGCCACTTTGCCAGGTGGGTCGAGAAGGAGCGTGCCGAACCAAGGGCGGCATGGATGGCAGCACGACGAAACATGGCGGGAATGTCAGCGGTGATGGCACAAGCCAACGGCATCACTGGATGTGGGTTGCCTGATGTAGTATGCGTGAGCGTTTCCAGGGCGGTGAGGGCTTCTTTGGTGGAGAGGTCCAGTATTGCAGGGTGTGCTGCAATCACCTCGAAATAGAAGGCGGCGACTTGGTTAAAAAGGGTGTGTGTGGCTGCGAACCAGGTGGTATGAACTGATCTGTAGCTGAGGGCCTGTTTCATGGTTGTGGTCGCTTTCGCCATTGATCCTTTCTCCTTGCGACAGGTGTTGCTCTTCTTGCTCAGTCTAGCACATCTGGAACATCTTTTCAACAAGCAAGGGCTAAAGGGCTTAAGCCCAGACAAACCCGCCTATCTCCACGGGCTGAAGCCACGGTAGCTTGCGGCGGGTTCCTCTCTGTCAGTCCAATGGTGGCGAAAATCGTCCCCAATCGCGCGCTGATGGGACTGTCGAAGGCGTTCCAGTTCCGCCTCGTCAGCCCACTCGACCCAGCGGTGCAGGGGCTCATCGAGTTGGCGCGCTCGCAGCAGGCAGGAGCGTGGGCAGAGCAATAGCCGGCGTCGGAGAGTGCCTGGGCAATAGCGGTGGCGGTCCAGCCAGCCTCGGTCAACGTCTGGATCGGGCTTCCAGATCTGCGCAAATGAAAGTCGCGCAATAGTAAAATACATCCTTTCTGTACAGGGATGGGGAGCATAGTTGGGGTTTGAGCACGGTAGAGCAAAAACGACTTTTTGAGCGCGACATTTCATCGAAAATTGTTGCTTTCTTGTGTCTAAGAAAGCTTCCTCTATGCTCTCTCCAGGCCAGTTCAACAGGCTATTCCTACTTTTGGTTCCTACCGTGCTCAAACCCCAAATATGCTTCGTTTGCTCATGCATTAAATTTTCCATTCGATCCATGAATAAGGAAAGCGCTTTATCTGTATCTATATTACTATAGTCTCCTCGTCCTGTATTGAACTTATTATACTCGATAGCCATCTCTTCAGCCGTCAGGGTAAGTTCGCGGACTTGTTCACCAAATTTGTAGTGGTAGACTATTGCTGAGGTAATTGTAACAAGACCACTGAAAAGGATAGGTATAATTTTCGGAATATCAGGGGAAGCGACTATAACAGTGACTAGAGCGGACCCGATGAGGATAACAAGTTGGAGTACATGGTTAAGAATTTTTTTCTTGGATGCTTCTTTATCATATTTAAGGATACGAGAGAGAACATAATCCTTGTATTCTTGTGCGGTCTGCTTGGTGGATACAAATAACAGATCATAGCCACCACTGTTAACTGAAGCATAAATCTTCGTTTTTCAGAAGTATATCGGCTCTCCCCCATATTAAGTGTGCCTGCTTGCTTCATACAAGTTCCACTTTCTCATGCGGCATGCCAGCTAGCCTTGTTCGCTGCCGAAAGCTCGCAGGGGAGGACTGCTCCAAGTCGTCTGGTGTTTTCTGGCTGGTTCGGGAGGGCGCAGCCACAGCGAGACCTGCGTTGGCTGCATCGTTTCCTGGACAACAGCCAGCAACTGCTCCCTCAGCTGATCCAAGTCCACCTCATTCCGTAATGTCGCACTGAAAGCAGCCAGGGTCTTGGCAGCATCATACTTGCTGCGATAGAAGCGCCGGTCAATAATCCGCTGGATGCTCTGGCGTAGTGGCTGGAACAGGGCTGCGATGATCAAAGTGGAGAGGACGATGGCCACGCCGTTGTCCTGGCTGATGAAGCCCCGCAGCAGCGCTTGCAGCCCAATCACCAGGCCTATGTAGACCCCCGTCAGGATGATCGTGAGCGCGCCATACACCAGCGTGCGATTAATGAGTACATCAATCTCCCACAGCCGATAGCGCAGCATGGCGAAGCCAAAGGAGAGCGGGATCAAGAGCCCCAGGCAGGTGATGATGGTGCCCACGGCGAGCTGGTACAGCGACCCGGAAGGCGAATTGGGGTCGGCGAGCGTTGGGATGAGCAACGGAGGCACTTCTCCCCCAAATCCGAGTGTGACGAGCACGGCGAGACCGAAGACCACCCACTTGGTCTGCTGCCGCTCCAGTGGGCTGGACACGCGCCGGTAGCGGTGAACCTGCACGACCACCAGCGTCGCCAGTGCGCCAAGAAACACGAGCACGACAAGCCAGCCAAGTGGGGTAGTGAGGGTGAGGGGCGCAAGGAAAGCCAGAGGGACGAGCCCTGGGAGCAACACGATGAGGGCCCAGCGCATCCAATGTGGCACGAACTGCCCAGTAGGGAACAGGAGGAAGACGAGCACGAACAAGGCATTCGCCAGGAAAAAGAGGCATTGGTTGGGAACCTGCCAGGGGGAGGGACTCGCCTGGATGGTGCTTGTCGCGATCATCGGGCCAAACGTCACGAGCAGGAGCGCGACCAACAGCGCCATGCGGTCATGGGAGCGACGCCAGACGATCACGGTGCTGACCACCACACACACCACGACCTGGGCAAACGTGATCGCGACCGTGAACCCGGCGTAATCACCCAGAGACAGGCTCATCCCTTTGAGCGCCCCGACTTGTCCAGCAGAGAGTTGTCCGGAGGCGACGGCGCAGGCTGTTCCCACACAGGGCGTTTGCAGCAGTGCCACGTACACCGGCAGGGAGGCGAAGAAGATCGCCAGCGTGAGGACGACCAGTGCAACCCAGCCGACTCGGGCGAGCAGGAGCCAGCGCCCCTGCAATCGTGCATAACTGCGCTGTTCGCGGCTCTCAGTCACTTCTGTTGGCACATGTTCACCTTTCATCGGTGCGCTCCCTGTTTGCTGTCCTGGTGCTGTTGTGGATGGGTCTGTCGGCTCTCATGAGAGGCCAGGCACCTTCCTTCCATCTCTCGTTCAAAGAAAGGCGTCTTCATCCTTTCTCATCTTACCACAGCTAGCGTCCTCCAATCGTTACGAAAACCGTTACGAACGGCCAGATTTCCATGACGTTCGCCATCGATGGGATCTTCTTTGCACTTGCCCTTGAGAGTTGTTCGACACAGACGGTCCCCTTTCTCAGAAGGCCCTTGGACACGGAAAGAGGTTGTAAGCAAGCAGGCTCACTTAAAGTAGGGGAGAGCCACACATGAGGCATCCAATCGTTAGGTACAGACTACGCTGCTGCAATGGCCATTGGTGGAGACCCGGTGCCGCTTGTCTCAAGCGAGGCAGGCGATGCAGACTGCCGGAAAGAGCGTTGTCTCTGCTCTTGGCTCAACCCTTGTCGAGCAGCCGGATGCAGCAGGACACGGCGTTGCAGCAGCGGAAATCCTGCCTGTCCGTAGGAACTGCGTTTGATCCACTTCACTTTATTCACGAACCCCTCCACCATGCCATTGCTCCAGCTCATGCTGCATCCATTGGCAACAGCCTCCGCATCGTCAGCCAACCCATCAACAAAAGCGATCAGCTCGGCAATCCCACTGCTCCGCACAGCGGCTTTCCATTGCTCTAAGCGTACCAGCCCCTCGTGCTTTCGCAGCAGATGCCCAAAATCCTGCGCAAGCTCAAACACCACAGCGATGGTCGAGTCACTTTGGACAAGGTGCTCCAGATAAGCCGTTTGCTCGCTCGTGCGGCTGTGTGTGGGTCTGACCATCATCAGTGCAACACCTCTGGGCGAAGGAGGCTTGTCCCAGATGATGGTCTGTTTCGAGACCGGGCGCGCTCCTTTGGGACGAAAGGGGCGCAGCCGCATCTCAAGTGTGCGCCGCGTCCCCGTGTATCCCTGAGCGACAATTTCCTCATACAACCTAGCGACGTTATGGCAGCCTTGGTTCCATCGCGAAGCCAGGTAGGACAGGTAAGGATCAACGATGGAAGACGAGCGAGATCGTCGTCGCGGAGGTGGAGGCGTTTCGTGTTCAAGGACACGATAGACACTGCGCGAGCTGACGCCGACGAGCTGGGCAATCTGCTCTTTGTGATAGCCTTCTCGATACAGTTTCCAGATGCGCTTATGAAGACGCACGCGTTGGCGATGCCGAGCACGGCGCTCGTGTGCGACTTGTTCCGGCACCGCTGCCCTCTCAGCAGGACGGGCCTTGCCGGTGCTGCCTTCGGCTGCCTTTTTGAGCACACGCTCCTGCTTGCGAAAGAACTTCTCCAAGGCGTCGGCAAAGTTCTTCTGTAAGTGATAACGATCGACCACCTGTTTGGCCTGGGGAGCGCCCTGGGTGGCAGCTTCGCGGAAGATTTGGCCGCGATCGCGTGAGACCAGATCAATTTCGGGATGCTTGCGTAACCAGGCGGTACTCGTTTCTACCGAACGGTCTGCTAACAACTGCACGACTCGTCGCTTCTCCAGGTCTACCAGGATCGTTCCATAGTGGTGGCCTTTCTTCCACGCCCACTCGTCTATACCTACCTTGTGCACCGAGCCTTCGCTGGGTAAGGAAAGCTGCAAGACGCGACGGATGATGGTCTTGGCGGTCGTAGCCATGCCAAAGGACGAGGCAATCTGTGCAGCATCGGCTCCGTTGGTGAGCACTCCGGTCGATTGGAGTGCCGTGATTAGCCGATCAGTCATGCGGGCGTAGTGCTGGACCAACTCTGGGAAGCGTTCAGCAAAGATGTGTTGGGAACACAAAGCCTCGGGACAGATCCATTTGCGCACCAGTAATTTGAGTGTGAGACTTCGTCCACCAAACGCGAGATCAGCAACGGTGCGCTGATAACGACTGTGGACTCGTGACCCCGCTGTTCCACATTGTGGGCATCTAGCAGTGAGAGATGTTGCGTGAAGATAGACGAGCACTGCTTGCTCATGCACCTCGATGCTATCGAGTTCCAATGTTGATGGGAATCCAAAAAGAGAAGAGAGATTGATGGGGAATGCCTCCAGGTAACTGACATAGGTTTCACTGCCGATATTCTACCACACTAGGTTCTCCGGCGTCGAACCAGGAGGCACGGTGCAATTTAAGCAAGCAGGCACACTTAATCTGTCTAAGAGCCAGTATATCTTTTCGTTGGATTTGCGTGAATGAGCCAGACAAGCCAGAGTAGAGATCATAAGAACGAAGAGGTTCTGAAATATAAATTTTCCAGTCATTCAGAAAAAGAGCCGCTAGGGAGATATCTCCTTTTTCGCTGTGCATCAAGGGAAAGTGAACCATAAATTGGTTCTTCCGCAGCCTCGCTGAAAAAGAAGTGTGTCGGTTCAGTGCAAGACACCTGACTCAAGGGGTTCTCTCGTCAGCCTCGTGCTCCCCTCCATCGGAAGGAGGGGCCCCCTGTCCCTCAAACGATGCGTTTCTTGCTCTCCCTCTCTGAATGAGAACGAGGCCGAGCACTGACCCACTCACCTGGAACAGACTGAAGAAGAAGGAAAAACCAAGAACACCACTGATCAGAGCAAAGACCGCACCTTGACTGGGAAGAAAATACAGTCCAACAAAGGCCGCTGTTCCCAGCAGACTAAAGAGAAGAAGCCCTCCCAATGTGCCTCTCACCGTTGGCCGTCTCGTTGGCGGTCTGGTCGTTCTGCGCGCAGGCATTCCAGCGGGGCCATCCCTGGCCTGGCGTGGCGCCAAAGAGGCTTGCCTCATCCTCAACAACACTCTTGGTAAAGTCAAGGTGCAGTAGAGCAGTGCGCCAAAGACGCCACTCAAGAGTGCAAACCAGCCACTACGATTGAGGACAAGGAGGAGAATCATAATGCAGGCAAGCAAGAAAAACAGGATGAGCACAAACAGGATCATCCCGAACAGACGACAGCCCTGAGCTAACGACATCGTCAGACGGGGCTGGTCTCCTCCTACCTCATGCTCCATAGGTCCTGCTCCTGCTTTCAAGAGGTGCAGAGATGCTCCCTCTCTTTCTGACATTCGTCCTCTCTTCCACGAAGAAATCTCACCAAAGTTGCTTTTTACTTCTTTTCAGAATCTCTCCTGAATGCTCTCCTTTGCTCTTTGCAGCGGAATTCTCCTCTTACTCCTCCATCAGCGAGCCTGCGGAAGAACGATAAAATTTCGTTGGGGTCACGTTTTTGCTCCTGAAACGACTTCCCACCCAGCCTCACCTTGTGCCCATCGCGGGCCTGTATGAGTGCTACGACCACGCAGTTTCTCATGGGAAGGACAGGCAATATGATCCTTTTTGAGCGATCCTTTTCGTGCGCTCCCCGACTTCGGGCATTGCACATGAACCACTGCTGATTGTGTGAAACGGTGGGCGTCCAGATCCAACACCTGGCCTGATCCAGGACACTTGCCAGGCGGCGAGGCGATTGCGCTTTCCCCCACCGGGTCGCGCTGAGGGGCTCGCTCGATTCGGTCTCCCTTGCCCCGGCCCGCACCATTGGTCGAAGGAGCGGAAGGCGTGGCCTGAAGTGATTTCCCATCAGGTGCCGGGGTACCGAGCAACCGTTGGAGTTGTAGTTCAATTTGGGCTTTGGCTCGTGCCACTCTGTGTTCCCCAGTTCGGATTTCCATCTCCAGGCGTGCTCGTTGATCGGGCTGTAACGCATATTTGGTCAGCGCTTCAACCGTGAGTGCCGTTTCGCCCTTGCTCCAAAGAGCATCAACGGTTTCTACAATCCAATCGCCCAACACCCCCACGCATCCCATGCTCCATTCACCAAACCAACGCCAGTTGGTCAGGAGTGCTGGTACATCTACCGTCATGGGGACACACTCTAGCAAGCTTTGTAAGGCACCGACAAATTCTTCACATTCTTTTTGGGTATCCAGGTGATAGCGAGGAAAATGGTGATCACGCATTCTGCGCACTGCTTGACCATTCAGGTGACAGCACTCATACACATCAAAATTGCCGACAAGCACATGGAGGACATTCGTTCTGTTTGTCAGCGTTTTCAGCCAATCCAGTTGCGCTGTTGGACGGCTTCGGGGATCGGCTGCCAAAAGGTGTTGTGCTTCATCGACAAAGACCACTTTCACCTGGAGCAAGGCAAATGCATATTCGACCGCATTGCGCATTTCAAGCCATTCTGCGGGATCATTACTCTTTTTTCCGGGATTGGTGTACAGTGGCAAATTTTTTGTTCGATCGCGTATAGCAGGATAGTGCTGAAGCTGTGCGAGGATCTGTTGATAGTAATCCAGACGTGCGGAGGAACCGACATCTTCTGCCGATCCCTGGACGATCACGACAGGAAATACTGCCGGATTGGTCTCAGCTTCACGCACAAGACACGCGACTTGCCCCATGACGGTCGATTTTCCGACCCCGCTTGCCCCATAGAGATCCAGCAGGGTGTAACTTCTGTACCCAGAAATGGCTTGGAGAAGGAATTGCTGCATTTCTTCCAGGCGTGGGTGCCTCACTTTCAAGGTTTTGAAATCTTCGAGCAGCTTCGCATCGCGTGTTTCTGGTGTGGGCATTAGTGGTAGACCTCATAATGTGGGATATTGGACAAATCCAATTCGATAGGGGATACGTCAGCTTGTGTGATAACCGGTCCAGGACGAGATCCTGGCATCAGGAGGGCTTCACGTTGTGGTTGCTCTTCCATATCCAGCTTTCGTTGGAGCAGCCAAGCCTCATCCTTTTCCAGTTCTCGCAAGAACTCCGCCAGGCGCGGACCATTGAGCGTCACTCGTTTGAGGTTGTGCTGGCGCTGCTGTTCGCGCCACTCTTCCAGGATCACGTTCCATTCGCGCTCTGATCGTCCATGCACCTGAAGAAAGGTGTCAGCAATACATTCAATCCATTGGTCACCGATGTACGCATAGGAAAATCCCATGTCGTAGGGTTCATATCGGACTGGCACTGTTTGACCAGCTACCTGTGTCGAGCGCATACACTCATGCCAGTACTGTAATCCATTGACGGTAATGCCACGGCTTTTGTGAATTTTGACGACTCCAGTCCGCGTTGACGGTCTGGTCTGTATCAAAAAGGCTTCTGAGTACGGGATAAAATTGTGTGCTCGACTCCCAGCTCGAATCATCCCTTGCTCGAATGCTTCACGCGGGCTTTGGCCGAGGGCAGGATGATCCATTTGATCATAGACCTCATGCACATACTCAGTGAGACGGCGTGCAAAGCGTTCCAACGTCCAGACCGCTAACCGCTTTGGATCAACTTCACGCGTCATCTGGCGGGGTATTTTACTCGCCTGGGTGTTGCCGCGCAGTTGGTTGAGCAGTTCGGTCGTCGTGACTCCAAAAAGACGTTCGATAACCGAACCAAAATGTGGCTGCTGAGGTGGACGGTCGAGCTTGGTCACAAAACACCGAGAAAGCAACGACTCAAAGTACACGCTGTTGAATTCAGGGCCGCGGTCTACCACCAACTCCTGGGGGAGTCGTCCATACCGCTGCACACACAGGCGAAACGCCATCATGGCTGAGCGGTAGCTTGGTGGATCGTAGGTCACATAGCAGGCCAGCATGCGGCGCGTGTTCGCATCGGTCATGAACGTCGCCCAGGGCTTTGCCAGGGGCTTGCCTGTGACCGAGGAAACCAGCACAATGTCTAATTCTGTATGATCCAGATGAGCTCGCGCAAAAGGGCGCTCCCCATGACGCGGAGTGGTCCGATCTAAATAACCCAGAAAGGGTTGTGAGGCGTAGGCTGCCCGTTTGCCTCGGCGCACAGTGGTCACACTGTGATCAGCAAATCGCGCACGCTCGTAGTAAAAGGTGCGCTCCCCGATGGGGGGAATACCCTGACGTATGGCTTCTTCTCGATACAGCCGATAGACCGCCGCTGCCCGTTTGCCTTGAGGTGCTGGGTAATGGGAGGTCAAATACGCTTCTAATAACTCTCTGGAAGCATCTGGCACTCGCGGGGTCCGGTTGCCTCGGCTCGCCACGCGATCCAGGAGCCCCACATACCCACATCCGGCCTCGGCCTCGGCCTGACGATAGGCCGCCATCCAGTTTTGGACCGAGCGTGGAGTCACAGTGATGGCCTCACCACGGATGTAGGCTAGGATCTCTCGCCAGCGTCGATTGGCCGCTTCCAGGGCTTTCGGCCCGGCATGAGCCAGGCGCTCTCGTGCTGCATCTTGCAGCGGCGAAGGGGAGGCCCGCTCTATCTGTTTGATATGTCCCAGTTCCACCAAGCGCTGAAACTGCTCATAGGTGAGGGTAAACACAGCCCCAACTTCTGGGCGAAGCACCACAGTAGCATTCTGAATCTCGGATTCCCAGAGTCGCCCATCGAAGATCAAGGGCGAGGGAAGCAGGCTTCTGCTCTCTACTGGTTTGTTCGCCTGTTTTGCTGCCTCAACGTCCTCCACACTCAGATACAACAACACCTGATCCCAGTCCATGAGGGAAGCCGCAGAGAGGTCGGTAAAAATTCGTTGTGAAGTGAGCAACGCGAAGATGGCATCAATCGCGATCCCCGAGTGGGCATCGAGGAATGCTGCCACGCTCATCCCAGGATAGACGCGGAGTGCATCCAAAACCTGCGCCTCTGTCTGTGCTGGAAGCCGGAATGGATGCGTCCAAAAATCTTGGAGCAGCTTCAGATTCTGAATGTAGAGAGAATGATATTCGGCAGAGGTACGCACACGGTAGGAGAGGCCAAGGGCTTGCGCGGCACGTTCTCCAGGAGGACAGAGCCATCCCCCAGTCCTGTTGCGCTGATAGCGTTCGGGCTGACGCTCGGCAAGTTTGTCGAGCGCATCCGTCGGTTTCCACTCTTCAAATCCAGCTCCATCTCGCCGGATCACCAAAAAATCTGGGGTATGCCATGGTGAGGTTTTATGCCCAGAGCGCGCATGGTAGTGAAGTTGAATGCGGGTAGGTTGATCGTAAAACTCCAACACATCATCGTCACGCTCCATTGTGTAAATCCCCCACAGTTCATTCTGGCTTTCAAACTGGATGGAGCAACCCATTTTCACGCTAGGGTATCGTCCACTCACATTGGAGGTTCTACTTCGCACCTTGCGGGAAGGTGGAGAGGTGCGGATGCGTTGAATGGCGGTTTGCGTCTCCGATCCAATCTGATTACGCTGGCACCAGGCACAAAAATCCTCGTCCGTTAACATGGTCCCTCACAAACCGATCTGATTCCTCTGCGGTAATCGCTTGCCGCCTTTCTGGTACGTCATGAGTTCTCTCTTCGATCGGTAAATATACTCACATCCTAAAAAGAGTGTACCAGAGATTCATGAAAGAGACAAGTTTCCGCTCCATATCTTTTCGTTTTTGCTGAATATTTTTTCGTGAGCCTATGCGCATGAGATGAAAATGGGAGCATATCTTTTTACAAACGGAGAGAAAGAGTGTGAGGAAAAGATATGGTTCAGTGATGTGCATGTTCTATGTATTTATCTGCTGAAATGTCAATGAAAATTTATGGTTCAAAGAGGAAAAGATATTCTACAATCAACAACCACCAGCAGTCATCTCTGGGACAATAACTATTATGTCGTCTTGCTGCACGTGCGCGGCTTCTAACGTCTCGTTCTCTTGAAGAAGGCGATTGTTATGGCTCAGGTGGTAAGTGATAGGCCGTCCCGCATTATCAGTGATAGGCAAATTGAGAGACGTGATAATAGCAGGGATGAGTTGCCCTGCTGGTGCATTTTCGGCCAGCTTGGCTTGGTGGCTTACATTACCTGTATGATCTTCTAGTGTAACCTGAACCTGAATAGGCATTGATCTTCCTTCTACATTTTTGTAGTCATTATATAGTATCGAAGGTCATGGAGGTAGCAAGTCTTTTCAGGCCTTCTTACCACTAAGCCACTCGAACATGCAACCATGTCCAACAGGCCAAAACATCCCTAGTTGCGGATAATACTGATTATTCGCGGTATTTTAGAGGCTGGACTGCTGATAACGCGCTTTTTCGCTGCCAGAAACAAGGCAAATTCACCGCTGATAATACATGTCAGTGCTAAACGTTGGTTATTGTCCGTTTGCTACGGAAACCCCGTATGGGCCGTCGAGGAAGAACGGGTACCCGGCATCTCCGACATCCCTGCAAGCGTGCTTGCCAACATGACACATTGGAACGTGGAACTGCTGCAACGGCGCTGGGAAAAGAAACGGCGGGAGCGCGAGGAGTTGTTGGGTAACTCGTAGCCAGGCCGGGTGCTAGCTGGTTTTATCAAGTGGGGCAGTGTGGCCGGCTTCTTGGTTACGAGAGCTGCTGAATGCCCTGCTTCGCCCTGGCGCGTTTTTCGGCCTCGCGTAGGATATAGGGCCGGTAGAACATCTGCTTGCCGTGAATGTAGTAGGCGGCCAGCTTGCCCTCGTCAACCCAATCATAGATGGTCTGGCGCTTGACTTTGAAGATTCGTTGCACCTCGGCGGTTCCTATCAAGTCTTTCGCTGGGATCATCCGGGTGTGTGCCTCACCAATGAGTTCACCTAAGGGGGTCTTCTGCCAGTCTTTCAGGAGCCTATAACCCTTTGGGTTGAGTGTATAGCCATAGACCACGCGGAGGACGCGCTGAATGGCCACGTCGGCTTCTTTCCCATCGATAGGATGGCCCTCGACGTACTGGACGATCATTTCCAGGTCCCGCCCCAGCTGGCTTTGCCGTTCGCCCTCAATTGTCGGCTGGGGCGGGTTCTTGCCGAGCGGGTGGTTCAGGCTGTTTATGAGTTCTACCGTGCGATTAGCGACAGCGTGCAGGGTATTATCGACGAGCTGGCGATGCCCCGGAGTCATATAGACCTAAGACCGAGATACGCGCAAAATAGGACAGAGGGAAAACAGTGGAAGTGTTTGCAGAAGCTCATCTGTTCTCCACATGTGAGGATGATCCACTCTCCTCTTGACGTTTACCGGTCGAATTTCCAGAGCCAGACCAGACCGGATGCCACACTCGAGAGGAGCAGGTGCGACCCATCAGGTGACCAGCGCAGTGCCACCGCATCTGCGGATGGAGCAGGATACTTGCTCTGCAAGGTGAATGAAGCGAACTGGTGCCCAGCGGGGCACTCAGAGAGATCAACCCGGTTTCCAGCACCGTAGTCAGCCAGAACACGTCCATTTGGACTCCAAGCAAAGGCCAGAGGCGTCTTCACCGCCTGAAGCTGCGCTGCACATTGGTTCGTCAACCCCACAGCGCCTGTCTCGTTCCTCTCTCTGGCTATCTCCGTGACCTTTCCGAACTTGGTCTCAGCAGAGATCACCTCAGGTGAGTCGAGCAAACCCCAAAAGCTCAGGTCAGGGATGAGATAGCGTCCATCAGCAGACCAGGCGGCAAAGCTGGTCCTCCAACTGTGGGTGGTATAGACCTCCGATGAGTATGCTACCGCCACCTGGGTCAAAGCTGGTTGCCACAACGTGAACGAGGCATCGCCATCAGGGTTTCCTCTCGCGCCCAGTGGAGGTGCTGCTGGCAGGAACTGGGTGGGAAGCAACCGCTCAGGGATCACGGTTCCCTTTGGCCCCCAATGATAGGCCAAGGCAGGAGGCAACGGGAACGACTTGGAAGTGAGAAGCACCCGACGCTCCAGATCCCACTGTGCATACGAGGGAGTCAGAGGGTTCTGCTGGTCGAGCAACACCTGGGTCTGTGTTCCATCTCGGTTCATCAGCACGATCCCATCCAGCGAGGGAGATGGTGCTGCAACGTGAAATGTGAAAGCGAGCCGCTGCGTGTCAGGGGACCAGATGACATGCAGATAGGAGATCACCAGCGCACTCCCTCCACCTTGCTTCTGCTGAGGCACACGTGCAGATGGTCCACTGATAGAGCCCGAAGATCTGTTGAGTGTCTGCACAATCGCCTCATCGGGATGCAACTGGCGAAGCAGTTGGCTGGTGCGTGCCTCATAGAGGTTGACCAGCCCAGGCACGGAAGCCACGGGCGAACAGTTCTGCCAGTAGCCTAACACCGCGATGAGCGTACTATCAGGCGACCACATGGCATCCCTCAGACAAGTGATGCCATCCCGCTGAGGAAGGACAGGAAGACCCGAACCTGGGTGAGAGGGATGTGCTTGTGGTGCGTAAGCCCTTCTGAAGCTCTCTATCATTGCAGAGGGAGAGACGCGGCTCACGCTGAGCAGCACGAGCAGCAAGAGCAGGATGCTCACGGTGCAGGTCAATCGCCAGCGCCGCCTGTATGGAGAGCGTTGCCATCTCAGCAAAGGAGAGGTCAACCCGAAGTGCTTGCTCTCTCCCAGAGGGTCACGTTGTTCCAGGTCGGTGATGGTGACCTTGTCGCCCTCTTCGTCCGCTGCGTGCTGCTCGCGCTGCTCGCAGGTGTCCATGCCTCTTCCCTTCAGCACCTTTTCCATGAGCTGGCTCTCCTCACTTCGTCTGGCACAACGTTTCAAAAGCAGAAATTGTTAACTGACAGATACATTGGCTCATGTCCACTTTTGGGGATAGATGAGCTTATCCATCGAATCTTTCTCAAGATTCGTGCTTGTTAACCAGGTTGAAATAACTCATCAATTCACTGATTCACCAAAAGTGGACCTGAGCCAGGATATGCGTCAGAATCACACGTCAGGAGGCACCACCTGTTTTTGCTCATGAGCAATCGGCTTCCTCCACATGAAGTGTGCTTACTGGCTCTGAGAGAGATGTTCTCACTGAACAGGCCCTTGTATTCCTCCTGATGAGCAAGACACGGGTTCCCATTCCTCCTTGAGGCAAGCAAGAGAAGCAGGAAGTCAAAGGGAACTCAGCGGCATCACGCCGCCGAGTTGCTTGTCTGCTAAGCGAAGAGAGCAGACAGAGACGACTCAGGGACACAAAAAGCATTGCGTATCCGGTGCAACTGGCAGCGTGCAAGAAATGTCCACGAACCAGCGCTCCAGACCGCTCACATGCTCGCGATGCGTTTCTCCTTGGGCCATGACCTGCTTGGTTAAGCAGACGCCTATGCCAGAGGTAGTGGTGAGCAGTCGGACGACGGGCGGCCTGTCCTTCCAGATCATGGCCTGGACAAACTGGACGATGGTCTCCAAGCCCGCTGGCCTGGATGCGGTGCTGGCGCAGCGTACTGCTGTGCTCAATCAGACTTCCGACTCGTTCTACGAGCACCAGCCTCCCCTGATGGCTTAACTCCCTGCAACGAGTTGATACATCCTTCTCAAGCGCTCAGCGTCACAAGGTCGTCACAGAAGTCGGTCCCAGACCAAAGCACCTGGCCCTCACGCGAGGTGCTTTGGGGTGAGCCTTTCCATGCTTGCTCACCCCACTGCTGTCTCACCATCCTCTGCCGTGGAGAGGGCCTCACAGGGCAGCCTGCGTCCGTTCCCCGCTCGTCGGGTGAAGAACTGAGCTACACGCCGATGGGCATGGCATCAGATGAAGATGCCGGGACAGCCACAGCTGGCTTGGCTTCTTCCATAGGCTCAGGTTTTACTGGGGGCAGGTTGAAGGGCACAAACACTTCTTCCGGTGCCGCCCCATGTTCTCTGATGCTATTCGTCTCGGTCCAGATGACCCAGATCGCGAGTGCCTGACTAAAATCCATGATCTGCTTTCCTCTCTTGGGTCATTTCCTCTTTTTGCTTTCCTTGCTTCTGTGTTCACCAGCGTGAACTTCTGCTCAAAGTGTACGTGACCCAAGGGCAAAACACATCGGGAGAATTCCGTGAATCGACTCCGTATCTCTGGAGGACTGGACGGACCCAAAGCCAGAGGGACTACGGAGAATCCCGTAGAAGAGGTCAGACCAGATGGTGCTCCATGGCGTAGCGGGTGGCGGCTACTCGAGAGGAGACCCCGATCTTGCTATAAATGGAGGTCAGGTGGGTGTCAACGGTGCGCGGGCTGATGATCAGGCGTTCGGCCACCTGCTCATTGGTCAGTCCCTGGGCCACCAGTCGCAGCACCTCGATCTCCCGAGCGGTCAGTCCGTCGGGAGAGGTGGAGGCTTTGCGAGTCTGTGGAACAGAGGATGGTCCTGCTGGAGCCGTCGTCGGCATCGTCACGGCTCCCTGTGCTGCCAGCACTTGCTCCAGCGTCATGGCTCGTCCTTGGGTCCATGCGGCGGCAAAGAGCTTCTCCCCCACGTGGGTGCGGGCAGTAGCGATCGCACGCTCATACTCAGTTCGGAAGATCGCGAGCAGAGGTGCATGGAGGTCTTCGCGTAGCGTTTCGGCCGCTCCCCAGAGGCGGGCCGCCCATTCTCCCTCTCCCTGTGCTGCGACGACCTCGGCTAATCCTTCCACATAGAAGGGGATATTCCACCGCTCGTCACCCTCACTGGGAAACGCTGCATAGTCTCGACTATATTCAACTCGGAAGGGTATGCGAGGAATATTGCGCTGCTCGTCGCCCTCCCTGGCGAGCATGAGGATTTCTTCATAGTGGCGGCGCGCGACTGGGTAGTTCCCCTGGCGCGCTTGCACCCGCGCCAGCACGAAGAGCGCCTCGGCCTGGACGTCTGCTGCGGCGAGGTTGCCTTGCCCGAGGAGCACGACCTCTGCTGAGCGGATGAGCGAGAAAGCAACTCCCACCGTCTGGCCTGCCTCTCGGAAGATCCTGCAGGCTTCCTCCAGGAACGGGCGAGCGCTGAGAGCATCCCCCTGGCCATAACAGAGGAGCAGGCCCAACAGGAAGTGCATCTGGGCCATGCCTCCCACGTTGCCCAGATCCCTAAAGAGCGCCAAGGCCTCCTCGTAGTGGGCTCGTGCCCC
>WNGQ01003248.1_pt1 | contig 16387 bp, 18 predicted proteins | sample 5407661 | NCBI WGS metagenome assembly WNGQ01 (sample SAMN13153382, study PRJNA577476) | soil metagenome | isolation source: 60 cm soil or saprolite under Garry oak tree replicate 2 | place: USA:California | collected 2016-06-15 | reverse complement strand
CCAGATCGAAGCCTATCTGGCCGACGATCTTTGGCTCGAACTCGCGCGCCACGCCAATGCCATGGCCGATCGGCTTGCAGCAGGGCTTGCCGCCGCAGACCTCGTCCCGGTGTGGCCGGTGGAGGCCAATGAGGTGTTCGTCGCGTTGCCGTCGCGGGTCGACGCGCGGCTCAAGGCGGCGGGAGCGAGCTATTATCCGTGGACGACCGATGCACGATCCAACAGCGTTGCGCCGCCGCGCGATGCAACGCTCGTGCGCCTCGTCACCTCGTTTGCCACCACCGCGGACGAGGTCGACCGCTTCGTGGCGGTCGCACGTGCTTTTTGATGCCACGCCGACGCCCAAGCTACGCCCTATTCCCGGCTATCGTTGCAGGCACACACAGACAAGTTATGCGGTCATTGACCGCGCTGCGTTTCGCGCTTGCGGTCACCTCCGGGCTCGAACGCAGGTAATCCGATCGGGGGATCGTGTCTTGAAACAGCGAGTTCTAGTTTGCGCGAGCATCCTCGCATTCACGCTCGCGGCGGCGCCGGCGGGATTGGCGCAACCGGTTCCGCCTCCTTACCCCGGCACCGTCTACCCGGGCGATGGAATGATACTTCCGCCCTACGAGGTCGCCGCGATCGTGCGCTCGACTGGGCTCGAGCCGCTCGGCCGGCCGGTCCGTCAGGGACAGGCCTATGCCGTGCGCGCGATCGATGATGCCGGTGAAGAAGTTCGGGTGATCGTGGATGCCCGCCTGGGGCGCATCATCAAAGTCGTTCCGCTGATGGAACCCCGCTACGCCATGCCGCTCCTGCGGCCGCCGGCATTCGGGCGGCCACCGCGGCCGGTGGCCATGGTTCCCGATGGCGGCATCGAAGGTCCGCTGCTGAACGCTCCTGGTGCGGGCGGATTAGGGCCCACAGCGGGTGCGCCGCACGAGCCCCCCGCGCCAGCCGGCCCGCCGCTGCCGCGGCCACGGCCGAAGGTGGCCACAGGTACGGTCACCGCGCCGGCTAGTCCGGCGACGGCACCCGCCGACCCGTATGACTATGAGTGAGATCCGCAAAATGAAAGCGCCCCGGAAACCGGGGCGCTCCCTCGGATCGAGCTGACCGCTTACGCAGCCTTGGCTTCGACGACCTTGGCCTGGCCATTCCCGATCGGGATCTGGCGGGGCTTCTTCGCCTCGGGAATCTCGCGCACGAGATCGACGTGCAGGAGTCCGTTCTCGAGGGTCGCACCCTTGACCTGGACATAGTCGGCAAGCTGGAAGACGCGCTCGAACGCGCGCGCCGCGATGCCCTGGTAGAGCACCTCGCCGCTGTTCTTCTCGTCCTTCGTCTGTTTCTCGCCTTTGATCGTCAGCGTGTTTTCCTTCGCTTCGATCGAAAGCTCGTTCTCGCTGAAGCCGGCCACCGCCACCGAGATGCGATAGGCGTTCTCGCCGGTGCGCTCGATATTGTAGGGCGGATAGCCCGGAGTGGCCTCGAAGCCGTCGAGCATGGAGAAGAGCCGGTCGAAACCGACGGTCGAACGATAGAGGGGAGCAAGATCGAAAGTTCGCATGGCATAACCTCGTAGTTGAGCGAAATGCTGATGGTCCGCCCCAGCGGGCCGGACCGGTTCGTTTGCGCAGCCCCGAGGGGCCTGCGCGTACCCCATGTGGGGATCGGGCCGAGGTGCTGCAAGAGGGGCAATAGGTTGAAAATATACGAGATTTTCTCGAAATTCCGGCGAGTTGCGGGCGCTCCTGGCCACGCCGATTCCTGCCTGTCGGTTGGATTGAGGGAACCGCGCGCCCTGCTATAAGGCGTGCGCGAGCCTTCCCGCATGACCCTCGTTTCCATCCCCGCCAATCCGGTGCCGGACGCCGTCGTCACGGGAACCCTCAAGACCCCCGACGGGGTGTCGCTGCGTTTCGCGCGCTGGGCGCCGCCGCCGGGCCGCAAGGGCACGGTCTGCCTGTTTCAGGGCCGCTCCGAATTCATCGAGAAATATTTCGAGACCGTACGCGACCTGCGCGCTCGCGGCTTCGCCGTCGCCACCCTCGATTGGCGCGGACAAGGGCTGTCGGACCGGGTGCTGCGCAACCCGCGCAAAGGCTATGTGCGGAGTTTCTCTCAATACCAGATCGATCTCGAAGCCTTCATCAACGAGGTTGTTCTTCCCGATTGCCCGCCGCCGCTGTTTGCGCTCGGCCAGTCCATGGGCGCGACGATTCTGCTGAACGCGGCCCACGCTGGACATCGCTGGTTCGATCGCATGGTCCTGCTCGCACCGATGATCGCGCTCCCGGGAATGCGTCGGCTCGCGACGACCCGCATCATGGTCAAGGTCCTGCGCTCGATCGGCCTCAGCGCGCTCTACGTTCCCGGCGGCAGCGCATCGGCGATGATGCAGCGTCCTTTCGCCGGCAACCTGCTCACCTCCGATCCCGTGCGCTACGCCCGCAACGTCGCGGTGCTCGAGGCCGAGCCGGCGCTGGCGATCGGTTCGCCGACGGTGGGGTGGGCGGATGCCGCGTTCCGGGTGATGAGCGAGCTGTCCGAAGCGCGCTACCCTGCAAGCATCCGGCAGCCGATTCTGATCCTCGCTGCGGGCATGGACGGGATCGTATCGACGCCCGCGATCGGCGAATTCGCGCTGCAGCTGCGTGCCGGCTCGCACCTCGTCGTGCCGGGCGCGCGCCACGAACTGCTGATGGAGCAGGATCGTTTTCGCATCCAGGCCTTGGCCGCGTTCGACGCGTTCGTGCCGGGCACCCCGCTGTTCAAGTGAGCGGGACTGAAGGATCGGGCGTGAGGTCTTGCGTCTGACGCCTATTTACCGCCGAGCACCTCCATCGCCTCCGCATGCACGCGCTTGTCGCCGGCCGCGATGATGCGCCCGCCCGCGTGCGGGGCGTCTCCCTCCCAGGTGGTGATGATCCCGCCGGCGCCGGCGATGATCGGCACGAGCGGAAGCACGTCGTAGGGCTTGAGCTCCGTCTCGATCACCAGATCGACGTGGCCCGCCGCAAGCATGCAATAGGCGTAGCAGTCGCCGCCGTAGCGCGATAGCCGCACCGTCTGCTCGACTCGGCCGAAGGTCTCACGGTCGTGCGCATTCATCAGCAGTGGGCTGGTCGTGAACAAGACCGCCTTGGCGAGATCGGCGCAGGCGCGTACCCGCAAATCGCGTTCTCCGGTCGGACCGCGGTAGTGCGCCCGTCCGCCGTCGCCGCTGAAGCGCTCGCGGATGAAGGGTTGGTTCATCATGCCGAACACCGGTTCGTCCGAGCGCAGCAAGGCGATCAGCGTGCCCCAGGCCGGCATGCCGGAGATGAAGGATTTCGTCCCGTCGATGGGATCGAGCACCCATACATATTCGGCGTCGGCGCGCTCCTTGCCGTATTCCTCGCCGATGATGCCATGATCCGGAAAGGTTCGGCGGATGAGCGTGCGCATCGCCGTTTCGGCCGCATGATCGGCGGCGGTGACGGGATCGAAGCCGCCGGGGCGGCCCTTGTCCTCGATGCTGAGCGCGGTGCGGAAGAACGGCAGGATGGTCTCGCCCGACACGGTTGCGAGCTCATTCACGAACGCCGAAAAGTCGATCGCCGTCATGTTGCGCGCCCCTCACCGGCGCCGCCATTCGACCTATCGAAGACCGGCATGTCCGGCAACCGCCCGCGCCGCCTTGTCGGTCCGGCGGCACCATGCGAGGTAGCATTGCCGGCCCGTGCTCGGCCGGTCAAAGGCCGGGTTCATGAGCATTCAAAGCGCCGTGCGCACGGCGATTTCGGGCGCCGCCATCACGCTCGTCGCCACGCTGGTCTCGATCTACATCGTCAGCCAGTTCCTGCGCAATTCGGTTGGCGTCATCGCGCCCGACCTGGCGGCGGATCTCGGCCTTTCACCGGCCGAGATCGGTCTCTTGTCGAGCATCTTCTTTTTGGCGTTCGCCGCCGTCCAGATTCCGCTCGGCATGGCGCTCGACCGATTCGGCCCGCGGATTTGTCTGGTGGTCGGCGCAGCGATCACGGTCATCGGCGCCGTCGTGTTCGCGTGCGCTGCGAGCCCCGGGGTTCTGATCTTCGGCCGGGCGCTGCTGGGGTTGGGAACGGCGGGCTCGTTCGTGGCCTCGCTCGCCGTCTACGCCCGGCGGTTTCCACCCGATCGCTTTGCCACGCTCGCCGGGCTGCAGGTCGGGATCGGAACGCTGGGAGCGCTCCTGGCCACGGCTCCGCTCGCCTTTTCGACCGCGACGATTGGGTGGCGCGGAAGTTTTCTCGGCGTAGCAGCGGTCACGTTTCTGATCGGCCTGTTGATTGCGCTCGTGGTCAAGGACAACGCTGCCTCCGCGCGCAGCCGCGAGACGTTGCGCGAGAGCTTGTCCGGCATTCTTGCGGTCCTGCGCACCGCGTCCGTTGGACGGCTGTTTGTCATGAACCTCGTGGCCTATTCGACGTTCGGCCTCATCGTCGGCCTCTGGGGCGGGCCCTACCTCACGCACATCTACGGCTACGACCTCGAACAGCGCGGCAGTTTCCTGCTCATCCCGGTGCTCACCCAGATCGTGGGATCCATGCTGTGGGGGCCGCTCGACCGCCTGACCGGGAGCCACAAGCTGCCGGTCCTGGTGGGCGCCGTCGCGACGGCCGCGGCGCTCGGCTACCTCGCGCTGGTGGGAACGCTCACGCCGTTCATGCTGGTCGCGTGGTTTGCAGCCTTTGGTTTTCTGAGCGCCTACGGCCCGGTGCTGGTCGCGCACGGCAAGGCGTTGTTCTCGCCCCATCAGGTTGGACGCGGCCTCACCGTGCTCAACATGGGCACCATGGGCGGCACCTTCCTGGCCCAGAGCATCAGCGGGTTCGTGATCGGAATGTTTCCCACAGGGCCGGACGGCGCCTATGAGCTTGTCGCTTATCGCCTGGTATTCGGCCTGCAGGCGGGATTTATCTTATTGACCACTCTTGTCTATTTTGGTTCGCGCGATCCCATGACGGACCGCGGGATAGGGACGAAACCGACGCTTCCTGCATAGCAAGAGGGGCACCCATGCCCCACAAAAGGGTAAACATCACTTACTTTTCCCCTTGCTATTTGTGCGTTGCGGTGTATGTTTTTGCGGTGCGGTAGCGCCTGGCGTTACCGCCGCCCTCCTTGGGCGTTTCCTCCCTAGACTTGGGCCGCTTGCTGTTGCAAGCGGCCCTTTTTTTCGAAGATCGTGAACGGCTGCTTACTCGGCCGCCGCCCGGTAGGGCCGCAATTCCTGGATCGGGATGGCGGCAAGGCAATCGGCGAGCGTCTCGAGGTCGGCAGCCAAGCGCGCGAAGGACGCCGAGCGCTCGAAATGCCGCTCGTCCATGTAAAGCGCGCGGTTGAGTTCGAGTTGGATGGCGTGCAGGCCGGTGGCCGGGTTGCCGTAGTGCTCGGTGATGAAGCCTCCGGCATAAGGCTTGTTGCGGCTGACCGAGTAGCCTTGCGCGCGCAGCGTCGATTCGATCGTCTCCGCCACCGCCGCCACGCAACTGGTGCCATAGCGGTCACCGAGCACCACGTCGGCGCGCGGACGCTCGTCCTTGGCACCGGCGCTCGAAGGCATGGAATGACAATCGATCAGGACGGCGGCTCCGAAGTCCCTATGAACGCGCGTGAACAGGCGGCGCAGGGCGCGGTGATAGGGCTTGTAGAGCCCCTCGATTCGCCTGATCGCGTCGTCGACGGGAATGCGCTGGCGGTAGATTTCCTGGGCATCACCCACGACCCTCGCAACGGTGCCCAATCCTCCCGCCACGCGCATGGAGCGGGTGTTGGCGAAGGAGGGCAGCCGGCCGTCGAACATGCGGGGATCGAGTTCGTAGGGCTCGCGGTTGACGTCCACGTAGCAGCGCGGAAAGTGCGCCCGCATGAGCGGATAGCCCCGCCCCACGACGCCGAGGTTGAGTTCGTCGACGAAGCTGTCCTCGGAGCGGCGCAGCGTCGTCATCTCGAGCCGCGAGGCGGTCAGGAACGCGCGCGGATACACGCTTCCGCTGTGTGGGGAGTTGAACACGACCGGCCCGCGCCACTCGGCCGGCTCGAGGATCTCGAAGGGAGGGTCGAGCTCGTCTTTCACTTCGGACATGACAAATGGTCGGCTTTGACGTGACCTGTGATGGCGCTCCCGGCCCGGCGCTTTTGGCCACCACTATCGCTGGAAACCAGCTATTGTCCATGGGGCCAAAGGCGGATGCCAAAGGGGGGCCGGGTTCACCCGTTATTTACCCGGCGTCCGGCTTATGGACGCAGGCAAAAAAACAAGGGGGGCGCGGGGCGGTCACTCACCATCCCGGGCGGGCTGGAAGATGGCGAAGATTATCCTTGCCGAAGACGACAACGATATGCGGCGCTTCTTGGTGAAGGCGCTGCAGAATGCCGGTTACGACGTGATCTCCTTCGACAACGGGCTCTCGGCCTATCAACGGCTGCGGGAAGAGCCGTTCGAGCTTCTGCTCACCGACATCGTCATGCCGGAGATGGATGGGATCGAATTGGCGCGCCGCGCCTGCGAGCTCGATCCCGACATCAAGATCATGTTCATCACCGGTTTTGCGGCCGTGGCGCTCAATTCCGATTCGGCCGCGCCGAAAAATGCCAAGGTGCTTTCCAAGCCGGTGCATCTGCGCGAGCTCGTCAACGAGGTGCAGAAGATGCTCGCCGCCTGACGCGGGGTGGCGGTCCTTGCCTCGTCTCGATGGAGCCGATATGACGGAAGCGGGCCCGGGCGCGTAGCTCAGCGGAAGAGCACTACCTTGACATGGTAGGGGTCACAGGTTCGATCCCTGTCGCGCCCACCATCAATCCCCGCGAAATTCGGCTGTTGCTCGATCATCGCGCACTGACCTTCCTCGACCTAATATTTACAGCGCCACTCTCACCAGCATCTTGCCGAAGTTCTTACCCTGCAGCATGCCAAGGAACGATGCGGGCGCATTCTCCAGCCCGTCGACGATATCCTCGCGATATTTGAGGCGACCTGTGCGCACCCATTCGCCGACATCGCGCAAAAAATCGGCTTGTTTCGCGGCGAAATCCGAGACGATGAACCCACGCAGGAGCAGGCGTTTGCGCAACACCGAAAACATGTCGGGCCCGGGCATCGGGGTCGTGGCGTTGTATTGCGCGATGAGCCCGCATACGGGAATGCGCGCAAAATCGTTGAGCAGCGGCCACACCGTCTGCTGCACGGCGCCGCCGACGTTCTCGAAGTAGACGTCAATGCCCTTGGGACAAGCGGCTTCGAGTTGTTTTGCAAGATCCGCCCCGCGATGGTCGACACAAGCATCGAAGCCCAGCTCGCCGGCGACGAAGCGGCACTTCTCAATGCCGCCGGCGATCCCGACCGCGCGGCATCCTTTGATTTTGGCGATTTGCCCAACCACCGACCCGACGGCGCCGGAGGCCGCCGCAACAACGACAGTCTCCCCAGGCTTTGGTCGACCGATTTCGAGAAGACCGACGTAGGCGGTCATCCCCGGCATACCGAGGACGCCGAGCGCCGTCGAGACAGGCGCCGCCTTCGGATCGAGCTTGCGCAACCCCGCGCCATTCGAAAGCGCGTATTCCTGCCAGCCGCCATAGCCGAGCACGATGTCGCCAACCGAATATTTTGGATTGCGCGACTTGACGATCTCCCCGACCGTGCCGCCGACCATCGGTTGCCCGATGGCAGCCGGCGTCGCATACGACTTTGCGGCGCTCATGCGACCACGCATGTATGGGTCGAGCGAGAGATAGACGATGCGCATGAGCACCTCGCCCTCGCCAGGCTCCGGCGTCGGCCTTTCCGTCAACTCGAAATTACCGAGGCTGGGTGGTCCTTCGGGTCGGCTCTTCAGCAGGATTTGACGGTTGACGCTTCCAACCATCGATACGCTCCCTCAGGTCGGCTGGATGCAATTTTCGCAAAGCACAACCCCCTCGGCGGGCTACATCACCGTTACGTCAGAGTCCAGGTTTTCGGTACACAAAGGGCATGTACGCCTGGCGCGGAGGCGTCGCGGTCCCACGTCCTCTCGGCAGGGCCCCCGCTCGCGCAAGTTATGTTTTGTACCTTACCGTTCTCGGTAAACGGCAGCTCGTGCACGTCGGCGTTTTGCCAAGCGATCTTTATGGTCGAAGCGGACCGAGATCGTCCCAATTCGAGCGCGCCTGCCGCGTCGCGCGGATCGTCCGCCGTCGTTTACCAGGGCCCAATGTAAAGAACGAGCGCCGCCAGCATCACGGCGAGACACATGGCGGCGCAGGTCAGGATTGCGGCGAAGCCGAGCCATGGCGTGCTGACGCCGAAATCGGCGGCGAGCTCCCGACCGTGTGGGGTGTCGACGGCAAGCCGCTCGGCAAACAGAGCGTTGGCGAGCGCGAGCAACAAATAGAGTCCGCCCAAAATCGCGGAAATCGATATCACGCGCGCCGCAACGAAGGCGGCAAATGTCGGATACCCGGCGAGGAGAGCAATCGCGATCACCGCCAGCACGAGCCAGCCGAGACCGCGCAGCCAGCGCGCGAGTCGGGGTGTTTTCTCGTTCGCTGCGCCATGCCGGTGCGACAGCAACAGGTGAAGCAGCAAGGCACCGGTGACGAGAGCAAACAGCATATTGGTGGCAGCGCTCATGGCCGCCGGCGCGGCAAGTGCCTTGTGGACGGCGAGCGCCAACACCAGCACGCCCAGCGCCCGCGTCCCCCAGACGAGATAGCTGGCGAGCGAGCGGGCGGTGAGGTCGTCGACTGCGATCAGGCGGCGCCGCGGGGCATCGGGCGCAAACACGCCCAGCGCGACAGCGCGGCCGAACGCGGCGATCACAATCCCGGCAACGAATCCATAGGATATCTCAATCATACGCACTTCGGTTGCCTCGAGCAGCGTGATCGTCAGGAGCGGCGTGGCGAACGCAAGGCAGAGGAAAACGCCGAACGAGGAAAGCGCCTTGGAAAACCTGTCGGGCGTGGCGGCTGCGGCGGTCAATCGGCGCTGCCACCCGAACCAAAGCATTGCCACCGCGATCGCCAGCACCGTCAAAACGAGCAACGCCACCCCCACGCGCGGCCAGCCGTGACTGTCTTGGACCGCCGTCGACCAATTTTGCAAATAGCGACCGAGCCCGATGAATTCGCCGGGAAGCGCGTGCGCCGCGGCCAGCCAGATGGATGGGGAGAGCACGCTCGGAGCCGTTGTTATGAGCTGCCGGTCGTCGGCATCGATGTGCGCGGGCGGCGGCGCACTTCGTGGTTGCGCCGGATCCGACGAGATGCCCATCTCGGTGAACAAAGCCAGATACTTCTTCGCGACTATGGCATTGCCTTCCGGCGTCCAATGCCAGCCGGCAACCGGATAACCAGGGGCGTCTTCGAATGTGGTGTAGGGGATCTTTTGCGCCTGCAGGTAGGTTTCGAGCCTCGGTTCGTGGCGCTGCAAACCGACCACTAGGCGCGCCCCGCGCGCTTCCACCGTCCGCCGCATCATGCCGATCACGTCTTCGGTCGGGTCGGGGACGATGATCTCGCGATTTCGAAGAGCTCGGGAGGCATCGACGACGAAGCGGACGAGCGCAAAATGACCGAGCCATGCGCTGTCGCTGTTGTCATCGCGGCTCGGTCGCGGCAGGGGGTAACCGCGAACTTGCCATTCGCCATCGCCCGTACGCACGAAATACGGCTTGTGATACTTCCGGTAGCGATAACTGCTGGTATTGTCGTCGCGATCGTTGTCGACGCAAAACGTCAAGACCACATATTTCGGGTTGATCTCATTCCAAAGCCGCTTCATCAATAAAAATTGCTGATCGGTTCCGTAGCCGGAAACGCCGGCATTGACGATCCCATACCGCGGCAGCGCTTTCTGCAGAAGATCGCTGAAACGCTCATTCGCCTCGGCGTCATAGCCGTAGGTGAACGAGTCGCCCAGAAAGAGGAATCGATCCGGCGCAATATCGCTCAGCTCTCGCTCGCGCAGTCCAAGACTGTTGTGTCTTACTGAAATCGTACGATTGCCGCTCGTTTGCTGCGCGGCGGCGTTTGGCACGGGGACCCAGCCGAGCTCCGGATCAAACTGGAAAGCCTCTCCGAGTTCGAAGCGGCTTGGCCCGCTGAAATCGATGACGCGAAGCAGAAGTTCGGCGGCAAAAAGTATCGCGACAATGATCGCGCCCAATACAAGCAAGCCGCGCAACAGCAAGCTGCTGCCGCCGCGCCTTGAAGCCAAATCAGTCAACGGTTGCTCCATGGTTACCCAATATTTTTCCTAATCAGGGCTCAAATGGGGTCGGCGAGCGGTAGCTCGCCAGAAATTACGCTGGGCGGGCATAGCGCGGATTTCGGGACCTCAATCCGGCTCGAATTCGTCCTTGTAGTTCTGCTTCAAGGCGGGGTCCTGCTCGTCCTTGACGAGATAGCAGTTGCCGGCCGCCAGTACGTCGATCTCCGAGCCCATGAAGCAGCGGAAGGCATCCTCGGGCGTGCATACGATCGGCTCGCCGCGCACGTTGAAGCTCGTGTTGACAAGGACCGGACACCCGGTCAGGGCGTGAAAGCGGCTGATGAGATCGTGGTAGAGCGGATTGGTCTCGCGATGCACCGTCTGCACGCGGGCGGAATAATCGACGTGCGTCACCGCCGGGATGCTCGAGCGCGGCACGTTGAGCTTGTCGATCCCGAACAGCTGTTGCTCCTCGCTCGTCATTTCGCGGCGATGGCGCTCGCAGACCGGGGCGACCATGAGCATGTAGGGACTGTCGACATCGATGTCGAACCAGTCCGACACGTACTCGCGCAAGACCGACGGCGCAAACGGGCGAAAGCTCTCGCGGTACTTGACCTTTAGATTGAGCTTCTTCTGCATGTGCGGGTCGCGTGGATCGGCGAGGATCGAGCGATTGCCGAGCGCGCGCGGACCAAACTCCATTCGCCCCTGGAACCAGCCCACGGCCTTGCCGTCGGCGAGCGCCTGCGCCGTGCGGTCGATGAGCCGATCGCGCGGCAGCGTGGCGTAGCGCGCGCCCGCCGCCTCGAGCCGCGTCTGCGTTTCGCCATCGTCGAATTCCGGGCCGAGATAGGAGCCCACCATGCCGTCCGGCGTATTGGCGACCGCGCGCGGCCGGTCGGCATAAAGGTGATAGATGGTCAGCGCCGCGCCGAGCGCGCCGCCGGAGTCTCCGGCTGCGGGTTGCACCCAGATGTTCTCGAACTTGCCGTCGCGCAGCACCTTGCCGTTTGCGACGCAGTTGAGCGCTACGCCGCCGGCAAGGCACAGATTCGCTTCGCCGGTCTCCACCGCGAGGCTGCGGGTGAGGCGCAGCACCGCCTCTTCGATCACGGCCTGGATCGACGCCGCGAGGTCCATGTGGCGTTGCTCGAGCGGCGCTGCGGGCATGCGCGGCGGTCCATCGAACAGCGCGTCGAAGCGATCGTTCGTCATCGTAAGCCCGGTGCAGTAGTTGAAGTAGTCGAGGTTGAGGCGAAACGAACCGTCGGGCTTGAGGTCGATCAGATTGTCGTAGATGAGCTGCGCGTATTTCGGCGTTCCGTAGGGGGCGAGCCCCATCACCTTGTACTCTCCGGAATTGACCTTGAATCCGGTGTAATACGTGAACGCCGCATAGAGCAGGCCGAGACTGTGGGGAAAGTTGATTTCCTTCTGGATCTTCAACTCGTGGCCGTTGCCGACCCCTGCCGATGTCGTCGCCCATTCGCCGACGCCGTCCATCGTGAGAACCGCCGCTCGCTGAAAAGGCGAGGGATAGAACGCCGAAGCCGCATGACTCAAATGGTGCTCCGAGAACGCAAGCCGCTTGTCCCAGTCGAAATTCGGTTCGAGCGCTTTCAGCTCGCCAGCGAGCAGCGATTTGAGGAAGAGCTTTTCGCGCAGCCATAATGGCAGCGCCATGCGGAATGAGCTGAAGCCCCGTGGGCTGAAGGTGAGATAGGTTTCGAGCAGGCGCTCGAACTTCAGAAAGGGCTTGTCATAGAAGGCGACGTAGTCGACGTCCGCGAGCGTAACACCGTCGGCCTTGAGGCAATACTCGACCGCATGGCGCGGATAATTGGCATCGAATTTCTTGCGGCTGAAACGTTCTTCCTGCGCGGCGGCCACGATGCGGCCATCGGCGATCAGCGCGGCCGCACTGTCGTGATAGAACGCGGAAATCCCGAGGACGCGCATGAGCTCGTCAGAACAGCGTGTAGATGAACGGCGCAACCGCCGTGCCCTTGGTCAGCACGATGAGTCCGCCGAATAGGGCCATGACAATGAATACCGGGAGCAGCCAGTATTTCTTGCGCTCCAGCAAGAACGCGGCGAATTCGCGAAGAAAGGAGACCATCGCGCGCTCAGAATTGGTTCATGAGGCTGTTGGGGGGCGGGCCTGGAGGCTGTCTCGGTTCCCAGTAACTTTTGCGCTCCGGCTCGAAGCGAAGCCGCAAAGGGTCTTTGCCGCTGAGCCGCATGAGCCAGCCGACCGGCGTGATGCAGCCATAGTACACGATCCCCAGCACGAGGGGGCTCACGACCGCGAACAGGACGAGGCCGAGCTTGGTCCACAACCGGTTCAGCGGGGCGAGCAGGCTCGGGCGGTAAAATGCGACGAGCGCGAACATGACGGCCGCTGCCAGCCAATAAGGCCAGCGCGTACCGCCCTCGTAGAACGACAAGGCTGCAACCAGCGCCGAAAAGCCGGCAAAGACGTAGCCGAACCCGCGATCCGACGAGGCTTGCACAACCTGCTCCCGGCCGTGAAGCTCATGGGAGCCAAAGTACCTGTCGTTCACGCTGTTAGTTCCCCGTGTCGATGCGCCGCTCACGCAGGAAACCGCATATTTGGAATGCGATTGCAACATACTGTTCCGGTTCCTCGGGAGGCAAGCGAAGTTCGCAGCGGAACGCCTCGGGAACATGCCCGCCATTCTTCGCTACCATTTGACCGCCGCGGATGCAGGACGGAGGTCGCGCCGATGTCCGTCCTGCGTCTGGCGTCTTCGATCCACACTCGGTCTCGGTTCCTGACCGCACGCCGGCGCGACGGCGTGCTTGAACCGCCGCATCGCGACGACCTGCGAGGCCTTCACGTGGCTGTCGCACAAGTGTCGAGTCCCTGTCAGACGACGCGGGCAGCTTCCGCGCAAGTGATTCGACGGCGGAGGCCCGATGGCCGTCATGCGCAGCGGCGCGTCGCTGATTGCGGCTTCGTCGGCGGCGATCGCGGCCGTCGGCGGCATCGCCAAGCCCGCGCTGAGCCGCGCCGCCGATCGACCGGTCATCACCCACGGCGTCCAGTCCGGCGACGTCTCCGTCGACTCTGGAATTGTCTGGGCGCGCGCGGACAGAGCCTCGCGCATGCTGGTCGAGGTGGCGACCAGCGAGAGCTTCAAGAATGTTCGCAGCGCGGTTTTCGTCGACGCTCTGCCGGAGACCGATTTCACCGCCAAGGCGTTGCTCGAGGGTCTTCCGGCCGGGCAGGACGTGTTCTATCGCATCCGCTTTCAGGATCATTCGTTTCCGAGCGCGTTCGGTTCGCCGCAGGTCGGGCATTTTCGCACGGCGCCGAGCGAACGGCGCACCGTCTCGTTCGTGTGGTCGGGCGATACCGCGGGCGGTGGCTGGGGCATCGACGAGTCGCGCGGGGGTATGCGCACCTATTCGACCATGTTGAAATCTCGGCCCGATTTTTTCATTCATTGTGGCGACCACATTTACGCCGACTGTCCGCTGCACGCGGAGCGCAAGCTTCCGAACGGCGAGATGTGGAGGAATATCGTCACTGAGGAGAAATCCAAGCTCGCCCAGACGCTCGCCGACTTCCGCGGCAATTACAAATACAACCTTCTCGACAGGAATGTGCTGGCGTTCAATGCCGAGGTGCCGCTGTTCGCGCAATGGGACGATCACGAAGTCAGCAACGATTGGTGTCCGGGCGAGGCGCTCGGTTGGAGCGGCTATGCCGACAAGAGCATACTCAAATTGGCCGCGCGCGGATGCCGCGCCTTCCACGAATTCATGCCGATCCGGGAGACGCTGGCCGAAGCCGGCCGGATCTATCGCAAGATCCCCTATGGTCCGCTGCTCGACGTCTTCCTGCTCGATATGCGCTCCTACCGCACCCCTTACGGCGAGGACGGGGCTGCCGCCGCGATCCTGGGGCCGACGCAGACGTCCTGGCTCAAACGCGAATTGATGAGTTCGCAGGCAACGTGGAAAATCATCGCCGCCGATTTGCCGATCGGCGTGGTGAGCGGCGACGCGATCGCGCAAGGCGACGGCAGCCCGCGCGGGCGCGAAATCGAGATCGCCGATCTCCTCGCCTTCATCAAGCATGCCGGCATCGGCAATACGGTATGGATCACCGCCGACATGCACTACACCGCCGCGCATTATTACGACCCCAACGCGGCCGTGTTCCAGGACTTCGAGCCGTTCTGGGAATTCATTTCCGGCCCCCTCCATGCCGGCACTTGGCGGCCGCAAACGCTCGACAACACCTTCGGTCCGCGCGCGGTTTTCCAGAAGGGATGCAGCGGCGCTCAGCGCGACGACCTGGCGCCCTGCTTCGGGCTGCAGTTCTTCGGCCATGTGGCGATCGACGGGGCGAGCGAGGTCATGACCGTCACGCTCAAGGATGTCGCCGACCGCGAGCTCTGGTCGACCAAGATCGAGCCGCGGATGGAGAAATGGTCGCGCGGCGTTCCGTCGAGGCGAAGCTGATCATTTGCGGGGCGTGGCGCCTCTTTCACACGGACCAGCGCTCGTGTAACGTCCGCCTCAGCAGCCCTTAAGCGGGACGTGCCGAGGTCTCCGTGCGCGCAATGGGCCGCGCTGGTGCCGTCGGCGGGCATCGCAGTCTCAATAAACCGACGTTCTTTTTTGCCGGTGCTGCGAGCATGCGCATGCGAAACGTCGTGTGCGGAGGAGAACACGATGCAGCTCATTCGTCGTCACTTCTTGCGCCTTGCCTGCGCCGCCGCCGCGACGTCCGCCGTATCGAGGACCGCGGGGGCGCAAACCTATCCCACGCGTTCCGTGCGGATCATCGTGCCATTCGCAGCCGGCGGCCCCGCCACCGTGTTGGCGCACGTCATCGCGCAGCCGCTGACCGAGACTTGGGGTCAATCGTTCTATGTGGAGAACTTGCCGACCGGTGCCAGCAACGTCGGCACCGCCACCGCCGCGAAGGCCCCGCCGGACGGCTATACATTGCTCATCGTGACCCCGAGCTTCGTCATCAATCCGAGCCTCTATCCCAAGCTGGCTTATGATCCGATCAGGGATTTCACCGCGGTCGCTTTGGCGGTGACGTCGCCTCACGTCTTGGTGGTCAACCCTTCGTTCCCGGCGCACAACCTGCAGGAACTGGTCGCGCTGGTGAAAGCAAATCCCGGCAAGTACAGTTACGCATCGGCTGGTACGGGGCAGTCGGCACAGCTGGCGGCCGAATTGTTCAAGCTCGCCTTCGGGCTCGACCTTCTGCATGTGCCGTTCAACGGCGGTGCTCCGGCAATGAATTCGACGATCGGGGGACATACGCCGATCGCGTTCAACGCGTTGCCGTCAGCGGCTGCGCTCATCAAGGAAGGCAAGCTACGTGCGCTGGCGGTGACGAGCGGCCAGCGCGCTACCGAGTTTCCCGACGTGCCGACCTTGGCGGAGGCGGGCGTCCCGGGCCAGGAGTCCCTGTTCTTCCAGGGCGTCGTCGTTCCGGCTGGAACGCCGAAGGAGATCGTCGACCAACTCTATCGCGAGATCGCCAAGATTCTAGTGCGACCCGAGGTGAAGGAACGCCTGGCGGCGATCGGCTTCGGCGTCTCCATCAGCTCCCCCGACGAGTTCCAGGCCCAGATCAAATCGGAAATGGCGAGGTGGGCGAAGGTCATTCGTGACGCGAACATCAAGCGAATCGAATGATCCGGAGGACCGCACATGAAAGGAGTGAAGGACTCGAGCGGGCTATACGAGGTGGAGCGTCGAGCCTATCACGCTGCGCGTCCAGGGTTTCGCATCGCTGAACTGCAGATTAGCCCTAAACAAAAGGTGCCCTGGCACTATCACACGAATGTCCACGACACCTTCTATGTCGTGACTGGAGCCATTCGCATCTTTCTCCAGCGTCCCAAGGAAGAGGTGCGACTGACGTCCGGACAAACCTATTCCGTCCCGCCGAAGCGCCCGCACCTCGTCACCAACGCCGGTGATACGTCTGCGGTGTTTTTGGTCCTGCAAGGCATCGGCGACTACGATTTTGTCCCCTTAGCCGATGCGCGAACCGGCGAACGGGGACGCCAACGACTTGGACGCCAAAAAGCGGTCCCATCTGGCTTTTCTGCTTGAGGGCGAGACAGGAGATGACTTGGACGCGGCATCGTCGCGCAAACCCTTGCGGTCGATGTGGCC
>WNGQ01009364.1_pt1 | contig 16396 bp, 22 predicted proteins | sample 5407661 | NCBI WGS metagenome assembly WNGQ01 (sample SAMN13153382, study PRJNA577476) | soil metagenome | isolation source: 60 cm soil or saprolite under Garry oak tree replicate 2 | place: USA:California | collected 2016-06-15 | reverse complement strand
GTGCGCAATGCCTACGCGCCCATCTCCACGACCCACGCTGGCAAGAGCCCATCCTGCTGGCGCTTGGCCTCATCGGGATGGAGTCACCAGATGAGGTATGTGCTTTTGTCGAGACAGCCATCCTTGCCGAAGGGAATGAGGCAAGAGCAAAGGGGCTTCATCCTAGTCCCTATGAGCCTCTGCTTGGTCGAGACTACCTCTTCGCGCTACGTTGTCTGGGAGATGACATTCCCGTCCGTTCTGCACGCGCAGAGCAGCTAACTGAACAACTCCTTCGCGAAATCACACAACAGACAGGCACGGGGCGATTTCAGAAGTATCAGGAAGCACTTGCCGAGGGACTCGGATATGTGGAGACCAGTGCATATGCATCCTTCCTGCTTCCTCATCTCTTCGAGAACATCGAGAGTACTGATCGCAGTCTTCGCCTCTGGTCTCTCTACAGCCTGGGGCGAATAGAGCACGCTGCTACTTTAGAGCAAAAAAAGGTGCATTGGCTCTTCCTACAGACGCTCCATGATGATGACCCATCTTTACGCATTGCGGCGCTCTGGGGCCTGGGCCAGATGCCGGGGCATGAATTCATTACTACTCTCCTGGAAGTACTGAGCAGCGATGCTGATTCTTCTGTGAAGGAGGCCGCGGTGAAGTATCTTGGCGAGCGCGGCGAGGGCTCTACACAGGTGACCAAGGCATTGCTTGATGTACTGCTCGAAGCTGATGCGCCTGGTGGTATCCTCCTGCGCAATGCGGTGGTAAAGAGCTTGGGGCAACTGGGCGACACTTCTCTAGAAGTCCTCTCCGCGCTCATTGCGCTTCTGCCACGTGACATTTTGTTGTCTTCACACGAAAGTGTCTTACAGAGTTTGCGGCAATTGAGCCAGTTGTCTTCCGAAGTCGTTCCTATGGTAGTCAACGCCCTCCAGGATGCTGCACCACGTGTTCGTGTTGCTGTCGCCAAAGCTCTGGAAACATTTGACCATATATCGCCCGATGTCCTCGAAGAGCTACGCAACGTCCCGCCACAGCGTTCTCCTGCCAGGACGTTCCAGGTGCCATTCTGCGTCAAACAATGGTATTGGCTTCCTGACGAAGTTGAAGCGCTGCTCCTCTACAAACTGCATGATCCCCAGACGCGCTGGGAAGCTGTGAAGGCGCTGGAACAGATGGAGGAGCTAACTGATCGCGCGGAGGATGCTCTTCTTATGGCACTCCATGATGAAAATGCTCAGGTGCGAGCACGAGTCATAGAGACGCTTAATGCCTTCGAAATGTCTGCGGAGGTGCTCGACACCTTCATCAATGTCCTGTCCAGTGATACAGATGCCTATGTGCGTGCTCGTATAGTGGAGTGCTTAGGTGACATGGAACAACCACTAGAGGACGTTATGCAGGCGCTTTTTCAGGCAATGCACGATACGAATGATCATGTACGAGCGTGTGCAGTGAAGAGTCTGGGACGCATAGCGCCAACCTCCTCCGAAGTTCTAGCAGAGCTACTTTTTGCTCTGCGTCATGACGCCTCCTTTGGTGTCCGTTGGGAAGTCGTAAAGTGTCTAGAAAACCTGAAGGAGCTACCCAAAATAACGGTCCCTGCAATTGTGCAAGCACTCACTGTTGAGAACTGGGCTGTACGTCAGGATTGCGCTCACCTTCTGGGAAAAAGTGGCTTCGGTAACAAACGAACCATACAAGCGCTTTTGACAGGTTTGTCAGATACCGAAATGCTTGTACGCAAAGCCTGCTCTCACGCTCTCGCACGGCTGGGGCAGCGATTTCCCCAGAGCAAAGAAACGATTACAATGCAATTAGTGCGAATTGTCCAAGCACGACAGAAAGATACTCCGGGATATAATACTCCTTGTGATGTTGCTTATGAGGCACTATGGCTCCTTGTCAATGGCGGTCCGTTCGAAAGTTGATAGCAGTGCCATGACTCCACACCCAACATGAATTACTTTTTACTTAGGCATGAGCTTAGCACGGAAGATGACGGAGAGCCAACTTTCGGGATGCATCGGTTTCTGCTTGCCGGTGGCGATTTTCTCAATAGGCAACATGATAACCTGGTGGCCGTGATCGGGGCTTCCTGGGTTCGTACAAGGAAGTTAAGGCGACCCAAAGGACAAGAAAAAACTATCACTTCCCGAAGAAACGTTGCGTGAATGTCGCAATAAAGCTGATCTCGATAAACAAACCGACAACAGCCTCCAATGCAGCTAGTACGACTAATGGATTGTGCAGAGGGGTCTTATCTCCAAGGCCAGGAAAGAACCCACGTCCGTGGAACGATGTGAGACTGAAGACGAAAGCATCTGGAAACGGCGGGAGATGCCCAAATGCCCAGTAGAGTATAGCGAACCCGCAAATCATCACCAGATACCAGAACAAACTTCGTATGGGTCTATATCCGTAGCCTGCAAGCAAATCGAGAAACCCAGAGAAGAGATATGAGGTGAATTTTCTTTGCCTGCGTAGGACAACTCGTTGAAGTTTCTGCGCTCTATAAGCAAAGCGTGCGGCATCTTCATTGAGTCCTTGTGCCTGAAGCGCGGTAGCAAGTTGACGATTAGCCCGAACCGCTCTCTCATACTCCTCTACACGCATGTCCCTATTTTTCACCTTCCCATCCCAATTCATCTTCTGTCGTGCCTCATACTCTTCTCCTAGCATATCCACCTGGGACCACTTCACAACGGCAAGATTGACATCGCTCCAGTGAACATCGACGAGGGAAGCTATTCCCGATTTCTTGTTGCCAAGAACAATCGCATTCAGTTGAGTAGCTTGATCAAAAAAGGCATTACAGAGAAGAGCTCTTTCCAGATGAGCATTACCGAGGTATGCTCCCTCTAGGTGAGCAAATCTGAGATCGGCACTCTCCAAACGGGCTTCGGAGAGCCAGGCTCTTTCTAGATGAGCACCTCGAAAAATGGCTCTTTGCAGGGAGGCAGAGCTGAGGTCAGCGTTCTCTAGATGGGCGTAAGCAAGGAAGGCTCCCTCTAGGTGAGCATAGACAAGGCTAGTTCCTTCCAAATGGGCTAATGCTGCTTTGTGTTGGTCCTCAGTTGCATAACTCCAGTGGCGGCTTCCTGCATGCATTCCTGTTAAAGGCAATCTGCTCAAGTTCAATCGTCGTAGATCGGCACCACGCAAATCCAAACCTTTCCGTTTTCGTTGACGCTCATCATCCCAATCTACAGGTCCACGTCCCTCCTCGTGGGCTGCCACGAGCCATTCAACATCGGCACGACTGAGCTTTATATCTTTGAAGGGGTAAATACCCTGCTCAATTTCAGGGATAATAGTGCGACGCTCCGCAAGATACTCTTGACGCTTTGCGTCAATCTCTGGTTCGGTGCGCCACGGTTGACCCCGTGTCATCCAATATGCTTTCCATGCTCCTTTATCATCATTTGAGGGACGTTGCAGCGCTGTCTTTTGTGTTCCGTCTGGCTCACTCATTGGCACATCTTTCTTCCTGAAAGGACCATCAAACCTCAGCCTGAGTAATTATATTCCATATCAGAATAGACGTAGGAAGAGATGCGTCGCACAATAGACTAATGGAGAGATCGCACATGCGCCTGTCGAGTCTCGGTATGTCGTACCCCTGTCTTGGCTACTTCGTCTATCTGTTCCAAAACCAGGAAGGAAACGATCATACAGAAAATCTGATCACCATCTGTCTGATGCATGAACGGCGAAGAAAAGGAGCGGGTAGCGTCATCATAGGCACTCTTTTGGAACGGATGTCTCGAGTAGCCAGTACAGCCAGAAAACTCGACGTTTCAAGCCACGCGATACCAGCGCGACCAGGAGCAGCGGAGCGGTGAAGAACACTTCTGGCCTTTTGTACGGGGTCATTGGGACAACCTTATGCTATCCTTGTAGAAGGAAAGCCACAGCCAGTTTGCCAGCAACAGGCAATCTTCCGCCTTCCTTTGTAGATACTTGGCAGCAATCGAGTCGGAAAGGGGTACGTTGTGTTTCATGTCGTAGGTCTTGACCACGTTGCTTTGACTGTGAGAGATCCAATGCGTTCATTGGAATGGTATCAACGGGTACTGGGGATGGAACAGCGTTATCAGCATGTATGGAGCGGGCCGCATGACCCGATCATGGCGTGCTCAGGGGAAACCTGCCTGGCACTTTTTCCACCTGATACAACGAATCCTCTTCCTCCTCCAGATCATCACGTGATTGCTATGCGTCATTTCGCGCTGCGCCTGGATCGTAAAAATTTCGAGCGTGCTCAAGTCGAGCTTGCCGAGCAGAATATCCCGTTTAGTTTTGAGGATCATACGCTTGCTCACTCGATTTATGTTTTTGACCCTGATGGTCACCGAGTCGAGCTGACAACCTACGAACTTGCCTGATTATCCGCCTCGAACATTCGCGATGCCTGGCCATCAGGTGTGAACGCACAATGGAGGATGGCCAGCATTGCCTTTTCGCTCTCCATGGGTAGGCGTGATGCGCTCGAGCGTCAGACGCGCGGGAAGTGTCTGTTCGCTGATGGGCAGAGTGATCAGCAGGACGCCGTTACCATAGGTGACGTTGGCGCATTCAGCATTGACCGGAGTAGTTAGCGCTAGCTCACGATGATAAGGTCCAACGCTCCATTCATCGAGCAGCAGTTCTTTGACTTCCTTTAACATGCCACGTAGGGCTCCGTGGAGTACCAGGCGACCATCAGCGGTGACTTCGACCACAATGTCCTCAGGTTCAAGTCCAGCCATCGGGGCCGCAACCATCAAACGCCCATCGGTTCGGTAGATTTTGACAGGAATATTTTGCTGCTTCAACTGTTCTCGCATGTGCTTCACCTCTCGTTTCTTGTAATGCCAACAAGATATACACGGGTAAGCCTCGAACATCGGTCAAGTAATCAGCCTGCCTTTGACTGCTCTGACAAGCGGGAGAGAATGTGCAGGCAATGAACGACCTGTGCTGGCTACTTAGATCATCTGTTAGCAAAGTAGGCATCTTCAGAATGATTTGACAGGTCTCCCCCTCTTGCAAAAACACAAGGACCGCATTGGTTGCTGGTCTACTCAAGTAATGCATCTTCGGGCAAGGGCGGAGGGCGTAGAGGAACCGGCGAAGACTGGATAATGCTGGTCGTCGTTGAACCATACAAGAGGAAGCTGTCGAGCAGTCGATCCAGTTGGTCAATGGCAGGGATGTATACCTTGAGAATGAAGCAATCCTCTCCAGTGACCCGGTGACATTCCACGACTTCGGGAATCTGCTGCGCCAGTTCAGCAATTCTGGGCAGTTGCCCCGGGTTCGGGCGGATCCGCACGTATGCTGCAATTGGCAGCCCAAGTGCGACAGGATTCAGTTCCAGACGGTATCCTCGAATCACTCCCGTTTCCTCCAGGCGACGGACCCGTTCGGTCACGGCGGGCGACGACATCCCGACGCGGCGACCTAGTTCGGACATGGTCAAGCGAGGATCTTGCAGGAGTTCCTCCAACACCCGTCTGTTGACTGCGTCAATCTCCTCATACGAGAGGCTGTAAGTAAACATCCGTTTTTCCCTTACATCTTGAGCCATATGATCAATTCCTCCTTAACCTTGCCATGTATTTTCGTCAATTTCCATTGTACCATAGAAGTAGATGAAAAAGCTGAAGGAGATGCTATGTTTCAAGTCAGCAAAGCGGACGTGACGGCCAAGGTTCCGCCATATGTATACTTTTTCGTGAGTGCCATCTTTCACTACCTTGGACCTGCATTCGCTGTGCTCCTCTTCTCCAGTGTCTCGGTGCTTGGGGTGGCATGGTTCCGTATTGCGAGTGCCGCCGTTGTCTTTGCGCTGTGGCGTCGGCCCTGGCGCCTCTTCGTTGGAATCTCCTGGGCACAACGACGCATTCTGCTCGCGTTGGGTATGGTGCTTGCTTTGATGAATGCCTGCTTCTATCTGGCGATCTCTCGTCTGCCATTGGGAACCGTGGGAGCCATCGAGTTCCTTGGTCCCATCACTCTCGCAGCACTCGGCGCACGAACCCCACGCAACATTGGCGCACTGCTGCTAGCAGCCGCAGGTGGATGGCTCCTCACGGATGTCCGCTTCGGGGGAGAGCCGCTTGGGTTTGTGTTCGCTTTTGCGAACTGTGTCTTCTTCGTGTTGTATGTGGTCCTGGGCCATCGCATCGCCCAGGATGGAGGGGCAGCAGGCATTGATCGGCTGGGCGCAGCGATGCTCGTCGCTTGCCTGACCATTACCCCCATTGGGATCAGCGGGGCCTTGCCCGCGATCAGCAAGCCACTGCTGCTGCTGGCAGGCATTGGGGTCGGTATTTGCTCGTCGGTCATCCCCTATGTGAGTGATCAACTCGCCATGGTTCGATTGGAGCGCTCGACGTTTGCGCTCTTGCTTTCTCTGCTGCCAGCATCTGCCGCCATCATTGGGATCGTGGTGCTGCGACAGATCCCGCGGCTTCCCGAGGTCGCGGGCATTCTCCTAGTTGCAAGTGGGGTAGCGTTGCATAAGGAGGCTGAGGCACGGTCCAAAAATCGCGCCCAGAGCACAGATGACAGGATGAGCGAGCTCGAACACCTCAAGGCTGCACGCTCCGTTCACACAGATTGACGTCTCGTAGGCGACGGTAGCAACCGTCGTGTAGAGCAGAAGAACTCTTCTCGTCGTCATATTTGCCCGATCACGGTTGTGTACCATCTCTTAATGACTCCCGTCACACGGGAGAGAAGGAAAACAGTATGGAGATCCTGATCATTCTTGTGGTAGTGCTTGTCTTGGATGTCGTGGCGTGGCATTGGGGCGTTGATAGCAGGGAGGGTGAGGCTCGCCCAGAATGGGAGCGATACACCCTTCGTGATTTCGGTAGATAAAGGCGAACTGAGCATAGAAGAGAAAACGACCAACGTTTTCCAAAGAAGAAAGAGTCATATACATGGCACTGCAATTTGGTGTGCTGGTTCCCCAAGGCTGGACCATGGATCTGGCACGGATCAAGGACCCGGTGGAAGCCTACGAAACGATGACGAGTGTCGCTCAAACGGCTGAAGAGGTGGGTTTCGCTTCTGCCTGGCTCGTTGACCACTTTCACACGATCCCCCATCCGACGCCTGAAGTGACCTTTGAGTGCTGGATGAGTACGGCTGCGCTGGCTCGTGATACCAGGAACATCCGTATCGGTCAGATGGTCACCTGCAATAGTTATCGCCATCCTGCGCTGCTGGCAAAAATGGCCTCGACCGTCGATGTGCTCTCGCATGGCCGCCTGAACTTCGGCATCGGAGCGGGCTGGTATGAGCACGAATACCGCGCCTACGGCTATGCGTATCCTGATGCCCCTGTGCGCCTGCGTCAGTTGCGCGAGGCCGTGCAGGTCATTCTGGCGATGTGGACCCAGGAGGAGGCACACTTCGAGGGTACCTATTATCAGGTGCGTGATGCCATTAATCAGCCCAAGGGCGTCCAGAAGCCCCATATCCCGCTACTGATCGGTGGTGATGGCGAGAAAGTGACGCTCAAGCTGGTAGCGCAATACGCCGATGCCTGCAATGTGGGCGATGATCCTGTCACCGCGAAACACAAGTTTGCCGTGCTCAAAGTGCATTGCGCGACCGTGGGACGTGATTACGAGAGTATTCATCGCACGTCAACCGCAGTGTGTCTCATGGCTGACAGCGATGAGCAGGCGAGGGCGCAGCTTCCCGCTGAACGCAAAGCAAGGCTTGGAAGCGAAGTGCAGACTGCCCTGATTGGTAGTCCTGAGACGATCCGGAAGCGTCTGGCTACCTATGAAGAAGCAGGAGTGCAGGAACTGCTGATCCGTTTTATCGATGGGACCAATCTAGAGGGTATTCGCCGCTTCGCCAGAGAGTTCATCGCGTAAAGAAGGCCACCGTTCAGGCAACGGTGGTGGCTCATTTGAGAAGGACAGCTCGGTCTAAATTGTATCGATGGAGAAACAGGAGCAAGCATGCCTTGTGCATCACCACCGACTTGGAAAACGACAACGTCATGCGGACAAAACGGGCGAGCCGTTGCCGCAGGATGTTATTCCAGCGCTCCACGTGAGCGGTTTCTCCCGTCTCTTTCCCCACTGCTGTGTGCTGCTCCGGCATCGGATGACCGCCTGATATGTTACCCAGAAATCCGTGAAGCAGTGACCAGTACGATAGCTGTCTGGAATGGCCTCCCACAAGCATTGACACGTCTTTTTGCTCCGATCCCCAACCGCATAAGCCACCACTTGACGTGTCTTGCGGCACAGGGCAATCCAAATCCAGGAGTCGTGCCCTTTTTTGAGTACAAACGACCACAGTTCATCCAGTTCCAGCGTCGTGGACGTGGGATCCTCTGGGTCCGGGGCGAGCAGGGTGGTCCGTAAGGGAGGAAGCTGAGCTACTTTTTTTTGATCCACCTGGACACGGTCGTGCGAGAGACACCAAATGTGCGTGTAAGACCGCGCAGACTGCTGCGTTCTTGATAGGCATGCAGGATCTCTTCGCTGCGGCCTTCTGGGTAGGCGTTGGGAGTAGGATTCTCGCGGCTGCGGCGTCCACAGGCATGACAGCGATACTTCTGTTTGCCGTTGGGGGCATGCCCATCGTGCACCAGCGCCTCGCTTCCACAGTAGGGACAGGAAAGGGTGATCGTCACCATTGAAGGCTCCTCTTGTTCATCTAAATTGATCCTCACAGACTACCATATCCTTCTCAAGTGAACCACTACCATGGTGTGAAGGTTCTCGCCACCCGCTTTCCATCTGGAGCGACCACCCTGACCTTTGGAGGCATCGCGTCGTGTGTGGCCTTTCCAGTTTTCCCATCCGCAAAGAGAATGGACTGGTATCTTCTCGCTTCTTGCGAGAGGAACGGAATGATTGAAAGGAGTTCTAAGGATGAACGAACCCATCACAACACTCGACACCCGAAACAGCCCACCAGACGGAGTGGTCACGTCATGGGACCAGACGCGTCGGGTACTGGAAACAGCCGATTTGTTCTGGCTCTCAACCGTGCGGGCCGATGGTCGCCCTCACGTCACGCCGCTCGTGGCTGTGTGGCACGACCTGACAACCGGCTACAACCAGATCCTGGGACTCAGTGTGGTGGTTGAAGGCGACGCCGTGCGGATCACCGACCAGGATACCCTCGAACGCTTAGCCTCGGTGTGGGCGACCAAGTGGGATGGAGAAAGCTGGCTATACCGGGTACGTAACGGCTATTTTTGCCTCTACGATGAAGACGAACGAGTTATCGTCGATTCGAACCTCGTGTTCTCTGTCACACCCACCAGGGTCTTCGCATTTGGCAGAGGCCAGACCTGCCACCAGTTCTAACTACTCGCGACGCGACATCACTAGAGGAGAGAGTGAACCCATGAGAAAACTGATCGTCCTCATTTTCCTCACCCTTGACGGCGTCATGCAGTCAGACGATGGCCCAGAGGTAGACCGAAGCTTCGGCTTCACGTATGGCGGGTGGTCTACGCCGTACTTTGACGACTTTCTAGAGCAGACTCTGGCCGTTGTACTGGCTACTTGGGACATCCGTTCAGGTAAAGCCGCTGTTAAGTAGGGTAGAGTATGCTTTCACTGGTTGCAGCTGGATGGGCAACAAGGATAAAATTCGAGAATGTGAACAGGTGCTCACAAGACAATATGAAAATCAACCTATATTTCTGAAGGAGAAGCGCACTTTTGAACCTGTTTCATTCCTGTCTTAAGCGGCTCGTTGGTACATCTGTAAGCGTACTCCGTACTCGTTTTGTTCAATGGACCACACCACTCACTTCTTCTTTGCTGCTTGGAACACTCACAGATCTCACCAGAAGCAAACCAGAGCTCATGGCGGAAAATGCGCTCTTACGTCAACAACTCATCATCCTCAAGCGGCAGGTGAAACGCCCAGCATGCACGAAGACGGATCGAATCCTGCTCGTACTCTTGGCAAGGGCTGTTCGGGCATGGAAGCAAACGCTCCTCATCATTCAACCAGAAACTCTGCTGCGTTGGCATCGAGAGCTCTTCCGCCTGTACTGGAAGCACAGGTCAAAGGCCTCTTTACACAAGCCCAAAGTAACCGCGGAAACTATCGCCTTGAGAAGACGAGATGGCGAAGGAGAATCGGCTCTGGGGTGCTGAGCGTATTCGTGGGGAATTATTGAAACTCGGCATGCGTGTCTGCAAGCGGACCATTCAGCAGTACATGAGGCAGGTTCGCACTCCCCAGACAGGGGGTCAGAAGTGGGCAACCTTTTTGCACCATCACGCAGGACAGATCTGGGCTTGCGACTTCTTATATCAAATCCGGTTAATCACTGTACATTCGTATAACAGCAAGTTGGCTTCTCAAGCCGATTGTGTCAGCCCAATGTATAGTAATCATCAGGATTTGATATTACAGGTCACAGATCTCTTCTTTCGACCGCTCTTTGCGTTCTTCATCATCGAGCTGAAGTCACGGAAGGTGATCCATATAGGAGTGACACGATCTCCGACCGATCCCTGGGTCGCGCAACACCTCCGAGAAGCGACCCCGTATGGGCAAGCGCCTAAGTATCTGATTCATGATAACGATAGCAAATTTGGGTCTGGCTTTGCTCGCGTGGCGACAACGAGTGCGATTGAGATTCTCAAAACGCCTTATCATGCGCCACGAGCCAATGCGATCTGCGAACGCTTCATGAGGAGTGTGCGACAAGCATGCCTTGATCATGTCTTGATCTTTCACGAGAGGCAACTCCAGCGCGTGCTCAATCAGTATGTGACATACTTCAACCACGCTCGACCGCATCAAGGGATCCATCAGCAGGTTCCTGAACCGAACAGCTCGTCTCATTCCACGTGTCTTGCGAGGAACAAAGTGATTGCTCTTCCGCTATTAGGTGGGCTCCATCATGACTATCAAAGAGCAGTCTGACCTGGTAACACAGTCCATCGAGTTAGCCGACGGACGAGGGGGGATCCAGATAGTAACCTCATGTGTGAAGGTGCCTTTGGTAGACCTACAATGCAGGCTTTGTATGGCTTCCCAGAGTGGATGCTGCAAGTGAGTGCACGTTTATTTCATAGGAGAGCCTTCCTCTCGTGCATGAGAAAACCTTTCTTGCTTTTTTCTAGGTTGAGCATCATGTAATAAGGGAAAAGGGGAGGATGGGAAAAGATCAAGTTGTCAATTTTTTACGAACAGATGTACCAAGTAGCCATTACACCATTATACAGAGGACTATGCTGTCGTGCAATCCGGCGTTTCAGGTGCTTATGCTTGTTCTGGAACAGAATGAACTCTTGCCGTTATAGCCTCCTACCAGTTCAGTTCGACGACTACATCCTCCATGAGCGACATATGATATAGTACATTATTCCTAAAATACAAAACTCGATCATACAAAGCTCAGCAGTCAGGGACCAGTCAAAAAGCACTTCCCTGACTGCTGAGCTTTGAGCGACAGAAATGCCAAGCAATTTACAGACGACGTTGTCCTACTGTCCCTGCATGCCTCCTCTATGAGAGCAATTCAGCCCGCAACTTTATTCTGCGTGAACAACATCTACAGTTATCCTCTTTAAAAAGGACAACTTAATTCCACACAGGACAACTTAATTCCACGAGTAGCTCTGACGGACAACTTAATTCCACACGGGACAACTTAATTCCATGTCTACACTGTTGAACAACAATAAACTTGGGAACTGGCATCGGCTCATTTGTGCTCAAAATTTGTGAAACGTACAACCTGACGAAAAATAAAGTTGGGAACTCGAGAGGAATCTTTCCGGTTTTAGATCATCCTAACAGACAATAAAGTCGGGAACTCAATAGATGAGTCTGACATGCAGGAAACTCAGCGCGATACCCAGGGGACGAATGGTGAGACACGCCGCTGGTACTCCGCATATGTGGGATGTTCTGCAAGCAGGTGGCGCTCCATCATGGGGATGCTGATGCCCAGGAAGAGCAGCAGGATGGCGATGGGACCGGCGATGGCCCACCAGAAGTCTGGATGAGCCAGCGGCACAAAGAGAAACAGGCCCCACCAGAAGAGCACTTCACCAAAGTAGTTCGGATGGCGCGAGGCCGACCATAATCCAGGTGGGATCGCCTGCTCCGCCGAGCGTGTCCTGCGAAATCGCTGCATCTGCACATCTGCCGTCCCCTCGATCAGCACTGCCGCCAGCGTGACTAGCGCCGCTACGCCATCCAGCCATGACAGGTGCGTGATGTGGTCGCTCAGGTTTGGCCAGAGCGCCAGGCAGCCCAGGAAGACCAGCACCGTCGGCATCAGGTGAATCCCAAGCAGGCTAACAGGCCAGTACAACCGCCCTGCCTGTTTGCGCATATCGTGGTAGCGCCAGTCTTCATGGTTCAAACCGCGCCACCGCAGAGCCCAATTGGCCGTCAAGCGAATCGCCCAAAGGCAGAGCAGCGCGAAGATGAGTACATGGCGCACATTGGCGAAGCCGTTCGAGCCAGGCCGCAACAGCCAGAAAAGCGCGATGGGAACCGGCGCTACGCTCCAATAGGGGTCATAGATGCTGGAATTATTGGTGATCACGCTGAAGAGGAAGATCACGATGGTCGCCGCCACGTCGGCCAATCCTACTATCACGATTGGCTGCTGGGCCTGCAGCCAGATGCCCGTGCCGATTGCTGCGGCGCCCGCCAGCGCATACGCTGCGATCACGATCAGGAATGCTCGGGTCATGCTCTTGCTCCCATCTCGATCGCTTGGCGGCTTTCAACATGCCTGGTGAAGTGATGTTCGTTCAGCCCAAAACGGAACAGGATGATCAAGGGAAAGATGATCCACGAAGCGTTGGCAGTCACGACCAGCGCCAGGTGTGGCGTTTTATATTGCACGAAGGCTTCCTCGCTCAGGATCATCATCACGCCCGACATCATGGAGACGGCGTAGATGATGCTCGGCAGGCGAATCCACTCTTTGCCTTTGAGGTAGGCATAGGTGGCGACCAGATAAAAGGGTCCATACAACAGGTTATCAAGCCAGATCGTCACTTTGAAAAAGACCGGGCGGGCGATCAGCAGCGGATCGGAGGTGTAGCCCCACCAGTGAACAGCATCGATCAACGGGCGAGGAGGCCAGATAGGATAGGTGAAATGCGCAGGATTGGCGATGACAAGCTGTTCGGTATCGATCAGATACGAAACGAACAGCAAGTTGACGAGGAAGAAAGCCACAAGAATGATATCGAGGCGGCGTCGGGAGAGAGGGATGGTCTCTATCATAGGTACAACGCTCCTTTACTTTGGGTAAGCCACTCTATCTCTCACAATCCAAATCCAGAATGACAGCCTGCTCGACTCTCCATTATAGCAGACGCACATCAGCCGCTCGTATCATTCCTGATCAGATATCGAGGCTGTGTTGCAAAAACGGCAAGGATGTAGTAAGCTCGACGGTATGCTGAGAACTGAGAGGAACTGATATCGCAAGCTTGTTTGGAATGGCTGTCTTAGCTGAATAGGGGAGTGAGAGCTCGCGCCTCTAGAATTTCGCTAGATTTCTTGCAACACAACCTTCCAGATCTACATTTACGCCTACACGTACGAGTTTCTGTCTGTCGACGCGATCATTTTTAATTCAGAGTTCACAACAACTTTATCGTGTAGTTCACGACTTTATTGTTCACCGACATCTGGCTCACTTTTGGTGATTCGGTTCTTGCAGAGCGATGAAGCGATTTTCTGAAACCCCTTCGGAAGCGGGTGAAGGTTTTCGACGGCACCTGCCGCTGTCCTGGCCGGAAGCCGGTTACAGCGGAGCGCCGCCGAACCCGATCTCGTTTCCGTCGGGATCGCGGTACGTGGTCTTGCGCACGCCATTCGAGTAGGTTTCCCGCTCCGCAGGGTCGAGTCCCCGATCGGCTATCTGCGCGACGAGTGCATCGAGGTCGTCGACGAAAATCGTGTGCATGGCGTGGCCAGCGTGCTCCGGCCGCCGCACAATGAACACATACCGATGCTCCGCAAGCTCCCACACGGCCTCTATGTCGTTTGGAAAGAATGTGGGCGGGGAGCCCAGTAGCCGTTCGTACCACTCCAGCGCCACCGCGTAGTCGGCGACTGGGATTCCCGCGAACAGGTCGAGATTCGTGGTATGAATCATTCTTATGGCTTCTTTCACTTAACAAACAGGTAATATCAGGCGTAATTCTATGACACACTCTATCCTGAGTCAATGCCCTATCCCTCTCGTCACCTTGTTTTGACAAGAGAGGGAATCTACAGATTACTAGTGCCAGGATTTGTAAACCATCAAAGGAGTAAGTGCGTCTGACCTGCTCCTGCAAATGTCCGTAGCGAGAGCAAACTATTTACAACATTTCCTACTGATACCTTAGATGATGAGCGCATCTAACTCTGCGCGCATCACATCCTCTAAGACGATGCAAATGGCTCCTCGCGCCAGGGCGCGCAGGTATTGCTGGAATTCCTGCTGACTGGGCAGTCCTGGGACTGACTGTCCCTCTGTTGAGTCGGGCGTGGTCTGCGTGGTACACTTTTTAGTACGATGAACAGGCATAGGTTCCTCCTTTGTGGCAATCGAACTCAAAGACGCAAAGGAAGGGGCTATGCCTGCTATGTTATCTCAACGAGCGGTTTGGGCGCGACCCCATCATTACACAACAATCGGGATGCCATCTTTTCTATCACCTGGTTAATTTCTCCTTATCACCGCTCGGTAGCTTAAAATAAAGATTTACACCGAAAGCTCTTTGGAATATCTCTCATAGGCAAAAGGAGGATGTGCCGGTTAACCAGTATTGAAGAGCAGAGCTCTATTGTTTCCACTTTGCATGTGCTCTTCGAGAACATTCTTTACAAAGATGGCGGTATCGCCGTGGAGAGAGATGAGTAGGAGTCGAGACTTTGTGATGCTCATTTCGGGGAACCGATATTATAAGTAGCCAGTACAACACATCTCCACTGCCATGAGATAAAATGCTATACATAACAGTATCTCTGGTAAAGGAAAAGAGGAGCAATCTACTCGTGAAAGACAACACATCGACCATGCGCAAAACGATTGGATGGGTATCGCTTGCCTATGGTGCGTTTACTGCCATTTCGATCATTGGCCCACTTCTTCTTGAGCGGCTCTGGTCGCGACGTCGATAGGCTCTCCAAATTATGTCTACCATCGAATTTGGTCTCATGCTTCAGCCGTTTCCCCTCCACTTTCCGGGGAGCGAGCTCTTCGAGTACAATCGCCGCTTGATTCGGAAGTTGTCGCCTGGCTTCACCACGTTGTGGGTCGAGGATCACCTGCACTTGGGAGAAACCGCTACACACGAGTGTCTGACCACCTTGAGCTATTTTGCCGGCGAATTTCCTCAATTTCGGGTGGGGGCGCTCGTGCTGTGTCAGTCGTACCGCAATCCAGCCCTGACGGCAAAAATGGCCGCCAATCTCCAGTTGCTCTCCGGGGGAGGTTCATCCTGGGATTAGGGGCTGGCTGGAAGGCAGACGAGTATCAGGCCTATGGGTATCCCTTTCCAGACACCAAGACGCGCCTGGAACAATTAGAAGAAGCTGCTACTATCGTGAAGGCCATGTGGTCCACGCGTCCGGCCACGTTCGTGGGGAAGCACTACAGCATTCGCGACGCCTACTGTGAGCCGCAACCCCATCCCCCCATTCCGCTCCTCATTGGTGGTGGAGGAGAAGAGAAAACGTTGGCGATAGTAGCTCGCCGGGCGGACTGGTGGAATTTCAATTCGTGCACAGTTGAAGAGTACGCGCACAAACTTGCCATGCTGAAAAGCCACTGCGCTCGCGTGGGCAGAGACCCGGCGGAGATCAAACTGACCTACCTGAGTACAGCGAGTGTCTCAGAGAATCCCGCTGAGGTGGTACGCAGCCCGCAGAAGCACTTCGTGGCCGGAAGCAGCGCCGAAGTGATCGGTGAGCTGGAGCGCTTTCATGCAGTGGGGGTGACGCATTTCATGTTCAGGTTCCTGGACCCTGAATCCCTGGATCGCTTCGTACAGACTGTTGTCCCGCACTTCGCGTAACCCAGGAGTCGGAGAAAGTTGGCACTCGAGGTCGGTTCTGTGGACTGGCAGAATGCTAAAAAATGTTCTTCTCTTCAAGAACGATGCGCATCTGCAGTTCACATTGCCCCTGGTGTCCGCCCCCAATTCCCTTAGATTTTTGAGCTTGGCTTGACGATGAGCTCCCATGCAGGTATAATGCAACAGTTATGACTGTTTGCATGGCATGGAACGGGCTGCTTGCATATCCTGTTCCCCGGTAAAGACACTAAAGAGCTCTGAGCAATCCTCTGTAGAATACTCTCACGCCTCGCACGCACGTTCGTACCTGATATCAGCCGAGCCGGCATTGCTTCCGTATCCTACGGCCTGCTCCTGGTACTCCCTGTCGGCAC
>WNGQ01003243.1_pt1 | contig 16401 bp, 15 predicted proteins | sample 5407661 | NCBI WGS metagenome assembly WNGQ01 (sample SAMN13153382, study PRJNA577476) | soil metagenome | isolation source: 60 cm soil or saprolite under Garry oak tree replicate 2 | place: USA:California | collected 2016-06-15 | reverse complement strand
TCATAGGGGTATAGCGAAGCGTTAGTGCCCATCTTCATCGGCCGTGGCGCGCCAATGTACGATTGCGCGATATTGTGGCGGCTGGCGCGACGCAGACGCCAGTTCCAGCCGAATATGCGCTCCATCGCCGGCATCGCGAGGCGATGCTCATGCGGCTCTCGGGCGGAGCGTGGGGATTCCGCTCACATCCTCTTCGCGTTCCGCGTGCCATGTGTCGTAGGCTGCCTGCATGCGCACCCAAACTCCGGACCGGCTTGCGCTCGCGCAAAATGTCATAGAGATGCTGGCGGGAAATGCCGAGAAGCTGCGCAATTTCGGCCTTGGTCTTGCCAGTCGCCGGTATCACGTCCTCCCTCAGCAACGCGCCGGGGTGGGTCGGGCAGCGATCCGGATTGCGCTTCGTGACATGGGCCATGATCGTCTCTCCTCAATGATATCGTTCGAAGTCGATCCGGCAGGCGTCGCCGTCGTCGAATTCGAAGGCGCTGCCGAGTTTTCGTCGTTCATCGCCGGCCGCGGCCGAGGCCGGGAGGACCGCCACCGCCGAGGCCGGGAGGACCGCCACCGCCGAGGCCGGGAGGACCGCCACCGCCCAGGCCTGGAGGACCGCCACCGCCCAGGCCCGGAGGACCGCCGCCGCCCAGGCCCGGAGGGCCACCGCCGCCCAGGCCTGGAGGACCACCGCCGCCCAGCCCAGGAGGACCGCCGCCGCCTAGGCCCGGAGGACCGTCGCCGGGAACGCCAAGACCACCGTTGGGCACAGTCGGATCGCCGCCCGGGACGTTCGCGCCGCCGCCGGGTTCGGGCGTCCCGCCGGGAGTTCGCCCGGGTTTCGTGCCTTGCATCGATTCACCCGGAAATTTGCTGTCCGATTGGATGGATTCAACCCGCAAGCCACGGGAAGTGTCAAAGATGGCGTTGACGACCACGCGGGCATTGCCCGAGGCTTCGAAGCGACCATCGTCGTGCGCGACATAGCCCGAGCCGAATCGCAAATCGCCGCCGACGCGGCGGACATAGCCTTCGATCGACAGACGGTTCGCGCCGAAGAAATCGGAGAGGTCGTCGGCGCTCATGCGCGAGACCTGCATCACGCCTTGCGTAACACGGCCCTCGGCCTGAATACGCCGTCCGGCCAGTGCCGCATCGACGCCGTTGAGCCGCAAGCCGCCTATTCGCAGGCCGCCGCGATCGCGTTCAAGTGGTCCGGAAACCCGCGTTGTAGCGTCGCGGCGTGGCTCGACAAGGCTCGAGACGATGACGCCGTCGAGCCGGCGCAACCCGAAGACCGCGACATACGTGCCCGGACGGCGCCAGCTTTCGTGGCCGGCCGCGATGATCCGCTGGCCCAGCACGGTCATCTCGCCGTCCTTGACGCTTTCGATCGGCCCGATCACTTCGCTGACCACCTTGATGCTGCGGGTGATCAGCGAACGGTTCGCCTGCGGCAGTGCCAGCACGCGCGCCAGATGTCCGATCTTGAGCGCCGTCGCCGATGCCGGTTCGCCATCGATCCGCACCGGGACGTTCGGCGCATAGCTGATGCGTTCGCCGTTGACGAAAATGCTGCCGAAACGCTGAATGACCCCGACAATGCCGGTGCCGCCGATGCCCTGATCGTGGCCACGCGTGACACCGGTGCCGCCGATTCCCTGATCGCTGCCGCGGCGCACCTGCGCCCAGGCGGAGGACGATCCGGCAAGCCAGAGCCCCATGAGCAACGACCGGCGCGAGATGAAGGGCTGCTTGGTCATGACTGGCCGCCTTCGTCGGCATCACCGTCCGCCGCGTCGTCCGGGCCTTCGCTGTAGATGTAGATGCCGAAATTCCAACGGTAATCGCCGCCCTTGTCCTTGGCGAGCGCGCGGTTAGCTTCCCGGTTGGCGATCTTCAGCGCGCCCACGGCCAGCTCGCGCGAACGCCCTTCGAGACGTTTTGCGAGCTTGGCCGAAAGGCCATCATAGTGCACCGCGCGTTCGAGGAAACGCGGTGCCGGCCCGGATACGTTTTCCGCCGCCGCCGCGACATGATCATGCAGGTTGCGGCCGAAATAGTGCCATTTGCGCTCGTCATCGCCGCGCGGAACGAAGCCGGTGTCCACTAACACGATCTCCCCATCGTCATTGATGGTCACGAGCTGGCGGTCCAGCCATTCATCCAGCACCGCGCGCGGGCGCACGTCCTTCGTGATCGAACTGACGAGCTGTTCGAACGAGGGCGCATCGCCGCTGGCCATGCGCGGCAACGGCAGCGGATTGCCTTTCCTGTCCGTGAACTCCGGAGCTGCGAGCCAGCGCGCCATGATCGCGCTGGTCAGCGACAAGGTGGCGGGCGTCTCGTTGACCGGCGCACCGGCGCCGCGCAGCCGCGCGACCTCCTTGCGGTGAATTCCGGTGAGCAGACTGACGCGGCTGTCGGTCTGCTCCTTTCCCTCCAGGGCAAAGTCGTGCTCGGCAACATTGACGAAGAGTTCACGCAACAGCTGAGCCAGCGCGGGAAACGTCATTCCGCCACGGATGCATAGCCGCACCAGCGGGCGCAACAGGCGCGCCAGCGGCGCGCGCAGGCTCGCCGCGGCAATCGGCTGATGCGAAGCCGGCTTCGACCTCCGGGATTTGGCATTCATGGCGAAACTGTAGCGGCGGGTGCCGTGGGATACAATCCCACTTTACCTTTCGGAGTCAATTGACGTGTGAAAGTTTCCCACATATACAGAAACCTTCAGTCATGGAGTGTTCGCCCATGCTCGCCCCCTCTCGGCGCCTCTCGGTGCTTCACATCTTCAATGACTGTTATCCCGACCTGTTCGGCGGGGCCCTGTCGGTGATCCGCGACATATGCGCGGGACTGAAAGACGCGTTCACCGCCTGCGTGCTGGTCTGCTCCAAATCATGCGGGCAACGGCGCATCGTCGTGAACGGCGTAACCGTCGAGCGCGTGCGCTCGTTCGGCGACGTATGTTCGCTTCCGGCCGCGCCGACGTATCCACTGCGGTTGTGGCGCCAGGTCGCCGATCACGATCTGCTCGCGCTTCATGCACCGTTTCCGCTGGCCGATCTCATGTTCGCCCTGGGGTTGGGTCGCGATCGACCTCTGGTCGTGCACTACCATGCGGACATCGTCTCGCATGCCGGACTGAGGTGGTTCGTGGAAGCGCTGATGCGCCGGACGCTGCGCCGGGCGGACGCGATCATCGTGTCCAATGCCATTCTGCTGTACAGCAGCCCGCTGCTGCAGGAATTCGCCGAGAAATGTCACGTCGTTCCGTTCGGCGTCGATGTCTCGAAGTATGACTGGCCGGTGCCGCGCGCCGACGATGACGCCGCCGAGTGCGATCGTGGACGGCTCGTGCTCGCCTGCGGGCGGCTCGTCCCCTACAAGGGCTTCGATGTGCTGGTGCGCGCGGCCGTCGGCCACCGTTTCGAGGTCTGGATCATCGGCGAGGGTCCTGAACGGGCGCGGCTCGAACGAATGATCCACAGCCTCGGCGTCGCGGATCGTGTCCGCCTGCTCGGCTCCGCTCCCAAGGCCAAACTCGCCAGTCTCATGCGTGCTGCGGACGTCTTCGTCCTGCCGTCCGTGAGCAATGCCGAGACCTTTGGCATCGCTCAACTGGAAGCGATGGCGGCGGGCCGGCCGATCATCAATACATGGCTTGATACGGCTGTTCCGCGCGTGGCGCGCGATGGCATCGAGGCGATCACCGTTCCACCCGGCAATCATGTTCGGTTGGCGGAAGCAATCGAAGCATTGCTCCACGATCCGGCGCGGTGCTGGCGCATGGGCCATGCCGCCCGGCTTCGCGCAACGACGCAATATTCCGTCGACGCCTTCGGGAAAGGAATCGAAGCTGTCTATCGCCATGCCGTGATGACCAAGGCATCAAGCCGGTCGGCCCTGGCTTCACGCTCCGGAGCGATCGGAGCGGGTCCGGAAAATCGACATTGCTGAGACGGATTGCGCTGAAGCTCGTCGCGCAGGCTCCGATCGCGATCACTATCCGTCAATAGTTAGTAGTAAGGAGGTACGAATGTACTCGCAAAGCATGCCTCTCGTGGAGGAGGACTGGGGCGGGCCGGTGCGCGATCTGGACGCCCGATTTGATCCGCGGATCGGACGGCCCACGAAACCGTCTGTCCGATCTGCTCGCCCCTCCGGCCTCAAGGACGATCATATCGCGAGCGGCCGGCCGTCGATTGGCAGGCGAATACTCCGCACCCTTACCGCTTTTCTGATTGCGGTTCTCATCGGCATCGGCGCCACCCTTGCCTGGCAGTCCCACGGTGACGCCGCAAGGCAGCTGGCAGTGGCCCGGGTTCCATCACTGGGCTGGTTGTTATCCGTCTCGACGACGAAGTCGCCAGCCATGGCTGCAACTACCCCGGACCCGGTGCAACAGCTCGAGCCCCTGGCGTCCAATCTCGATGTCGTGCGGCGCAGCGTCGAGCAACTCGCCGCCAGGCAGGAACAGATGGCCCAGAACATTGCGACACTGCAAGGTGTCGCGGACGACATCAGACTGAGGATGTCAACAACCCCGCCTGCGTCCCCGTCGCAGCAGCAGGCGGCGCCCATCCCGCAGCATAAACCCCTGCAAGCCAGGGCGCAGTCATCGGCTGTGCAGTCATCGTCGGTGCCTCGTCCGCTGCCCCCTGCCGGACCACCCTTGCCCTCGCGCTGATGGCCAAGATTGCCGGCGGACGATTGGCGGTGGAATACGTCGCTTTCATTTTATGAAGCGGCTATCACCCGCCTTCGTTTCAGGCGACACCAGTGTCCGGGATCCGTCGATGACCGCACCATCCGTCACGCCCTCGCAAGTCCGCATCAAGCTCTTGCTGCGCGATGAAATCGCGCTTCTCGATTTGCGGCACGAGGCCGCCTTTGCCACCGGCCATCCGCTGTTTGCCGCCAACATGGCTGTCGAGCGTATCGGGCTCGAAGCCCCGACAAGATTGCCGCGCAAGGACGTGCCGATCGTGGTTTATGACAATGGCGAAGGCCTCGTTCCGCAGGCGATGGAACGGCTTGCGGCATTGGGGTACACGGACATCAGCGAACTCGCCGGCGGGCTCGAGGCCTGGCGGGCGGCGGGCCTTGAGCTGTTTCGTGATGTCAATTCCTACGCCAAGGCCTTTGGCGAGCTGGTCGAGTCGCGCCGGCACACGCCCTCGCTGCCGGCGGACGACGTCGCCGCGCTGCTTGCCGGCAAGGCCAATGTCGCCGTCCTCGATGTCAGGCGGTTCGACGAATATGCGACCATGAACATCCCGGGCTCGGTCAGCGTGCCCGGCGCCGAGCTGGTGCTGCGCGCCGGCCGCGTCGCGCCGGACCGGGAGACCACGATCATCGTCAATTGCGCCGGGCGCACCCGATCGATCATCGGTACCCAGTCGCTGCTCAACGCTGGTGTCGGCAACAAGGTGTTCGCGCTGCGCAACGGGACGATCGGCTGGACCCTGGCCAAACAGGACCTCGAGCACGGCGCCGACCGGCGCGGCGGGATCGGTCTCTTCGAGGGTGCGAAAACCAATGCCCGCGACGTTGCCTATCGCGCCGGCGTCCGGCATGTCGGCCCGGAGGAAGCAAGGGCGTTGCAGGCGCAAACCGACCGCACGCTCTATTGCTTTGACGTTCGCACGGCCGAAGATCATGCGGCCGGCCACATCGCGGGCTTTTCTCACTATCCCGGCGGCCAGTTGGTCCAGGAGATCGACATGGCGGCGCCGGTGCGCGGCGCGCGCATTCTCCTGAGCGACGATAGGAGCGTCCGCGCCGACATGACCGCGTCCTGGCTCGCGCAGATGGGGTGGGAAGCTTACGTGCTCGAGGGCGGCTACGATCGCGCGCTCGAACTGGGGCCGCCGAAGCTCTTGCCAAAACCGGATCCGTCACACCGCTACCGGCGTCCCTACGAGGGCACCGACGTCGACCCGCGCGCAATGCAGGCCTATCTCGATTGGGAATATGGTCTCGTCGAACAGCTCCGGCGCGACGCGACCCATGGCTTCTTCGTGATTTGATGCCGCCTTTTGGCGCGACCGTCGCGCCGGTGATCAGGCGGACCGAAGCCATGCTTCGGACGTCAAGTCCTCCAGCTCAGCGAAATAGGCCTTGGTCAGATCCGGCTGGCTGTCCGAGTCCGCCTTGCGCATCACATCATTGATGTTTCCGGCAAGCACCGAGCCGATCGCATGAATGGCGTCGTGGCGGTTGAGCCCTTCCGACATCAGTCGCTGCGCGGTGCGTCGGACCGGCAGCGTGTCATCGGCGATCTGGTTCTCGATGATGACGTGAAGGACGGCGTGAACCGTTCCGCGTGGCCCGCCAAGACCCGCATCGCGGTGATACGCCGTTACCAGATCGATGCGTTCCTGTTCGTCCATCGCAAGCCATTCGTGTGGGTCGGGCTCGTTAAGCGGATCATACGTCGAGATCGTTTCGTCCATCCAACCAATGGCGGTTTCGGCATCCGGCATCCATTCGAATTCCTCGTTGGTCCTGTGCAATGCGGTGACGGATTGGCTGGGCCTTTCCGCGTTGAGACAGCACTTCTTGAACTTCTTGCCGCTGCCGCAGGGACAGGGGTCGTTTCGCCCGACGTTTCGGAACGGATTGACGGCCGGGAGCCAGGGGGCAGGGTTCCACGGGTCCTCATATACGCGCGCTTTTTCGCGTTTTGGCGCGAATGCGGCCCAGCCCGACAGCTCCTCGATGACATCTCCGAAGGGCTCGTATTCATTCGGCTCGTACTGGCGGGGCGATTCGGCATCGACCGCACGCTGCAGATCCTGCGCGAAATGCCGCAGTTCCAGCCACGATGGATCGATGAAGCCACGCTCGAACGCCTGCTCGACCAGCGGTCTGAATTGGCTCAATCCCAGGATGGCGATGGCCCCTTGCCAGCCCTGCCAGGCATAGCATTCGTCCTGCGGCTGCAGGTCGGCGTAGCAGGATTGCAAAAATCGCGCCGCCTCCTCGCGTGGCAACTCGCCGCGCAACGTCACGATGACGAGAGCATCGAACATGCGCGAGCGGACAAACTCGTCCGCTTCCACGTCCAGGATCACCTCATAGAGCGGATTCGGATCGCCATCGAAGACGCCGGCCATCACGCGATGGCTGGTCTCGGTCACGGCATCGCCAAGGATGTCTTGGACCTCTTCTGTCGGCCGGCGCAAGAAGGCGGCGAGCGGCCGATAGGCTGATTTTTCGCGCCATTGGCCGAGCAGATGGAATGCGATGAACAGCCCGTGTTGCACGGACCGGCTGGCCGAAGCAGCTTGATCGAATGCGCGGAGGAACAACGGCACCATCGCTGCCCGATTTGCGTGTGCGGTGTGGATGGCGTCGACCGGCAGGCCTTCGCCGGAACCCAATTGTTCAAGAATCTGTTCCATCTGATTGTCTCTCGATATCGCCCATCAGCTTCGCGATCCTCCGCGGAGAAAGCGAGGCCGGATGGGCGACGGCTCCGGGAATGTCCCGGATACACCGTCACGGCGCCGCCCACCGCCCGTGGCATGCCGAATTTATACCGTTCAGAGCAAAAAGAGCGAGCTGTATCGGGAGATTTTTGCACAGCTACTATCGGGGCATTATTCTGAATCCCGCGCCAGCCTTTCGCGATCAGGAACGGAACGCAATGTGAGGGCCGGCACCGCCGCCCGCTCAGCGGCTGCCGCCCGCCGCTCCGCCCCGCTGCTCCCTTTTCAAGGCTGATGCCGCCTTGTGATCGCGGCCTGTGCGGCCTGCGCATAGAGGCTCGAGATCAGATCCAGATGGATGTTCACGGTCTCCGACTTCGCCGCCCAGCCGTCCAGCGCCTCTAACATCGGCGGCATCGTCGCGGCGCGCAGGGCGGCGTAGGCTTCGGTGACGGTGTGCCCCGTCGCGGTCGCCCGATAGCGCGTTTCCTTGCGCGATGAGCCGCCTGCGGTCTCGATCAGCCCGGCGCGAAGCAGCTTGCGCGCGGCGTATTGCAGGTTGGGGACATCGACGCGGTTGAGCAGCTGCCCGACCTCGGAGAGCCGCTTCGGCTCGTCGCCCATCCGCACCACGTTGAGCACGGCGACGTCGTCGCCGGTGAGCGGCACGTCGCAGACGGCCGCAAGGCAGGCCGCCTTCCAGCGATAATAGGCTTGCGCCAGCCGCTCCAGGCGGAATTCGAAATCGGACAATTGCCGCTCCGTTTCGGTGCGCGCGAGATGCCACGACCCCGGCCGTTCGGTGACGGCAGGTTGATCTTTCGCCCTTGCGGCATCGCCGGTTCGCTTCAGCGCGGTCTTTGCGGTCTTCTTCAAAACGGTCTCCTGATGTGGTGCGCTCACGGCGTAGGCAAGCTTTGCTCAATCTCTGCTATTTACATCTGCGAATCTTACATTAAAAATTCAAGTAAGAAAACACGATGAAGCGGCAGCATCTGGGACGCCGCGGCGCCGGGCGCTGGCTTGGTGCCCTTTAAGTCGGAGGTCGGCACAATGGCGGGACAATGGATCGACGTCGCGGCCGCGGATGGCGGCACCTTCAAGGGATATCTGACCATTCCCGCATCGGGATCGGGCCCCGGCATCCTGCTCTTGCAGGAGATTTTCGGCGTCAATTCCTCGATGCGCGAGGTCGCCGATTACTATGCCGAGGAAGGTTACGTCGTTCTGGCGCCCGACCTGTTCTGGCGCTTGGAGCCCGGCATTGAGCTCGGCTATTCCGAGGCCGACTTCAACAAAGCGTTCGGCTATTATCAGCGCTTCGACGCCAATCAGTCGATCAAGGACGCCGCCGACGCGCTGAAGGTTTTACGCGCACGGCCCGAGTGCGTAGGCAAGGTCGGCGCACTCGGCTTCTGCCTCGGCGGCAAGCTCGCTTATCTCACCGCGGCGCGCACCGATGTCGATTGCGCCGTCTCTTATTATGGCGTCGGCATCGAGGCCGATCTCGGCGAGGCCGCAAGCATCAAGGGCCCGATGGTGTTTCACTTCGCCGAACTCGATCGCTTCGCGCCACCCGAGGCGCGGGAGCAGATCAAGGCGGCCTTTGCCAAGCGCGCGGACGTCGAATGCTATCTCTATCCCGGCTGCGACCATGCCTTCGCGGCGCCGGAGCGCGCGAGCTTCAACAAGCCGGCGACCCTGATGGCGCATTCGCGCTCGATCGCGCTATTCCGCAAAGTGCTCGGCCCGCATTATGATCTCTCCACGCTGTGGGATCGCCATACCGAATTGGAGTTCGGCACGCGCTCGGCCGAAGCGACGATGGGGACGATGGTGGCGGAGCCCTACGTCAACCACATCCCGACCATGACCGGCGGCGTCGGCTATCGCGACCTCCTGCGCTTCTACGCCAACCATTTCATTCCAAAGACGCCGCAGGACACCAAGCTGATCCCGATCTCGCGCACCATCGGCGCCGATCGGGTCGTCGACGAGATGCTGTTCTGCTTTACCCATGACATCGAGATCGACTGGATGCTGCCCGGTGTTAAGCCGACCGGCAAGTATGTCGAGATACCATTGGTCGCGATCGTCCGCTTCCGCGGCGACAAGCTCTACAACGAGCACATCTACTGGGATCAGGCCTCGGTGCTGGTGCAGATCGGGCTGCTCGATCCCGCTGCGCTGCCGGTCGCTGGCGTCGCGACGGCGAAGAAGCTCGTCGACGAGACGCTGCCGTCGAACACGCTGATGGCGCGCTGGTCGGAAAGCGCGCCGCAGGCCGCCGAATAGTCGCATTCAGTCGACGGCGCCGGCTCCCGGCGCCGTTCTCGCACATGGAGTAGGGGTCATGGTGTCTTCCGTGCTGTCTCGCCGTCGTGTTCTTCAACTGGCGGGCGCTGCCGCCCTGCCGCTCTCCTCAGGTTTGCCCGGCGGCGGCGCGCAAGCCGCAAGCGCGGCCACGCTGACCATCGCCTACAACGTCAATCTGCCGTCGTTCGATCCGACCGTCGGTGCGTCGGCGGTCAATCCGACCATCCAGTCGATCTATCAGGCGGTGTTCGATCCCTATATCGGTCAGGCGCCCGATCTGTCGTTCAAGCCCGGCCTCTTGACCAAATGGGGCTGGAACGCCGACCGCACCAAGGTGACGCTGGAACTGCGCAAGGGCGCGACCTGGCATGACGGCTCGCCGGTGACGCCAGAGGACATCGTCTGGTCCTTGCAGCGCGCGGCCGATCCGAAAGGCGGCAATCCCATTCAGTTCGTCTGGGCCAAGGTCGGCAACTACAAGATCGACGGCAACACCATCACCGGCGACGTCCTGGAATTCGAACCGACTCTGTTCAAGTGGATGGCGTTCCTCACCGGCTACATCCTGCCGAAGGCCTATTACGAAAAGGTTGGCGCGGAAGGTTTCGAAAAGGCGCCGATCGGCTCCGGTCCGTACAAGGTCGACGCCTTCGAGCGCAACGCGTTCCTGAGACTCAAGGCGCACCCCGGCTATTGGGGTCCCAAGCCCGCCTTCGAGACGGTGGTGTTCAAATTCGTCACCGATCCGACCAGCCGCGTCGCCGAGATGGAATCGGGTGGATCCGACGTCACCTTCGAGATTCCGTACGAGGAGTTCGACCGCCTCAAGAGCAAGCCGGGACTGGCAGGCCAGACCAAGCCGGTGTCCGACATCGCCATGATCTTCATCACCGACATCGATCCGATGCTCGATCGCAACGTCCGTCTCGCCGCCAATCACGCGATCGACAAGAAGGCGATCGTCGAGCGGCTGCTGAAGGGCTACGGCGTTCCGATCGCGACCCTGGAAGCGCCGGGTTACGCCGCCTTCGATCCCTCGATCAAGGTGTCCTACGATCCGGAGCTGGCGAAAAGCCTGCTCGCCAAGAGCGGCTTCTCGCCGGACAAGCCGGTCAAGTTCACGATCCAGACCACGCGCGGCTTCAAGCCGAAGGACTACGAGATGATCCAGGCCATCGTCGGGATGTGGCGCAAGGTCGGGATCGAGGCCACCATCGAGGTCTACGAGATCGCGCAGCATTTCGAATTGCGCGCGCGCCACGCGCTGGCGCCGGCGGCATTCTACAATTGGGGCAACGCGATCGGCGATCCCTCGACCTCGACCGGCTTTGCGATGTTCGGCCCCTCGCCGCACTGCGCCTGGAAGGGCAAGGACCTTGTCGAGCGCATCGGCCCCTTGTGGGGCGAAAAGGACGAAGCCAAGCGGATCGCCGGTTATAAGGCCGTCGACAAATACATCGCGGAGGAGGGCGAGGTGATCCCGCTGTTCCAATTCGTCCAGCCGATCATCCACAAGAAGGGCGTGAAGGTCGTGGCGCAATCCAACGGCATGATCCTGCCGCAACTGATCACCCCGGCTTAAAGAGCGCAAGACAAGGCGGCACGACGATGCGCTGGGGCGAGATCATCAGGCGACTCGTCCTCATTCCGCCCACGCTGGTCGGCGTCGCGGTGATCGTCTTCGTGCTGTTGCGCGTGGTGCCCGGCGACCCCATCGCCATGATGATTCCGCCGGGCGCGTCAGCTGCCGACATCGAGCGGCTGCGCGCGTTCTACGGGCTCGACCAGCCGATCCTGCAGCAATTCATCACCTGGTTCGGCCAGGCGCTCACCGGCAATTTCGGACGTTCGATCAGCGTGCACCAGAGCGTGTTCGAGCTGGTGCGGGCGCGGTTGCCGGCAACCCTCGAACTGACGTTGCTGGCGTCGGCGATCGCGATCATGCTCGGAACGGTCGCCGCCCTGATCGGGATCCAGCTGCGCGGCCGGCGGGCGGAATGGCTGGTCGACGGCGGTGTCGGCGTCTTCCTCGCCATCCCGGATTTCCTCTGGGCCCTGATCCTGCTGCTGCTGTTCGGTGTCTTGATCCCGTGGCTGCCGATTTCGGGCCGCATCGATCCCGAGATCGACGTCAGCTTTCACAGCAATTTCTATCTGCTCGAAAGCCTGCTGACCGGACACCTCGACATCGCCGCAGCACTCTTGCAGCACATGATCCTGCCGGCGTTGGCGCTGGCGCTGCCGTTCGCGGCGTTGGTGGCGCGGATCCTGAAAGCTTCGCTGGCCGAAGCGGAGGATCAGGACTACGCGCAGGTCGCGCGCGCTCGCGGCTTTTCGCGGCCCAAGATCCTGCTCTCCGAGGTGTTTCCCAACGCACTGATCCCGACCGTTGCGCTCGGCGGCGTCCAGGTCACGCTCCTGCTCGGCGGCACCGTGCTGGTCGAGCGCATCTTCTCTTATGAGGGGATCGGCAACATGGCGATCGACGCGGTGATCAATCGCGATTTTCCCCTGATCCAGGGCCTGGTCCTGACCTTTGCCGTGCTCTTCATCGCGCTCAACCTCGCCGTCGACCTCGTGGTCACGCTGCTCGATCCGAGGTTGCGCCATGGCTGACCTGGCCCTCGATAGCGCGCTTACGCCTCCTTCGCGATGGACGGCCGCATTGCGGCGGGGTGGGTCCCGGCTCTGGGTGGGTGCGGCGCTTGTCGGTGTGCTGCTGCTGATCGCATTATTGGCGCCGTTGATCGCGCCGCACGATCCGCTCGAGCAGGATCTGATGTCGGCGCAATTGCCGCCGGCCTGGGCCAGTGGGGGCGAGAGGGCCTACTTCCTCGGCACCGACAGTCTCGGCCGCTGCGTGTTGTCGCGGCTGATCTACTCGGCACGCACGGCAGTGGCGGTTGCGCTGATCGCGGCGACACTGGCCGCCGCCATCGGCATCGCGCTCGGTCTCGTCGCCGGCAGCTTTGGCGGCTGGGTCGACCAGTTCACCTCGCGGCTGATCGATGTCTGGATGGCGTTTCCGCCGGTCTTGCTGTCGATCGTGCTGGCGGCGGTGATCGGCGCCGGATTGACTTCGGTGATCGTAGCCATCGTCGTCGTCGACTGGACCCGCTTTGCGCGCGTGGTCCGGGCCGAGACCATGGTGCAGCTCCAGCGCGATTACGCCGCAGCGGCGCGCGTCATTGGACTAGGTCGCGGAGGCATCCTGCGGCTGGAGATTCTCCCCAACCTCGTGCCCCTGGTGGTGACGCTGCTCGCCGTCGAGATGGGGATCGCGATCCTGGTGGAAGTGATCCTGTCCTTTGTCGGCATTTCGGTTGCCGGCGACATTCCGACCTGGGGCGGCATGATCGCCGAGGGACGCCAGATCGTCTATCAGGCGCCGTGGATCATGGCGCTGCCGATCGGCTGCATCATCGCCAGCGTGATCGGCTTCAACCTGCTCGGCGACGGCCTGCGTTTGATGCTTGACCCGGTGCAGCGACGATGACCGCCGTCCTCGCCGTCCACGATCTGCATGTCGCGATCGGCCATCGCGGCCACTCCACCAATGTGCTGCGTGGCGCCGGCCTTGAGGTCGGGGCTGGCGAAGTGAGGGGACTGGTCGGCGAATCCGGCGCCGGCAAGTCGATGCTCGGACGCGCCGTGCTCGGGCTCCTGCCCGCCAACGCGGCGATTACCGCGGGCCAGATCACCTTCAAGGGGCGCGATCTCCTCGCCATGCGCGAGCCGGAGCGGCGCGGTCTGCTCGGCCGCAGCATCGCGCTGATCCCGCAGGACCCGATGACCTCGCTCAATCCGGTGAAGCGCGTCGGCGCCCAGATCGCGATGCTGCTGCGGCATCACCTGGCGCTGTCGAGGCATGACGCGATCGAGCGCGCGGCCGAGCTGCTCGCCGAGGTCGCGATCCGCGAGCCGCGGCGGGTCCTCGGCCTCTATCCGCACGAGATCTCCGGTGGAATGCGGCAGCGCGTGCTGATCGCGATGGCGTTCGCCTGCGATCCCAGTCTGGTGATTGCCGATGAGCCGACCACCGCGCTCGATGTCACCGTGCAGCGCCAGGTGCTGCAACTGGTCGAACGCCTGCGGCAGCGCCACGGCGCGGCCGTTCTGTTCGTCACCCATGACCTCGGGGTGGTGGCAAAGATCTGCCGCACCATGACCGTGCTGCATGCCGGCCGCGTGCTCGAGCAGGGTGAGACCGCCGATGTGCTGACAAGGCCGCGCCACCCCTATACGCGCGCACTCCTGGCGGCGACGCCGCGCGCCGATCGGCCGGCCGAGGCGCTGCGTCCGGTGCCGCCGGCCTTGATCGAAAACCTGTGGGCCGAAGCGCATCGGCTCGACGGGTTGAGCGCGGCGAGGCCGGCATGACCGATATCCTGCTTCGGACCGGCCGTCTTAGTTTTGCCTATCCAGAGCGCGCTGCGTTGTTTCGCCGGCCTCAATTGCGCGAGGTGATCAAGGACGTCGATCTCGCGGTGCCGCGCGGCTCCGTGCTCGGCCTTGTCGGCGAGTCCGGTTCCGGCAAGACCACACTCGGCCGGCTCCTGGTGCGGCTCCTGAAGCCTTCCTCCGGCGGCATCCAGTTCGACGATGTCGAGATCGGCCGCCTCAGCGAGGCCGAGATGCGTCCCTTGCGCGCGCGCATCCAGATGATTTTCCAGGATCCGCAATCGTCGCTGAATCCGAGATTGCGGCTCGGCGTTACGCTGACCCGTCCGCTCCAGGTCTATGGACGGTTGAAGGGACGGCGCGACCAGCGCGATCGCGCCGCCGCACTGCTCGATCTCGTGGGGCTGCCGACCGGATTCGTCGACCGCTACCCCCACGAACTGTCCGGCGGCCAGCGCCAGCGCGCAGGGATCGCCCGGGCGCTTGCGCTGGAACCGGATTTCATCGTCGCCGACGAGATCGTATCCGGGCTCGACGTATCGACGCAGGCGCATATCCTGCTGCTGCTCAGGGAGCTGCGCACGAGGCTCGGTCTCACCATGGTGTTCATCAGCCACGATCTGTCGGTGGTCCGCGTGCTCTGCGACGATGTCGCGATCCTCAATCATGGCGAGGTCGTCGAATACGGACCGGTCGGCCGGATCTTCAACTCTCCGCAGCATGCCTATACGCGGGCGCTGCTCTCGGCGATTCCACTGCCGGACGTCGAGCCGGGCTGGCTCGACGATTCGAGCCCGATCGTCACTCCCCACAGCCAAGGATCAGCCGCATGACCGAGACCATCAAGGGTTCTGTCGTTCTCATCACCGGCGCCACCGGCGCGATCGCTACCGCGCTGATCGCGGCGCTGACCGCGCGCGGGGCCGCCAAGATCTACGCCGCCGCGCGCGATGTTTCGTCACTCGCCGCTGCGCCGCTTGTGGTGCCGATCAAGATGGATGTCACCAGCGACGACGAGGTCGCCAAGGCAGCCAGCCTTGCGACCGACGTCACGCTGTTGATCAACAATGCCGGCATCAACCACAACACCAGCTTCATGACCGCTCCGGACCTTGCGATCGCCAGCGCGGAGATCGAGGCCAACTATCTCGCGCCACTACGCGTGACACGGGCCTTCGCGCCGGCGCTGGTCGGGAATCACGGCGCGGTGCTCAACATTCTGACCATCCTGGCGCGCGTCAACCTGCCGTTGATGGGATCCTATTGCGCCTCCAAGGCGGCGGCGCTCAGCCTGACGCAGGGCTTGCGCGGCGAACTGGTGCCGAAGGGTGTCCGGGTCGCCGGCGCGCTGCCCGGCGCGATCGACACGCGGATGACAGCTGGTCTGCCGATCCCGAAAATGACGACGGCCGACGCGGCAAAGGAAATCCTCGATGGGTTCGAGGCCGGCGAGGAAGACATCTATGTCGGCGAGATGGCGCGTGGCCTCGCCCAGGGGCTGGCCGCCGATCCGAAGGCCGTCGAACGTCAACTGGCGTCGCCGGGCGGCTGAGAATTTTAACCGCAACCAAAAGGAGCGACCATGTCAAAGTCCAGAGTCTTGCTCGCCTACGCCGCGCTTGCGATCGGCGCGTCATCCTTGCCCGCGTCGGCCGATTCGATTCCCGGCCTGCGCGGCCACGATCACACCGGCATCACCGTGCCGGACGTGAAGGCGGCCACCGCCTTCTTCACCGAGGTGATCGGATGCTCGCATGCGATGTCGTTCGGGCCGTTCTCGGACGACAAGGGCACGTTCATGCAGGACGTCGTCAACGTCAATCCGCGCGCGGTGATCGACGAGATCAGCATGGTGCGCTGCGGCTATGGCTCCAACATCGAGCTGTTCCAGTATGAATCGCCCGACCAGGCCAAGACCTTGCCGAAGAACAGCGACATCGGCGGCCACCACATCGCGCTTTACGTCGACGACATCGACAAGGCGGCCGCCTATCTCAAGTCGAAGAATGTCAAGACGCTGCAGGGGCCGATCCCGATCAACGACGGGCCGGCGGCGGGACAGTCGATCCTTTATTTCTTCGCGCCCTGGGGCCTGCAGATGGAGTTGATCAGCTACCCGAAGGGAATGGCCTATGAGAAGGACGCCAAGTCGCTGCTGTGGTCGACGACGGAGCCGATGAAATAAGGCGGGTGGTCTGGATCGTCAGTCGGCGAGCTCGACCGAGTTGAGCTCGCACCATTCGCGTAGCGCTCGCTC
>WNGQ01003241.1_pt1 | contig 16406 bp, 14 predicted proteins | sample 5407661 | NCBI WGS metagenome assembly WNGQ01 (sample SAMN13153382, study PRJNA577476) | soil metagenome | isolation source: 60 cm soil or saprolite under Garry oak tree replicate 2 | place: USA:California | collected 2016-06-15 | reverse complement strand
GCGAGCGTTCGTGATGATGGGGATCTACACGATCTATCCGTTTCTGGCCCTTTACTTCCGCCAGGTGATCCGGGTGCACAACCCGAACACGCTGGCCGGCTACTGGGGTCTGGCGGTTCTTGCCGGCGGCATCCTGCCCGCCATCATCGGCGGCCACCTCTCGGACCGATTTGGGAAGAGGAAGGTCTTCGTATACGCGTCCGGCGGGATGCAGGCCGCGGTCGCCAGCGTGCTCCTGTTCGGCCTCGTGAAGTCGGTGACGCTGGTGTTCGTCCTGGGCGTGCTGTTCGGGATCGGCTACGGCCTCTATGTCGCTGTCGATTGGGCCATCGCATGCGACGTGCTGCCCGACCGCGAGAAGTCGTCGGGCCGGGACATGGGCCTCTGGCACGTCGCCTTCACGCTTCCACCGGCGCTCGCACCGGCCGCGTTCGCGCCGATCCTGCACGCATTCAACCACCCGGGCGGGCACATCCTCGGCCTAGCGACGGGCGACTTCCTTGGGTTCCGCCTTGTATTCGCGGGCGCCGCGATCTGGTTCGTGCTGGGCACCTTGTTCGTCAGCCGGATCCGCAGCGTGCGGTAGCCTGTCGCCGTGTCCTTCATCTCCCGTGGCTTTCGCGGCAAGAAGCGCGACACGGCAAGCAGCTCGCGGGTGCCGCCGGGTCAGCACACCGTCAACGACTTCCCGGTCCTTTCCGCAGGACCCACCCCGCGGGTCGACCTCGCGAAATGGACCTTCACCGTCAACGGCGAGATCGACCAGCCGAAGACATGGGCCTGGGATGAGTTCAAGAGACTGCCCACGGAGGACATCACCGTCGACATCCACTGCGTGACCAAGTGGTCGAAGCTCGACACTGCCTGGAAGGGCGTGTCGGTGGACACATTGATGGAGGGCGTGGACACGGCGGCCGAATACGTCGTCGCCTTCAGCGACGGCGGATACACGACCAACATGCCGCTGGACGAGATCACCGACCACAAAGCGTGGGTCGTCTATGAGTACGCCGGGGAACCGCTGCATCCCGAGCACGGCGGACCGGTGCGCCTGCTCGTACCACACCTTTATCTATGGAAGAGCGCGAAGTGGGTGCGGGGCCTCACGTTGAAGAACCAGGACGAGCCGGGCTTCTGGGAGTCGAACGGCTACAACAACCACGGAGATCCATGGCGCGAGGAACGGTACTGGGGCGACTAGGGTGGAAGATCGGCGAGGTCGCCGAGATCACCGCCGAGACTCCGAAGGTGTCGAGCATTGCCATAGACGTACCCGACTGGCAAGGACATCTCGCCGGCCAGCACGTCGACGTGCGCCTGACCGCCGAGGATGGCTACCAGGCGCAGCGGAGTTATTCGATCGCTTCGGCGCCCGAGGACCGGCGCGTCACGATCACGGTCGAAAGGCTCGACGACGGCGAGGTTTCGCCGTACCTCGTTGGTGAGCTGAGCGCCCGAGACAAGATCGAGCTGCGCGGGCCCATCGGCGGATTCTTCGTGTGGCGCGCGCCCGGCGACCGGCCGCTGCTGCTCATCGCCGGCGGATCCGGCGTCGTGCCGCTGATGGCGATGATCCGTCACCGCGCGGCGGCACGCGACCGCACGCCGGTGCGCCTGCTCTGCTCCTCGAGGACGTTCGAGGACGTGATCTACCGCGAGGAGCTCGAACGCCTCGCCGCCGAAGATCCTTCACTGGACGTGAGGCACACGCTGACGCGATCGCACCCTGACGGCTGGCGCGGATACGCACGCCGCCTCGACCGGCAGATGATCGATGACGTCGCGTGGCCGGCGCAGCCCACGCCGGCCGTCTTCATATGTGGCCCGACGTCATTCGTCGAGGCCGCGGCGAGCCTGCTCGTCGAGCACGACTACGACCCGGGCTGGATCAAGACCGAGCGCTTCGGCGCGACTGGAGGTTGACGGCGATGACTGTCGAACAGGCGGACATGAAGCTGGACGGCAACGCGATCGGAGGCCTGCTGGCCGAGATCTTCAACACGGAGATGACGACAGCCGAGGGCACGTGCGGAGGATGCGGCGCGGTCAACGCGGTGGGCCGCGTGGACGTCTACGTCAACGCGCCGGGCACCGTCGTTCGCTGCCCCGCGTGCGGCCAGGTGCTCATGCGTATCGTCCACGGCCGCGGCCGCTACTGGATCGACCTGTCGGGAATCCGATGCCTGGAGCTGGTCGAGCCCGTCTGAGTCAGGACAGCTGGGCAGCGTGAGGGCTGTTCTCGCCAGGCAGCCATACGTCGAAGATCGAGCCCGCCCCTTGCGCGCTGGTGAACCGGATGAACCCGCTCATCGCCTCGACGAACTGCTTGGACAGCGCCAGGCCCAGGCCGGTGCCGTCCGATGCCTCGCCGGGGTGCAGGTCCGCGAACTCGACGAACACCATGTGCTGGCGGTCCGCCGCGACCCCGACGCCCGTGTCGATGACGGAGATCCTGACCCCATTCGACCCGCCGGCCACCTCAACCCGCACGTGCCCTCGCGCAGGTGTGGACCTGATGGCGTTGGCCACCAGGTTGACGAGCACCTGGCGCAGCCGGAGGCGGTCTGCCTGCGCCACGCCGTCGACCTCGACCGACGACTGAAGGCTCACCTGTTTCGCGTCGGCCGACCCTCGCATCAGCTCGATGACGCTCCTCACTTCGGGGCCGACCTGCACCGCCTCGATCTGCAGCGGCAGCGATCCGGTGGAGACGCGGGTCAGGTCGAGATAGTCGTTGACGATGTTCAGCAGGTGATGAGATGCGTCGTTCACCAACTGCATGTAGGTGTGCTGCTTCTCGTTGAGGGGTCCGGCCGAGCCGCTCAGCAGAAGCTCGCTGAAACCGAGCATCGCGTTGAGTGGGTTGCGCATCTCGTGGCTCACGGTGGCGAGCGCCTTCGACTTGTCCGCGCTCTCCTGCCGCGCCCTGACGGCTTCGCTTCGCTCGAGGGACTCGCTCAGCGCGGTGACCACGCCCTCCATCAGGCTGACGGTGCTGCTCGTGAGCTGGTCGCCCGGGTGCGCGATGCCAACGATGACGCCGGTTGCCACTGTCGTCCCCGACATAGGCACGAAGGCGACGGACGCGGCGCGGATGGACGCGCCGTCCCAGTCACGGGGATCCTGCCCATGGCGGCCCGCAAGCACCGGCTTGCGTGCGCGCGCCGACGCCCGAGCCAGCGCGCTCAACCACACGGGTAAGTCGGCCTCCGGGATTTTCTCGGCCACGCCGCCGGTCGAGCTGACGATGACGGCCGGTCCGGCCTTGTCCACCAACAGACAGCGGTCGAGGTCGGCGGCCTCGCGGACGAGAGTGAGGGCGCGCGTGGCCAGGTCCGACGGAGTCGCGCCTTCCAGCGCCAGCAGGCCGAGGTTGGTCACGACATCGCCGGCCCGCTCGCGAAGGTCGAGCTCCCTCAGCTTCAGGTCGACCTCCCGGGCGAGGTTGAACAGGTCGTCGCGCCCCTGGGGCTGTGAACCCTCCGGAAGATGCGATCGGTGCCCTCCCTGTCCGAACGCCGCGACGAGAGCATGGACCCGCCGGATGCGCCTGCCGACGCCGTACTCCAGCCCCGCCGTAAGCAGTCCCGCCTCGAGCGTCGCGATGCCGACGCCGATGACGATGATCCAGATCAGGTCGAGCCGCTGCCCGGCGACGAGGTAACCGAACAGCACCGTGCCCAGCGCCGCCACTGCGGTGACGGTGACCACAACTTTGAATCCCAGCGGCAGCCGGCGGTCGACGGCGCTGAATAGACGGTCGCCTTCTGGCTGCTTGCCGGTCTCGGGCCCCAGCGCGCCCTCGCGATGGGACGCCCCGATCAACGAGACACCTCCGCCTCTGATTCGATCAGCCCTGCACGCCGCGCGGCGTCGACCGCCTGCGCCCGGGAATGGACGCCCAGCTTCTCGAGCACTCCACGCACGAGACCGCGCAACTCGGCCGGGCCGATCGCCAGCTCCTCGGCGATGTCGGCGTTGGACATCGCGAGCGCAAAGCGCGTGAGCACCTCCCGCTCGGCGGCACTGAGCCGCACCGCTGGCGCGGGCGAGTCGGCTTCGAATAGCGGCGCCTGGCGACCGCGCAGCATGCGCGCGAGAGTGGAGGCGGTCACCAGCATCTCGCCGTCGGCGACCTTCTTGATGGCGGCGACGAGCTCGGTGGTGGAGACATCACTCGACAGGTAACCTGCTGCGCCTGCCATCACAGCGCGCTCCATCGAGTCGCCGCTCACGTCGGCCGAAAGGAAGAGGACGGCGACGTTTGGCGTCCGGCTGCGAATTCGTTCGCACGCGTGGGCTCCGTCCGAGTCGGAAAGACGCACGTCCATCACCGTGACATCGGGTTTGAGGACTAGCGATTTTTCCTCCGCGTCAGCGGCGCTCGACGCCACGCCGACCAGGTCGAGCTCCGCGTGTTCGGACAGCACCGACATGAGCCCCTCGAACATGAGGCGGTCCTGTTGCGCCAGCAGTACCTTGATGGGAGCGCGCACAGTCCTCGTCGCTGGCGCTCCTACGCCTCGACGGCGGGTGACTTCATCGGCACGGTGAACTGGAAGGTGGAGCCGGAGCCGACCTTGCTCTCGACCCAGATCTTGCCGCCGTGCAGCTCGATGATCTGCCTGCTGATCGCCAGGCCGAGGCCAGTGCCCACAACCTTGCTGGTGCGGTTGCTCTCGAAGCGCTCGTACCGTCCGAACAGCCGGTCGATGAATTCCGGCGGGATGCCGATGCCCTGGTCCCTCACGGCCACGCCGACCTGGCCGTCCGAGGCCCGCGTGCTCACCGTCACCTCGCCGCCATCGGGTGAGTACTTGACTGCGTTGCTGACCAGGTTGCTGATCACCTGCACGAGGCGGTCGGGGTCGGCGCTGATGATGGGGAGGGCGTCGTCGAGGTCCGTGCGGATGGTGTGGCGATCGCTCGACGCACGAGCCCGATCAACCACATCGCGAACGAGACCGTTCAGGTCCACCGGCTTCGGCTGGATGCGGATCTTTCCCGCCTCCATCCGGTCGAGGTCCAGCATCTCGTTGATCATCCGGTTGAGGCGCTGCGCATCGCTGAAGATGTCGCCCGCCAGGCTCTTCACGTCCTCGGGGCTGTTGCCCTCGGTCGCCAGGATCTCGCTGAAGCCCTGGATGCCCACGAGCGCAGTGCGGAACTCGTGGCTGACCATGGAGACGAACTCGCTCTTGAGCTGGTTGAGGCGCTCGAGGCTGGCGAGGTTGGCGGCGGCCGTCTCCTCGGCGTCGTGCTTGGCCGTGATGTCCTCGAACATCGCGAGGTAGTACTCCAGCTTGCCGTTGCGGCTTCGCACGGCGGTCACGCTCCAGTGCAACCACACCTCGCTGCCGTCCGCACGCCTGACGGGGCTGTCGCCTTCGACATTGTCGACAGCTCCCGCGTCGAGTGGCTTGAACTGCTCGAGCACGCGCGTGGCCTCCTCGGGCGACAGGTACTCGGCCACGAGCGAGCCGACCATGATCTGCTCGGGCGCGTGGAGCAGCGTGCCCATACGCGGGTTGGCGTCGATCACGCGGTAGTCGGGGCCGACGCGAATCACTCCTAGAGGTGCGTGAAGGATCACTTCGTTGAGCAGGTTCGTCCGTTGCTCCAGCTTCTGCTCGACGCGGTCGCGGACTGACAGCACCGAGAGCGAGTCCCGATGCAGGAGCACCATGCTGGCCACCAGCAGGATGCCAAGCCCGCCGCCGACGGCGGTGAGGAACACGTCGAGTCCGTGACCAGTGGCCGCCAGCCCCAGCGCCACCACCGCCGCACCGAGCAGGGACAGCCACGGCACCGACATCTGCCACAGGTCGGCCGGCCCTTCCTTGGCGACCCGATCCGCGAAGGGCGCGGGCCAGAACGGCGCAAGGGCGATCAGGAAGTATCCGATGACCCAGCCGGCGTCGGTCACGTTGCCGGTCGTGGTGTAAACACCGGACGCGGTCAGGTACGCGAACGAGCTGTCGGCGACGGCGGCCGCGGCGAGGCCGGCAAGCAGGAGGGCCATCGTCCCGCGCTGCTGTGGGGTGGCCCTGCGCATGGCCAGCAGCAGCGCGGCGATGATGATGACGTCGCCCACAGGGTAGGCCGCGCCGATCAGCTGGGTGAGCGGCGACTGGTTGTTCTGCTGGTAGACGCTCCCCAGGCCGAAGGCCCAGCTGATGAAGATCAGCGCCAGCGCAACGATCGCGCCGTCGAGGACAGCCTGGGCGCGGGTCGCGATCCGGCTCGGCGCGGACGGGAAGGTGAGCACGCCCGCAACCGCCAGCGGGATCGCAGGCAAGAAGCCGGCGTCGGCCGCCGAGGGGAATGGCACACCCTGGCCGAGGCCGACCTCGATGACAGACCAGGTCGTCTCGCCGATCCCCCAGCTCAGCGCCGACGCGGCCAGAAGGCCCCACGCGAGGCGCATCCGCCCAGTCGCGCGCCACGATGCGTATCCACAGCTCGCGGCGGCAACCATGGCGGCCATCGCCTCGCCGATGTCGTCGACGACTGTGACCGACTGGTCGCCGCCGACCCGGAAGCCGATCCACATGGTGAACGCGATGGACAGCACCGCCGCCAGCGCGGCCGCCAGGAGGAAACGGCGACCGGATCGGGTCTGGAGACGAGACCGCGGACGCGAAGGGGCGGCGGCCTTATCGCTCGAATCGCTTCGTTCCACGGTCAGCCGGCCCACGCTGGCGGCGGTCATGGGGCCACCTTCTCGGGCACCTGTGGGGGTTTCGCTTTCGCCCTCTGCTCGGTCTCCAGCGCCATCGCCAGCGCCCTGACCTTCTTGGCGAGCGGGCTGGCGGGAAACGCGGCCACCAGAAGCTCGCCGGTCACGGCGGCCCTGTCGCATCGGTAGCCGTCGTGGTCCAGCTCGACGTCGACCGAGCGTCCCAGGCTCCGCTCAACGTCATTGCGGTCGACCATCGACGTCGCCCGCGGGCGGTTGAGCACGAGGGTGACGCTTCCGTCGGGAATGTTCAACACCGTCCTGAACAGCTCGATCAGCTCCTTGGTGTCTTTCAACGAGGCCAGCTCTGGTGTGACCAGAAGGATGATCCTTTGCGCCCGTTCCAGAACACTCAAAGTCGCTTCTGACATCGCAACACCAAGATCCACGACCAGGTAGGAGAAAGTACGCATCAGGGCGGTCATCGAGCGCTGGACCAGCTCGGGTGTGATGAGCTCCGAGTGCTCGATACGCAGCGCGCCGGGCAGCAGCATCATCCCGGTCGGGTGGTGGATGCACGCGCTGAGCAGCATCTCCTCGAGCTCGGCGTCGGACGCCCGCTCGGTGGCGGCAAGGCTGCCGGTGGGCACGAGGTTGGCCGTCAGCGCCGCATGGTTGTAGGGAAGGCCCAGGTCGAGCAGCAGGCACTCGCCCCGGTTGCGCTGGCCCAGTGCGCCGGCGAGGTTCACGGCCAGGGTCGTCTTCCCGGCACCGCCTTTCACCGAATACACAGCGATGATCCGGCCGTCGTGCGACGCCGACATCTCGTGGGCGCGATCGACAAGGTGCTGGATGGTCTCTCGCCGCTGCTCGACGAGCCGGTCGACCTCGGCGCGAACGGGGGAGTCTTCCGTCAGCACGCTGTCGATGTCTTCGGTCAGCAGCTCGAGCAGCTCGCACGGCTCGATCGACGCGACCGAAGCCGCCTGCGCTGTGCTGCCCTTGATTGCGCTGAGGCCGAAAAAGTCACCCGGACCCAGGACCGCGACCGTCACGCTGTGATGCGGCGCCCACGTTTCGCGGACCTCACAACGCCCGCTGACGATGATGTGCATGCGGTCCGCAACCTCGCCCTGCTTCACGACCTCCTCGCCACGCGGGACCTGGCGTGGCTGCAGCTTGCGCGCCAGCCGGCGCATGTCGCGGTCCGGCAACGTGAAGAAGATCGAGATTCCCTGCAGCAGCTCGAGCCGCTTCTCCAGCTCGGCGGGCTCCGTCATTGGTCCTTGGCCGCAATGCCGGCGAGAAACGCGCGGATTTCCCGGCTGAAAGCCTCGGGCGTCCACGGCTTGGCGATGAATCCTTCGCAGCCGGCCGCGCGGGCTGCCCGCTCGTACAGCGGCATCGTCTGCGCCGTGAGAGCGATGACCGGTATGGCAGCCGTGTCCGCATCCGCCTTCAGCTCCCTGGTGAACTCGAGGCCGTCCATGCCCGGCAGCTGGATGTCCATGAGGATCAGGTCCGGCGTCTTCGTCGCCAGCACGTCCCTGGCCTCCTCGGCCGACTCGGCGCCGGCCACCCGGAAACCTTCGGTTTCGAGCATGACTGTGGCCAGCATCAGGCTGCCGGCGTTGTCCTCGACGATCAGGATCAGCGGGGGATTGCTCATGGCGGGAACCGGTGCGGTCGCAGCTCCGGCAGCATATTAACCGTCGGGTTTACGCCCCCATGCCCGCTTACGAGCCCTTCCTGAGCTTGCCCTCGTGTTCCTCCAGCGCCTCCTTGGCGCTTGCCAGCTCCGTGTACAGGCGCCGTGTGTGGAGCAGGTTGCGAACCCGGAGGAGGACCTCCTCGCGGTCGAGCGGCTTGAGCAGGAAATCGTCGGCCCCCAGCACCAGCGCGCTGTTGCGCGCCAGCCGCGTGGTGTCGCCGGTGAGCACGACGACCGGGAGGAAGCCGAGGCTTTCGCGAAGGCTGCGCAGACTGGTCAGGATCTCGATGCCGTCCGGCTTGGGCATGTGGAGGTCGAGCAGCACGATGTCAGGCGCGAAGTCCAGAAACTCCCGCTCGGCCAGGCGTGAGTCGGTGACCGTCTTGATCTCCAGATCCGGTTGCTCCGCCAGCATCGACTCCAGGAGGAGGACGTTGGCGGGCTCGTCGTCGACGATGAGAACCCGGCTCGTCACCGCGGGACGGCCAGGTACCTGCGGACTTGCTCCGCGAGCGCTCGCGTATCGATGGGCTTGGCGATGTAACCGCTGCATCCGGCCTTGATCGCCAGCTCCGCGTCACCCTGCATCACGTGCGCCGTCATGGCCACGATCGGGATGCGACTGGTCGCCCGGTTGCGCTTGAGCTGCCGCGTCAAGGCGAGGCCGTCCTCGCCGGGAAGCTGAACGTCCATGAGGATCAGGTGAGGAGTCTTCGTCTTCAGATGCTCACGCGCCTCGTCAGCGTTGCCGGCGACCACCACGCGGTAGCCGTCCCGCTCGAGCACGGCCACGGTCAGCATCTGGTTGGTCTCGTTGTCCTCGACGACGAGGATGAGTGGCGCGCTCACTTTGTCGTACCCACCGGCTTGCCGTTGGCCTTCTCGACGACCTGCTGGAGCAGGCCGAGCAGGTCGGCGGCCCCGACCGAGCCGCGGCTGAGGATCGTGGACACGTGGCCGTTGAGGTTCCGCTTGTCCGCCTCCGAGAGATGCCGCGCCGTGAGGACCATGATCGGCGTCTGCGACGTCTGCGGGTCCGCGCGCAGCGCCTCGACCACGTCGAACCCGGTGACCTCCGGCATCATCAGGTCGAGAAGGACAAGGTCAGGCGGTCGCGCCTTCGCGAGCTCGATTGCCTCGCGTCCTCCCGAAGCCTCGACGACCTCGAAGCCCGCCGGCTCCAGGATTCGAAGCAGCCAGTGCCGGTTGGCCGGCTCGTCGTCGACCACCATGACGCGGGTGGCGCCACCCTCGACCGATGGCTTCAGCTTCAGGTGCTTGAGCCTGTCCACGAGCAGCTTTCCGTCGACTGGTTTGACAAAGTAGTCGAGCGCGCCGAGCGCTTTGCCGAGCTCGGGGTTGTCGACGACGCTCACGACCACGACCGGGATGCTGCTGGTCTCTTCCTCACGCTTGAGCCGCGTGATTACCTCCCACCCGTCCAGCTCCGGCAGCAGGATGTCGAGCGTGATCGCGGCGGGATGCATGGAGCGCGCCTTGGCGATCGCTTCGGTGCCGGTGCGTGCGACGTGCGTCCGGAAGCCCGCCGCCTGCAGCTGCCGCGTCAGCAGCTCGGCCGCCGCGATGTCGTCCTCGATGATCAGAACGAGAGGTCGTGAAGGGTCGGCAGCGGCGGCGCTGTCGACTTTCTCATCCGCAGGCGCAACAGGTGCGACCTGAAGCGGAAGCCGCAACGTGAACACGCTGCCCTCGCCGACCTTGCTCGTCACGCGCACGTCACCTCCGTGCAGGAGCGCGAAGCGGCGCGTCAGCGCGAGGCCGAGACCGGTTCCCTGCTGGCGCCGTCCGGGGCCGGGGTCGACCTGATGAAACTCCATGAAGATCTTGACCTGGTCGGCTTCCGAGATGCCGATGCCGGTATCAGCGACAGCGATCTCGACCGCGCTCGGCAGGCGCCGGGCCGTGATCGTCACCGTGCCGCCCTCGGCGGTGAACTTGATGGCGTTGGAGATCAAATTGAGCAGCATCTGCTTGAGCTTGCCCGCGTCGGCCAGCACCACGCCTGCGGACGACGCCTCCGAGCGGATGGTGAGGTGCTTCTCCGCCGCCAGAGGCTCGACGAGCTCGAGCGCCTGCGCGATGACCTGCTCCACCGGCACGTCCTGAAGGCGCAGCTCCATCTGGCCGGCCTCGACCTTCGCGAGGTCGAGGATGTCGTTGATCAGTCCAAGCAGGTGCTTGCCGCTGGAGTGGATCTGGGAGAGGAACCGCTTCTGAGTCGCGCTGTCGAACTGCGATTCCTTCGCATCGAACATCAGCTCGGAGAAGCCGATGATGGCATTTAGCGGCGTGCGCAGCTCGTGGCTCATGTTGGCGAGGAACACGCTCTTGTGCTCGCTGGCGTCCTTGAGCTCGCGGTTTGCATCCTTGAGCTCTTTCACCAGTCGCCTGCGGTCCACGCCGGCGATGACCGACGTCATGAACTGCTGCACGCGATTCAACTCGTCTTTGCCGATCGCCGGCGTGAACGGTCCGGACACCACCACCAGGCGCCCGATGCCCTCGAGGCTGTGGATCGGAAGGGCGATCAACGTGACCGTCTGGCCGCTGCGACGCTCATATCTCCGGATTCCGTTGGACAGCCTTGGCAGCAGGTCCCGCAGCTCGCCGGCGAATTCCGGGTCGATGCCGGATGACGCGCGCGGGTCGCCGCGGCTGTCGAACGATATCGCGCCGCCCCCGCCCGTGAGGCGCATCGTCCACTCGAGGGCGCCGCGATCTATCGACGCGGCGTCATCGCTTACGAGGAGGCTTTCCAGGAACGCGCGGAGGCCTTCTTCCTCTGAAACGCGCCACTCGCGGCGCAGCCAGGCCGGCGGAGCGAAGCTGACGTACAGGAGCGGGACGATCGCAAGCACGACCGCCTGCAGCGCCAGCTGCGTCGGCACGTTGGTCGTCGTCACGCGAGCACCCGCCAGGATCAAAACGAAGAGCAGGATCCCGACCAGGCCGGCGAAGCCGAGACTCAGCGATCGCAGGCGCCATGCCTGCACCTTGGGAAGGCCGCGCGCGACGAGCCAGAAACGGACGATCGGCTCGATCACCGTTCCCGCCCACGCAATGATCAGCGCGACGGCGATCCAGAGAAGAACCGGGGTAGGCGCCGAAAGCGCCATCGCCACCAGGTAGGCGACCACCGTCGCGCCCAGCGCTGCGGCGGCACCGATGCGCCACGTCCTCGAGAGCGGGATGAGGGAGTGGCGGTAGCTGAGCAGCGCGTAGCCCGAGCCGACGAACGCGAGGAGGTTGAGGAGCTGCACCGCCGTGGAGGTGATGTGCAGCAGGGACATCGCCCGGCCGAAGGCTGAGACCATGGAGAGCAGCACGATGGCCAGCGCGAGGTAGCCGCTCGAGCGGTCACGGTTACGGAGCCAGATGGTCGCGGTCGCGACACCGAGGGCGAGGAACGCGAGGGCGTCGACGTTCTGTGTGAAGGCGACGAGGTCGCTCATGTCGTTCAGGCGACCCCCAGCGCGGTGATGGTAGAGAGGTCACCGACGAGCGCCTCTACCACCTCGGGATCCCATTGCTTGCCGGCGCCGTCTGCGAGCGTCCGGATCGCCTCGTCGACAGTGCGCGCCTTGCGATACGGACGGTCCGTCACCAACGCGTCGTACGAGTCACAGACCGCGACGATCCGCGCGAGGCGGGGGATGGCGCGTCCGGCCAGGCCGTCGGGATAGCCGCTGCCGTCGAAGTGCTCGTGGTGGTTGCGGATGATGGGGAGCAGGTTCGCGCCCGAGCGCAGCGGGCGCACGATGCTCTCGCCGATGGTCGTGTGCGCGCGCATGATCCGCACCTCGTCGCCTGCCAGCGGGCCCGGCTTCAGCAGGATCGCGTCGGGGACGCCGATCTTGCCGATGTCATGGATGATCCCGCCGCGATAGAGCGCGTCGAGCCCACGCTCCGGCAGCCCCAGCTTCATGCCGACATGACGTGCGCTCTCCGCCACGCGATGCGTGTGCTTCTCGGTGTACTTGTCCTTCGCCTCGACCGCCGCGGCCAGCGAGAAGATCACCTGCTCGGCGCTGTCGAGCGTGTCGTACACGGCCTTGAGCCGTAGAGCCGAGCGCACACGCGCAACCAGTTCGATCCTGTCGACCGGCTTGCTCATGAAGTCGTCTGCGCCGGCCTCCAGCGCCAGGACCCTGTCGTTCGCGTTGTCGAGCGCGGTCAGCATCACGACCGGCAGAAGCCGGCCTCGGGGCCCGGCCTTGATGCGACGGCAGACCTCGTAGCCGTCCATTCCCGGCATCTGCACGTCGAGCAGCACCAGGTCGGGCGTCTCCTTATCTATGGCCACAAGCGCGGATGGGCCGTCCTCGGCCGACTGCAGCCGGCAGTCGAGATCCGAAAGGAAGGCCTCAACCAGCGCCCGGTTGATCTCGCCGTCGTCGACGACGAGCACGAGCGGCGCTCCATGCGATGTCTGTCGTTGCTGAACCACCGTCATTCGGCGGGCTCCCCGCGAGCCGCGCGCGTCCCCTTCAAGTGGATGTTAATCAGGACGGGCGCAGGTTCAGCCTGATTAGGCGCGCCAGCGCCGGCCGGAAGCATGACGCGCGCGGTCACGGGCGGGCATCCGACCTCGAGATCGCAACCGCAGCCACGACGAACAGCAACGCTCGGACCCCCGTCAACACCGGAACGACTGCAGCAAGACGTCCGAGCCAGCCGGCGGCCTGGCCGGCCAGGGGCGGGTCGAGGACTGCCACGACCGGTAGGGCGAGCAGCGCCAGCACCATGGTGACGATCGCCACCGCCAGCCCCAACCGCCATCCGGAGATGGGAGGGGCGAGGTCATCGACCTCCAGGCAACGCTCGATCCAGTCGACCCGGGCCTGAGCGGCTCGGGCGTGCGCCGCCATGGTCGCGGTCTGATGGGGCATGTCTGGATCGCCTTTTCAGGCGATCTCAAACTAGGGCTGAACCCGGAGAACCGGCCCCTCTCCAAAGGTGCAAATGATTGTCAAGTGGATAGTTAACACTGACCTAACGGCTAAGCCGCTTTACATCCATCCCTCGCGTGTGGCCAGGCGGGCCAGCTCGGTGCGGTTGCCGGCGCCGACCTTCTGGAGTATCTGCCGGACGTGGAACTTGACCGTGCTCTGGCTCAGGTGCAGCGCGCCGGCGATGGCCCCGTTCGTCGTGCCTTCGACCACCAGGCCCAGGATCTGTCGCTCGAGGTTGCTGAGCTTGGGCGCACCCGCAAATGGTGTGGCCGGGGTGGCGTGGCGCAGCGCCTCCGACATGGCGGCGTTGTCGACCGCCACCGCGGTGAACCCGGCGATGGCGTCGAGGAAGCCCAGCCACTCGTCATCCGGCTCGAGGGCCGATCGGTGGAACAGCTCGAGCACGCCGACGGGCCGGCCGCGCGCGTTCAGGCCGGCTGCGCAGTAGGCGCGGAAACCCTCTCGCGCGAAAAGCGTCCTGCGCTGGAAATGTGAAAGCGCGCCGCCTGTAAGGATCTCAAACCGAGGCCGGTCCTGCAGCCGGCCGTGCGGGATGGCGCCGGCGTCCAACCGGTATTCAGGCACCGAGGTGGAGCGGAAACCGGCATGCGCCGAGCTCACCAGGCTGCCGTCGGATTGGTCGATCACCATCACGTCGGCGGCATCCACGCCGAGGCCGGCAAGGACATGGTCCAGGATCACCTGCAGCGTCAGGCGGAGATCGCCGCTGCCCGCCATGGCCAGGCTCACGCTTCGAACCGCGGCGAGCCTCTCGAGGCGGCTGTTCGCGTCGGCATAAAGCTGCGCGTTGTCCGTGGCCAGGCCCGTGCGGTCGGCGATCGGCTGAAGCCAGTCGAGGTCTTGCTGGGTGAGCGGGGCCGAAGGACGAGCCTCGTAGAGCGCCAGGCTGCCAACCGTGGCGCCTCGCGCCCGCATCGGCACGACCATCACGGCGACGTCCACCCAGGGCACCATCGCCGGCGGCGTCCTCTTGGCGAGGTAAGAGTGCACCTCGGACTGCAGCGTCTTGAGGAAGTCCTCGCGAGTCAGGCGCGGCAGCAGCAAAGCCTCGCCTGTCTCGATCACCCGATCGGCAAACGCCAGGCCGCTCGCTTCCCCTGAGCGGTGCATGTCCTCCAGGTAGCGCGCCATCTGGGGGTTCTTCTCGTTGGCCGCGACCACCTTGACGGTTCGCGGATCCTTGCCGATCAGGTAGGCGACCCATGTGCCCTGCCGGATCCGGCTGAGCGCGCTCGTGACTGCGTTGAGAATTGCCTCAGGGCCCAGGCGGCCGTCGGCGATGCGGTCGTTCAGGTCGGCGAGGACGTGATTGGGCTCACCGGGGACGGCCTTCTCGCCGCCCGGCGCCTCCGGGGAGGGCGCGTCGGTCACCAGAATCCCACTCTCCTGGCCGTGAAGTGATGAACGGCTCTCTGTCAAGTATAGGAAGCCCCTTCCGATCTCCGACCGCCGCATGGAACGCGCCCCTCGGGCGGCTGTTATGCATTGCTTGACAACTCCTCCGATTCAGGTTTCACTGGCCGCACTCACCCCGCCCGGGGTGAATGTGCGCAAGGAGGAGTTCGATGCGCCGTTTTCTCATCTCGTTGATCCTGGCCGCCTCGGCGATCGTTGTTACTGCAGCGTCGGTGGGCGCTGACACCGGATGTCACTGCTTTTAAGGGGAAGGTAGAAAGTTGGTCGTGTTGAGTCGGCGGTCTTGCTGTTATGTGGAGCGGCTGTTAGGCTGGCACCCGGTGTGGTAGTCCGCCAGCAGCCCGGCAGCAAGCGCCGCCGGCTCCCTGGGCTGGCCGTGCGCCCGGGGGCCATCAGACAGGCACGCGCCGAAGCAGGCCTGTCGCTCGCCCAGGTCGCGTCCGGCGAGATCAGCCGCACGGCGGTGTTCCTCGCCGAGACGGGCAAGACGCGTCCTACCCTGCCTACCGTCCAGCTCATCGCCGCCCGCACGGGTAAGCCTGTCGAGTACTTCCTCGAGGACAGCGAGGCCGCGATGATCAAGCGTCTTGACCTTGACTTGCTGCGCAGCCTGGCTGCGGCCGAGAAGTTCGCCGAGCTGCAGGTGGCGGCGTCCGCCGCCAAGGCCGAGGCGGTCGATCCGCTGGACCGCGCGTGGGCTGCGTTCTTCCTTGGCCAGGCGTACTACCGGCTGGTGAAACCTCACCCCGCGCTGGAGCAGCTGCGGGAGGCAAGGGAAACATTCGAGCGCTCGGGCGACCACTGGATGGTGGTGGACTGCACCGACCAGATCGCCGGTGCGCTCAGCCTGCTCGAGGACAGGGCCGCGCTGGGCATCGCCGAGGCAAACCTCGAGGCGTGCCGCCGCCTGCGACCCTCAAACCGCGCGCTCGAGGCGCGCGTGATAGGCAGGCTGGGCTCGATTCACCTCGTCCTGCACAACTGGTCGAAGGCCGTCGAGTACTACTCGGAGGCGGTCGACGTTGCCGGCGAGCTCAAAGATCTGAGCCGGCTCGGCAAGATGTACGGCAACCTCGGCGGCGCGTACGAGCACCTCGGCGACCTGGCTCGCGCTCGCGCCTACTCCCAGAAGTCGATCGCCATCCACGAGCTGCTCAACGACCAGATCTCGGTCGCTCGGGCGGAGAACAACCTCGGGCTGGTGCTGATGCGGCAGGGCGAGCTCGACCAGGCGCGCGAGCACCTCGACCGCGCCCTTCGGCTTTACGACGAGGCCGGCGTCGAGGTGGGCAAGGGCCACCTGCTGCTGAGCCTCGCCGAGCTGGAGCTGAACGGCCGCGACCCCGAAGGTGCGCGCAGGTTCTCGATGATGGCCAGCGATGTCGCCCATCGCCACAACGAGCCCGGCGTCGTCGGCAAGGCGCACGAGATCATGGGCCAGGCCGCGGAGATGAGCGGCAACTTCAAGCTGGCTGACACCGAGTTCCAGGCCGCCATCTCGGTGCTGGAGCGGAGCAGACACCTCACGGAGCACCTGGTCGCTTGTCTCGCGATCTATGCGCAGGTGCTCGAGGCGCGGGGCGACGCGCTGGGAGCGCTCGAGCTC
>WNGQ01005195.1_pt1 | contig 16412 bp, 19 predicted proteins | sample 5407661 | NCBI WGS metagenome assembly WNGQ01 (sample SAMN13153382, study PRJNA577476) | soil metagenome | isolation source: 60 cm soil or saprolite under Garry oak tree replicate 2 | place: USA:California | collected 2016-06-15 | reverse complement strand
GTATTCGCGCCGGTTTTGGACGGGCATCCTCTGGTCTCGAACAAGTCGCTGTGGCGGCAGTTCCCGCTGCTGTCGAACCGGTGCTGGCACTCGGGAAAGTTTGTCCTGATCGGCGACGCGCTGCGCACCGTGCATTTCTCGATCGGCTCGGGAACGCGCCTCGCATTCGAGGACGCGATCGCGCTCGACCGGGCGTTCGGCGAGGCGGGCGAGGACGTGCCACGCGCGCTCGCGGCGTTCGAGCGCGAGCGCAGGCCCGTCGTAGAAAAACTGCTCGCCGCGGCGAACGCGAGCTCCTACTGGTACGAGCGCTTTCCGGGAAAAATGCGCGAGGCGCCCTGGCGGCTCGCGTACGACTACATGACGAGAAGCGGGCGCATGACGGACGAACGCCTGCGGGAGCAGTCGCCGAAATTCATGGCGAGCGTCGAGGCGCAAAGGCGGCGCGGGAGGTGATACGTGGCGTGCTAGACTCGCGGCTGCGACCGGAACCCGACATGGACTTGGTCACGAAGGAACAGTCATCGAGTAGCGCCATCAGCGAGCTGCAAAGGCACCTGCAGGACGGAAGTTTCGTCGTCACTGCGGAGCTTTCCCCGCCGGTCTCCACCGATCCCGCCGAATTCATCGATCATGCGCTCGCGTTGCGCGGGCTCGTCACCGCGATCAATGTGACCGACGGCGCGGGATCGAAGCCCCACATGTCGAGCCTCGCGGCTGCGCACTTCCTGGTGCGAAGCGGTGTCGAGCCCGTTCTGCAGATCACCTGCCGCGACCGGAACCGCATTGCGCTGCAGGCCGAGCTCCTCGGCGCCGCGGCGCTCGGCATACGCAATATTCTCGCGCTGCGCGGCGACGACCCGAAGCTCGGGGACCAGCCGGATGCGAAGCCCGTTTTCGACCTCGATACGACGGCCTTGCTCGCGACGGCGCAACGGATGCGTTCGGAGCACCGGCTTCCCTCGGGCACCGAGATCAAGGGTCCCGTGAGGTTCGTGCTCGGCGCAGCGGAGCTGCCGGTCGATCCTCCGGTCGGCTGGCGCCCCAATGGCCTGCTCTCCAAGATGGAAGCCGGCGCCGAATTCATCCAGACGCAGTTCTGCATGGATCCCGACGCCGTGCGGCGCTACGCTGCGCGATTGCTCGAACTGGGCGTGGCGCAAAAGCTGCCGATCTTGATCGGCATCGCACCGATTCCCTCGGCGCGCTCGGCGCGCTGGATGAAAGAGAAGCTCTTCGGAGCGATGATCCCGGACGGGCTCGTCGAGCGGCTCGAGCGCACCGCCGATCCGAAGGCCGAGGGCAGAAGAATCTGCGTCGAGCTTCTGCAGCAGCTCGCGGAGACTCCGGGTGTGGCCGGCGCGCACGTGATGGCGCCGGCTTTCCATTCCGCGATCGGCCCCGTGATCGAGGCCTCCCGCGTCGCCGGGACGAAACGCGCGGGCGCGAGGCGCGGCTAACTGCCGGCTGCGGGGGAACCGGCGTCATGGCATTCAGCCAGCGTTTCGTCGAGGTCGACGGTTGCAGGATCAATCTCCGCCGCGGCGGCTCGGGCGAGCCGCTCCTCTATCTGCACGGGGCGGGCGGGGCGCCGGCGGTCCTGCCTTTCATGGAGAAGCTCGCGCAGCGCTTCGACGTGCTCGTCCCCGAGCATCCGGGCTTCGGCGCGTCCGACGAGCCCGAGTGGCTGGAGAACATGCACGATCTCGCGTATTTCTATCTCGATGTTCTCAAGAGTCTCGAGCTTTGCGGCGTGCATCTTGTCGGCAGCTCGCTCGGCGGCTGGCTCGCGCTCGAGATGGCGGTTCGCGACGCCTCGCGATTGAAGTCGCTGGTGCTCGTCGGGCCGGCCGGGATCTCGGTGCGTGGTGTTTCGCCCGGTGATGTTTTTCTCTGGTCGCCGGAGGAACTGGCGCGAAATCTCTTTTTCGACCCGGCACTGGCGGAGAAGATGATCGCCCAGCCGATGACGCCCGAGCTGTTGGACGTGTCGCTCAAGAACCGGCACACCGTCGCGCGCCTCGGCTGGGAGCCGCGCATGCACGACCCGTTTCTCCGCAAGTGGCTGCACCGCGTGAGCGTTCCCGTCAAGATCGTCTGGGGCGAGGGCGACAAGATCCTTCCCGTCGCGTACGCGAGCGAGTTCAAGAGACTGATGCCCGGGGCGGAGGTCGAGATCATCCCGCGCTGCGGGCACCTGCCGCAGGCGGAGAGACCCGAAGAGTTCTGCGACATCGTCATGCGGTTCGCTGGAATGGGGTGATGCCATGGAAGTAGTCCTGTTTCACTTGATGCCCTATGCCGACCTCGACCTCGAGGCCGGACGCGAGCACGGCACGGTGTGGGTGAATCTGCCGAATTCGAATTTCGATCCGGTGAAAGGCCACCGCCTCTACAACCGCTATCTCGACGAGCTGGAGCACGGCGAGGAGCTGGGGTTCGACGCGATCGCCGTAAACGAACATCACCAGACCGCGTACGGCCTCATGCCTTCGCCCATCGTCACGGCTTCGGCGCTCGCTCGCCGCACAAGCCGCGCGAAAATCGCGATCCTGGGGAGCGCGCTGCCGCTGCGCGAGCATCCGCTGATGGTCGCCGAGGAGCACGCGATGATCGACGTGATCTCGGGGGGCCGGCTGATCTCCGGCTTCGTGCGCGGCATCGGCGCCGAGTACCACACCTTCGGGGTAAATCCGACTTTCTCGCACGACCGCTTCCACGAGGCGCACGATCTGATCGTGCGCGCCTGGACGGAGCCCGGTCCGTTCGCCTTCCAGGGTCGGCACTACAACGTCCAGTATGTGAACCTGTGGCCGCGTCCCTACCAGAAACCGCATCCGCCTATCTGGATACCTTCGCAAGGCAGCAAGGAGACGATCGACTGGGCCGCCCACCCGGACCGGCGCTACACCTACCTGCAGACATTCAGCCCGGCAAGCGTGGTGCAGCGCTACCTGAAGATGTACCGCGACACGTGCAAGGGTTACGGCTACGAGGCGGAGGACCGGCAGCTCGGTTGGGCGGTGCCCGTCTACGTGGCCGCCACCGACGAGGCGGCGCGGGCCGAGGCAAAGCCGCATTTCGAGGCGTTCCGCAACGTCTTCCTCAAGATGCCGGTCGAGATGCTGCTGCCGCCCGGATACACTTCGCGCGAGTCGCTGAAGAACGTGATGAAGGCGAAGGCCGCGATGTTCGGCGACATCACCCTCGAGAAGTCGATCGAGCTGGGGCTTATCGTCTGCGGGAGTCCTAACACGGTGCGCCAGGCGCTCGAGGCCTACTGGAAGGACATGCGCTTCGGGAACCTTCTCGTGCTGTGCCAGTTCGGGACGCTGCCTGCCGATCTTACGCGCCGGAACATGGGGCTCTTCGCCCGCGAGGTGATGCCGGCGGTGAAGGCACTCGAGTCACCGGCGGGCGCTACCGTGGGCTGAGCCCGCGGCGAATTCGAAACCGGGTGGCTGCGCCGGTTCTGACGCTTCCCTATTTCGCGCTGCTGAGCGACAGTCCGCCGAACCTCGACACGTAGAGCCGTGTGAGCGCAATGCATGCGACCGTGCCGACCAGAAACGGGATCGTGGCCCAGAGGAAGAGATCCTGCAGCGGCACCTTCATGCCGATCAATATTCCTCCGACGATCGGACCCAGTACCGAGCCGACCCGGCCGACTCCGAAGGCCCAGCCGGAACCGTTCGACCGCACCGAGGTGGGGTAGATCAGGGCCGACGACGCATTGAGCCCGAACTGCAGCCCGAGTACGCAAAAGCCCGCGAGGAAGACGGTGACCATCAGGGCTCCGTATGAGGAGAGACCGACGTAGCCGAGCGCGCCGACCGCGAAGACTGCACAGGCGAAGAGGATCGTGACCGGCAGGAAACCTTTGGCGTCGATGGGGCGCGCAAGGGCCAGCCCGCCGACGGTGCCGCCGATCTGCACGAGCGATGTCGCAATGGCCGCTTCCGAGGGAGGCAGCTTCGCGCCGGTGAGCAGCGTCGGCAGCCAGCTGATGAGGAAGTAGAAGCCCATCAGGTTGCAGGCGAAGCAGATCCACAGCAAAGGCGTGATGAGCGCGAGGCCACCCTCAAACAGATATTTCGGATTGAACCCCTTGTAGATTTTTTCGTCCGCGACGACCAACTTGGTTTGCCCGTCGATCGACGGACCCAGCGTCGAGAGAAGCGCGACCGCGCGCGCCCTTTCCTTCTCCTTGACCACCAGGTGCTTGAGCGACTCCGGCAGCCACAGCGCCGCGGCGGCCGCCATGACGATGGGAAGCACCCCGCCGACGACAAAGATCGCCTGCCAGCCGTAGTGCGGCACGAGCCAGACGGAGATGGCTCCGGGCAGCGAGCCGCCGAACGTGATCCCGGTAAACATCAGGATGATCATCGTCGCCCGAAACCGACGCGGCGCGTATTCCGCGTTGAGCGCGATCAGATTCGGGAGCAGCCCGCCTATGCCGATTCCCGCGACGAAGCGCAAATTGAGGAGGCCCTGCAGCGAAGAGGCCCAGCACGCGGCGAGGGTAAACCCGCCGAATATGAAACAGGAGCCGATGACCGCGAACTTGCGCCCGTAGCGGTCGCCCAGATATCCGAACAGCGGCGAGCCGATCAGGATCCCGAAGAGGCTCGCGCTGAATACCGGCCCGAGAGCCGCGCGATTGGTAACGGCCCAAGCCTTGATGAGCTCGGGAGCGGCGAAGGAAATTGCGCTGATATCGTATCCGTCGAAGAGCACGATGAAAAACGACCAGATGACGAGGGCCGCGTTGAAGCGCGTCATCTTCCGCTCATCGATAAAGCGCGAGACGTCGAACTCATTTGTGGATGCCATGCGACTCCTCCCTTGGCGTGCCCGCAGGCGGCGCGGCGTTTTGCTCGTTGGTTTTCCGGAGGCCCGGATCTGCCCGCGAAAACCGTAGCTACTATACGCTCCGCCAGACGGTACAATTAGCGCAACGAGGAATGCCAGTCCGGAGGGGACCATGACGGTTCGTTCTTTGCAGCACATCGCTCTTGCCGTGCCGGATGCGGCGGTCGGCAGGAAGTTCTACACCGATTTCGGCATGGAAGCCCGCGAGTTCGACAAGCGCATCGTCATGCGCTGCCAGGGCCGCGATCAGGACCAGGTGGTCCTGGTCGAGGGCAAGAAGAAGCACATGCACCATGTGTGTTTCGGGACCAGGGCCGATGAATTCGAGGGCCTGAAGAAGCGGCTCGCGCAGGAGGGCGTCAAGCTCGTGGACGCGCCGAGGGAAACGCCGGGCGAAGGCATCTGGTTCCGGGATCCCGACGGGCTGCTCGTGAACGTGCGCGTCGCGGAAGCCGCGAAATGGCGGACCGCGGCGGAGTGGAAAATCAACAACCCGGGCCATCTCAATCGTGCCGGCGTGGCCGGCCACCCTAAGCGCGACATCCAGGTGCGGCCGACGCGCCTGGGCCACACCTTGCGCTTCACGGCGCAGATGGAAAAGATGGTGGACTTCTACACGCGCGTCGTAGGCCTGCAACTTTCGGACCGCGCCCAGGACATCGTCGCCTTTATGCGCGGGCACGGAGGGAACGATCATCACGTCTTCGGCTACATCAAGTCGGACCGGCCGGGCTTCCACCACGCGAGCTTCGAGGTGGGCAACGTCGACGAGATCGGCATGGGCGCCTGCCGGCTGCTCGACAAGGGCTACAAGGACGGCTGGGGGTTCGGCCGCCACGTGATCGGCTCGAACTTCTTCCACTACATACGCGATCCCTGGGACAGCCTCGCCGAGTACTTCTGCGACATCGACTACATCCCGGCAGGTTCGGACTGGAAAGCGACGAACTATCCGGCGGAGGATTCCCTCTACGTATGGGGCCCCAAGCCGCCGGAGGCCTTCGGAATGAATTTCGAAGCGGGCTAGAAGTTCTTCAAGCCGAGAGCGAGATGACCGAATCCTCGTATTTGCCCGGCCCCATGTCGCCTTCGGCGAAGATGCGGCGCTCGGCGATCCACTTGAAGGATTCTTCGAACACTTCCTTGGTGTAGGGCTCGAAGACGATGCGCTCGCCGGGTCCCCACCGTCGGACGTCCATCTGGTCGAGGAAGCGCGCCGGGAACTCGTTCTTGTAGTAGTGCGTGTAGAGCTCCGGGCGCAGATCGATGTCGCGCTGCGCGCGGCGCAATGCGCGGAAGTATTTGCGCAGGTCCTCGGGATCGGGGTCACCCGTGATCGAAGTGGCCATCATGAACGTCGTGTCGATCACCTTGCGGAAACCGAGCTGCTCGAGGAAGTAATACGGGCCGCTGAATAGCGAGGCCGCCGGCACTTTGCGGTCGATCAGCTTCTCCAGCCGGCTGAAGAGCAGTCCGTCGGCAAAGGACAGCTCGATGTCGTCCAGGCGCATGTACTGCTCGAGCCCCTGGATGGTGGAGTAGTGGCTGCCCGACTGGTAGCCGACCGAGATCGGCACGCCCTTCAGTTCCGACGGATGCTTGATGTCGGATTCCGGCGGCACGAATACGCCGCACGGCGCGACCGAGTAGGCGTCGGCGTAGAGCTTGCCGTGGCCGGTCGAGGCGGCGACGTTCACGGTCCAGTGGCAGGCGCCGCTCACGTCGCAGGCCCGCCCCTGCTCGATGCTCTGGTAGGCGCCGATCCTGTTCGGCGTGGCGTGCTTTTTCCCCACGTCGCCGGGGCCGTAGTTGTCGCGGAATTCGTAGGCCAGGCCCTCGGTTTTGAAGTAGCCCTTTTCCTCGGCCACCCATTCCTGCAGCCTGAAGTGAGGGGAAATCACGAACTTTGACATCAACGGCTCCTCGAGGGCTCAAGTCGGATGAAAAATCTACTCCGAGGGATGACGGAAAGCAAAGGAAACTCGCCGTGGGATTCGTCCCACCGCGCTTGCGGAGCCCCAAGCCCCTGTAAAATGGAGACTGTGAAGGCGAGCGCGAGGCACAGCGTGGAATTCCTGGTTGAAGGCGCGCCGCGCCGCATCGACATCGCGAGCCTCGTCATTGCCGGCTGGACCGGGCGCGACAAGGCGGCGGTCGAACACCACATCGCCGAACTGGCGGCGATCGGGGTCAAGCGCCCGCGCGCAATACCTTGCTTTTATCGGCTCGGCGCGAATTTGCTCACCACGGCGCCCGAAGTGGACGTCGTCGGCGAAGACTCGAGCGGCGAAGTCGAGTTCGTGCTTGTTGCGGAGCCCGATGCGATGTACGTGGGCGTCGGCTCTGACCATACCGACCGGAAGGTCGAGGTCTACGGCGTTACCGTATCGAAGCAGATGTGCCCCAAGCCGATCGGCCGGGAGCTTTGGCGATTCACGGATGTAGAAGAGCATTGGGACCGGCTCGTGCTGCGCTCGCACGTAACGCGCAAGGGAAAACGCCGGCTCTACCAGGAAGGCGCGGTAAGCGGGATGCTCGCGCCGCGCGATCTGCTCGCGCGCCTCGCCGATTCGGGCGCGAGGATCTCGCCGGGGACCGCGATGTTCTGCGGTACTCTTGCGGTACAGGGCGAGATCGGTGGAGGCGAGCGCTTCGAGATCGAGCTGCACGACCCGCTGAACAATCGCAGCCTCAGGCACGGGTACGCAACCCGCAGCCTCACGATCGCGGACTAGCAGGAGACGACATGGCGATCCAGAAAGAACACAAGGAGTTCTACAAGGTCGATCTCGACCGCGGCTGGGAAAAGCTGCCCGGTTATCCGGACGGGATACGGCAACAAGTGCTTGCGGGGTTTCTCGACGAGAAAAACAAGCGCGGTTTCCGCACGCGTCACCTGCGCTTCGACCCCGGCGTGCACACGACCGAGCCCTTCGTGCACGACTACTGGGAAGAGGTGTATCTCGTCTCGGGCGACCTGATCGTCGGGAGCGACCGGAGCGGCAAGGGCGGCACGCGCTTCGGTCCCCACACCTATGCCTGCCGCCCTCCGGGCACGCTCCACGGACCTTTCAGATCGGAAGCAGGCTGCCTTCTGCTCGAGATGCACTATTACGACGAAGCCGCGAAGCGCCAGCCGCTCTAGGCGGAGCCCATGCCCGAAGATCTCGTCCGTCCGATCGCCGCTCTCGCGCAGGAGCTCGCCGAGGGCAAGACCACCAGCCGCAAACTCGTCGAGGCGGCGCTCGCGCGCATCGCCGACGCGGGCGGCGAAGGCGGGCGCGCTTTCACCAAGGTGCACGCGCAAGGCGCGCTGCTCGCCGCAGACGCCTCGGACCGGCGGCGAAAGGAAGGCGTGGTGCAGTCTCCGCTGGCGGGACTGCCCGTCTCGATCAAGGATCTTTTCGACATCGCGGGTGAGGTCACGACCGCCGGCTCGAAGATCCTGCGTGACGCTCCTCCGGCGACCGCGGACGCGGTTGCCGTCGCGCGGCTGCGCGCAGCCGGCGCGGTGGTCATCGGCCGCAGCAACATGAGCGAGTTCGCTTTTTCCGGGATCGGCATCAACCCGCACTACGGCACGCCCGCCAATCCCTACGACCGCGGCAGGCGGAGGATTCCCGGCGGGTCGTCCTCGGGTGCGGCCATATCGGTCGCAGACGGCATGGCGGCATTCGCTCTCGGCACCGACACCGGCGGCTCGGTGCGCATTCCGGCGGCGCTGTGCGGCATCGCAGGGTTCAAGCCGACCCGGACGCGCGTTCCGCTCTTGGGAGCGTTTCCGCTTTCCACCACGCTCGATTCGGTCGGGCCGCTCGCGCCCACGGCCGCCTGCTGCGCAACCGTTTTTCAGGTGCTCGCGGGCGAGCCGCGCCGCTCGCTCGCGGCCGCCGAGTTCCCGGGGCTGCGCCTCGGTGTGCCGAAAAATCACATGCTGGAGGATCTCGACGTCGAAGTCGCCGAGGCATTCGATGCGGCGATGCAACGCCTGTCGAAACGCGGAGCCCTGATCGTGCCGCTCGCCGTGCCGGAGTTCGACGAGGCGGCGAAGGCGAGCTCAGGCGGCGGGATTTCCCCGCCCGAGGCCTACGCCGTGCACCGCAAATGGATCGACCGCGAACAGGAAATCGACCCGCGCGTGCTGGAGCGGATCGTGCGCGGCGGATCTGTCCTGGCTGCCGATTACATCGATCTGCTCGCGACGCGAAATCGCCTCGCGGGGCGTTTTGCGCGGGCAAACTACGATGTCGACGTTCTGGTCATGCCCACGGTGCCGCGCATCGCTCCTCCGATCGAGGGTCTGGAGCGCAGCGCCGAGACTTTCCGCCTGGCGAACGCCAACATGCTGCGCAACACCAGCCTGATCAATTTCCTCGACGGGTGCGCGCTGACGCTGCCGATTCACGCGCCCCGGGAGGCGCCGGTCGGACTGATGGTGGTCGGTTTTTCGGGCGAGGACGAGCGCGTCCTCTCGGCGGGGCTCGCGATCGAGGCCGCATTGGCCTATCAAGGGCCGGTTCTCGTACAATAGTTGTTAAAGCGGACGCTGAGCGCCGCTTTGACTCCGCGCGTTGGAACGGACGCTTAGCGCCGTTCAACGCGCGGAATCATCCAAACGGAGGGATAAGTTTATGAAGCATAAGACGCTGGGCACAGGCGCCATCGTTTTCGCCGCCGCGCTCCTCGCGGCCGGACCGGCGCTCGCGCAGCAGAAGGTGAAGATCGGCTTCATCACGACGCTGTCGGGCCCGCAGGGCGTCGTCGGCGAATACATGAGGAACTCGGTCGAGCTCGCCCTCGATCACCTGGGGCGCAAGATGGCGGGGCTCGACGTCGAGGTGGTCTACGGAGACGACCAGGTCAAGGCCGACGTGGGCAAGCAGGTCGCGGACGAGATGCTGAAAAAGCACCAGGTCGACTTCGTCGCGGGAATCATCTGGTCGAACGTCATGCTCGCGGTCGCGCCGACGGTCACCGACGCGGGAAAGTTCATGATCGGCACGAACGCGGGCCCGCACGAGCTCGCCGGAAAGATGTGCAACGAGCTGTTCTTCACCACTTCATGGCAGAACGACGACACGCCCGAGGCGATGGGAAAGGTGATGCAGGACCAGGGCATCAGCGATGTGTACGTGATGGCGCCCAACTACGCGGCCGGCAAGGACATGGTGAACGGGTTCAAGCGCTCCTACAAGGGCCGCATCGTCGACGAGGTCTATACGCGACTCGGGCAGACCGACTACCAGGCGGAACTCTCGCAGCTGCGCTCGAAAAATCCGAAAGCGGTGTTCGTCTTCTATCCCGGCGGCATGGGCATCTCGTTCCTGCGGCAGTACTCGGAGGCGGGGCTTCGCGGGCAGTTCCCGCTGTACTCGGTGTATACGGTGGACGAGATCTCGATCCCCGCGGTGAAGCACGCAGCGCTCGGCCAGTACGAGACGCGCTACTGGAGCCCGGACCTGAAGAATCCGGCGAACCAGAAGTACGTCTCGGACTACCGCAAGAAATACGGCAAGATGCCGGTCTTCTACGGAGCGCAGAGCTACGACGGCATCCTGCTGATCGATTCGGCGGTGCGCGCCGTCAAGGGAAATCTCGCGGACAAGAAAGGGATGATCGCCGCCATGAAAAAGGCGGACTTCGCCTCCACGCGCGGCAAGTTCAGCTACAACACGAATCATTTCCCGATCCAGAACTTCTACCTGCTGAAGACCGTGACCGGGCCGGCCGGCCAGGATCCGGTGATGGAAATCCAGAAGACGGTCTTCACCAACCACAAGGATTCCTACTACAAGGAATGCCCCTTGAGATAGCAGGCGGCCGGGAACGCATCGAAGCCCCGGGGCGCGGAACGATCCGCGCCCTTTTTTGTCCCTCCTCCCTTGAACCTGATTCTCGTCCTCGAGCAGACGCTCAACGGGCTGCAGCTCGGGGTGATGCTGTTCCTGATGGCGGCGGGCCTGACGCTCGTCTTCGGCATCATGAACCTGGTGAACCTCGCGCACGGCTCGCTCTACATGGTGGGGGCCTACCTCGCGACCTATTTCTACCAGGCCACCGGGTCGTATCCGCTCGGCGTGCTCCTCGGTCTCGCGGGGACCATGGTCGTGGGAATCGTCGTCGAGCTGGTGGCCCTGCGCACGCTCTACGAGCGCTCGCACCTCGACCAGGTCCTCGCCACTTTCGGCCTGATCCTGTTCTTCAACGAGCTGATGGCGATCCTGTGGGGCCGGGCCGCGATCTACACGACTCTTCCCGACTACCTGACCGGGCACGTGGAGCTCTTCGCAGGCCTCCGCTACCCGCTCTACCGCCTGGTGATCATCGCCGTCGGCCTCGCAGTTGCGGGGCTGCTCTGGTTCGTGGTCGCGCGCACGCGCCTCGGGATGCTGATCCGTGCCGGGGCATCCAACCGCGCCATGGTGGCTGCGCTCGGCGTAAACGTCCGCCTGCTCTATACGCTGGTGTTCGGCTTCGGCGCCGCGCTCGCCGGCCTCGCCGGCCTTATGTCGGGCCCCATCCACGTGGTGCAGCCTGGTATGGGAGAGCTGATTCTGATCGAGGTGTTTGTAGTTATAGTAATTGGCGGCATCGGCTCGATCCGCGGCGCGCTTGCGGGCGCCCTGATCGTCGGGATGGCCGACACGCTCGGCCGCGCCTTCGTGCGGCCGATGCTCGCGACGGTGCTCTCGACGACCGCCGCCGACACCGCGGGCCCGGCGCTCGCCTCGATGCTGATCTACCTGCTGATGGCGATCGTGCTCGCGCTCAAGCCGCAGGGGCTGTTTCCCGCGCGCGCATGAATCCCCGCAGGCGCGCGATCGTGCTGGCGGCGGGCCTCGTGCTTCTCGCGGCGGTGCCGCCGGTCGCGGCGCTCGTCAACCAGCCCTTTTACCTGGATCTGGTCCGCCGCGTCATGATCTTCGCCATCGCGGCGCTGAGCCTGAATCTTATCCTCGGCTATGGAGGGATGGTGTCGTTCGGACACGCCGCCTACCTCGGCATCGGCGCGTATTCGGTCGGGGTGCTCGCGCACTACGGGATCAACAACGGATATCTGCAATGGGCGCTTGCGATCGGCGCCTCGGCGCTGGTGGCGCTCGCGATCGGGGCGGTATCGATCCGCACGAGCGGCGTGTACTTCATCATGATCACGCTCGCGTTCACCCAGATGCTGTATTACCTCGGCATCTCGATCGCGGAATACGGTGGCGACGACGGCATGCGCCTCGCGGTGAAGAGCCAGTTTCCGGGACTCATCGACTTGAACGACGCCAACGCCTTCTACTACCTGGTGCTCGCGTTCCTCGTCCTGTTTCTCTTCCTCGCACACCGGCTGGTCGACTCCCGCTTCGGCATGGTGATCCGCGCGGCGAGGTCGAACGAGGCGCGCACGCGCTCGATCGGCTTCTCGCCATACCCGTACCGGCTCGCGGCGTTCGTGATCGCGGGCGCCGTGTGCGGGCTCGCCGGAGCGCTGCTCGTCAACCACACCGCGTACCTTACGCCCGAGTTCATGAACTGGACGCGCTCGGGCGAGCTTATGTTCATGGTCATACTTGGGGGCATGGCGAGCATCGCCGGGCCGGTGCTCGGCGCCTTTGCGCTCTTGCTCATCGAAGATGCCCTTTCAGGTTGGACGCAGCACTGGCAGCTGATCCTCGGGCCGCTCCTGGTGCTGTCGGTGCTTTTCCTCAGGCGCGGCCTCGCGGGATTGCTCTTCGACAAGAATGAATAGGGTCCTGCTCGAAGTCCGCGGCCTCACCAAGAGCTTCGGCGCGCTGCTCGCCAGCGACGACGTCAATCTCGAAGTGCGGGAGGGCGAGACCCACGCCATCATCGGGCCGAACGGCGCCGGCAAGACGACGCTGATCGGCCAGCTCGCCGGCAATCTGCGTCCTGCGCGTGCGCTTCGCCGGTGAAGACGTCACGGCGCTCTCGGTGCCGGCGCGCGCGCGGCGCGGATTCGCGCGCTCGTTCCAGATCACCAGCATCTACCCGGATTTCACCGCGCTCGAGAACGTGATGCTCGCGGTCCAGGCGCACTCCGGCTCGAGCTTCCGGTTCTGGCGGCCGGCGCGCGAAGAGGCAAGCCTGCGATCGCCCGCGCTCGCGGTTCTCGACGAGGTGGGCTTGGGCGGACGCTCCGACGTGCTGGCCGCGAACCTGGCGCACGGCGAGCAGCGGGCGCTCGAGATCGCGACCGCGCTCGCGACGGGCCCGCGCCTTTTGCTGCTCGACGAGCCGGTGGCGGGAATGGGCGCTGAGGAAACGCAGCGCATGATCGGGCTGCTTTCATCGCTAAAAGGGGGGAAGACCCTTATCCTGGTCGAGCACGACATGGACGCGGTATTTTCCCTCGCCGATCGCATCTCGGTGCTGGCTTACGGGCGCATTATCGCCACGGGAGGGCCCGAGGAGATCCGTGCGAATTCCGAAGTGCGGCGGGCTTATCTCGGCGAGGAGGTCGCCGCATGATGCTCGAAGTCGATGCGCTCGTGACCGCCTACGGGCGGAGCCAGGTCCTGTTCGGCGTCTCGTTCGAGGTGCGCCCGGGCGAAGCGGTGACATTGCTCGGCCGCAACGGCATGGGCAAGACCACCACGGTGCGCTCGATCATGGGCATGGTGCGCCCGCACGGGGGCACGATCACGTTCGAGGGCAAGCCGCTGCACGGCCTGCCCTCGTACCGCGTGGCGCAAGCTGGGCTGGGCTTGGTGCCGGAAGGGCGGCAGGTGTTTCCCAACCTCACGGTGCGCGAGAACCTCGTGGCAACCGCGGCCAGGCGCTCCGGGCTCTGGACGCTCGAGCGCGTATTCGCGCTCTTCCCGCAGCTCGCCGAGCGGCGCGGGCACCTCGGCAGCGAGCTCTCCGGGGGCGAGCAGCAGATGCTCGCCATCGGGCGCGCGCTCATGACCAATCCGCGCATGCTCATCCTCGACGAGGCCACCGAGGGCCTGGCGCCCCTCGTCCGCATCGAGATCTACCGCGCGATCGAGGACCTGAAGGCCTCGGGCTTGGCCATCCTGATCATCGACAAGGACCTGCGCGCCCTGACGCGCATCGCCGACCGGCACTACGTGCTCGAGAAAGGCCGCGTCGTCTGGAGCGGCGTCTCCGCCGAGCTGGCGGAGAACCGCGAGCTGCAGCACCGCTACCTTGGGGTCTGACGAGCGCGGCGCGCTTGCCGGGAAGCCCGCGCGCAAGTAACCTCGCCCGGGTGTTGTCGATCAGGAACCTCTCCAAGTCTTTTTCCGGCCCGCGCGCGAAGACCGTGCTGCGGGGCATCAGCTTCGAGCTCGCCGCGGGCGACTACGTCGCGGTGATGGGCGAATCGGGGATAGGAAAATCGACGCTGCTCAATCTCATCGCGGGGCTCGAGCGGCCCGATTCCGGGCAGGTGTTCCTCGACGGCGCGGACCTGTGCGCGCTCGGCGACGACGCCCTCACCCTGGTCCGTCGCAAGCACATGGGTTTCGTGTTCCAGGCGTTTCACATCCTGCCTTACCTGACCGTGGCGCTGAACGTTGCGCTCCCGCTCGCGCTGAACGGCATGCGGAACAAGCCCATGCGCAGGCGGGTCGCCGCGCTGCTCGATTCGGTGAAGCTGGGCGATCGCGGCGAAAGCATGCCGCACGAGCTCTCGGGCGGCGAGATGCAGCGCGTCGCGATCGCGCGCGCCCTGGTGCACAGGCCGCGCCTGGTGTTCGCAGACGAACCGACCGGGAATCTCGATCCGGAAAGCGCGAAGGAAGTGCTGGCGCTGCTGCGAGAATGCGTGAAGGGCGAAGGCGCGGCAGGAATACTCGTCACTCACTCGGCGGCGGCGGCGAGGACAGCCGATAAGACGTATGTGCTGACGGAAGGAGGGCTGCGAGCCCAAGGGCATGCCGGCGCCAGTGGCCGGGCGGATCGGCGACGCGGCGAAAGGGACCGCCGGCGATCCCCGCGGTCGTGAGAATATAATCGCTGATCGGACCGACGGCTGAGAACTATGAACAAGCGAATTGCAATGCTGACTACGATCATCCTGGCCGGCGGTCTTTCCGGGTGCGTGGCGATCAAGGCCGGGGACGTGAAGGTCTACACGCCGGCGCAGCTCCGGCAGGGCGAATACGAAACCGTCAAACGCCTATGGGTCGAGACCTGGCGTACGCCGTTTTGGGTGCCCAGCTATTCCTCGCCGAAGGACGGCATCGCCGCCTTGCAGAGCAAGGCGGCGGGGCTGGGCGCGAACGGGCTGATCAACGTCGACTGCTACGGAAACAAGGGCCTCTTTTCCTTCGGCTCGGAGTCCTTCGTCTGCTACGGGAAGGCGATCAAGGTTCCTTGAACGGCGGCCTACTGGCTCCATCTGAACACCCCGAGGCTCATCAGGCCACCCATGTTCAAGCGCGAGGCATTGATCATGGCGTCGATCTTGCCTGCAATAGTTTTGTTGGGACTGGTCCTTGCTTCCCTGCATTTCATGATTCAAAGTCCGGACCCCGGCCAGTGGGGTATTGTCTTTCCCACTCTTTGCCGTTGAATTTGGTGACGATCATTTCACGAATGGTGCCACTGTCGAGGCAACGGGCGTTGACGCTGTATCCATCAGGGTGCGAGCGCGGAACATAGAACGACTTGATGCCGCAGGTCGAGCAAAACAGGTGTTTGGCCGTGCCGGTGTTGAACTGATAGGTCGTCAGCGCATCCGAACCGGACAGCAGGTTGAATCGCGATTTCGGAACGATCAGATGCAGGTAGCCCGATTTCGAGCAGATCGAGCAGTTGCAATCCGACACCGTCAGGACTTCCGGCGCCACGACCTCGAACCGGATACGCCCGCAATGACAACCGCCAGTGTGCGTGATCACGTCTGCCCCGAAATCGGTGAACGCTCGAGCTAAACGGCCGGCCGAAGGCGAGTCGGCGTGAGCGAAGGGTTGGACGTCACCCCGTTACCCCGGAATCTCGGGCTCGACGAGTTTCGCAAGCTGCGCGAGCGACTCTTGCCAGCCGAGATAGCACATCTCGATGCATCGTGACGCCTAACGCCTGGCACCATCTGCGCGTCTGAGCGCGTCAGATGCATGCCCTTGCTCAGGCGCACCCGATTCCTGCCGTCGTGTCTCAGGATCGAATACGCCCTTGTGGTGAAAATAAACGATGCCCGCAGCCGTGCGTATCAGCTTTGTATGCAGGAGCAGGTTGAAAAGGACGTCGCTTTGAAAGCGATCGAAGAGAAAGCGCAGCAGGCGCTTGACCCTGAAGCTTGGGTAGGACCGCACGAACCAGCCGCTAGGGTCCTCGCGCTTACCGCTGAGGTAATCCGCGATGGCGTGACCTGCGGCGAGCCCGTGCTTCAAAGCGTTGTGAATGCCGCCCGCGGTGACCGGGGATACCATTCCGGCGGCGTCACCCGTCAGTAGTACGCGGCGCGCCGCAACCGGTCTAACGATGCCCCCGCACGGAATCATGCCGGCGCGCACCGAAGTTGGCCGCACACCGCGCAAGTCCAGGACAGGAGCAATCTTGCGCAACAGCTCGTCAATCGC
>WNGQ01003235.1_pt1 | contig 16418 bp, 17 predicted proteins | sample 5407661 | NCBI WGS metagenome assembly WNGQ01 (sample SAMN13153382, study PRJNA577476) | soil metagenome | isolation source: 60 cm soil or saprolite under Garry oak tree replicate 2 | place: USA:California | collected 2016-06-15 | reverse complement strand
GTGCGGCATGATGACGTCGTCGATATTAGCCGCACTCGGCGGCGATGAAGGGCGAGAGAAACCGGTCCTCGTATTCCTTGGTGCGCGCGGCGATCTTCTCGGCGTCGCCGATGTGGGCGCGGAAGCTGATCTCGACCGCGCCCTTCTCGCGCCCTTTGAGGGGTAGCATCAGCCTCGTCCAGTCCGCCGGGCCGCGACCGCGGGCGACGCGGCGCTCAGCCGGATGTCGTCGGCGATAGCCTGAGCAACGTCGGTACCAGTCTCGGTGAGCGCGGCGGCGGTGGTGCCAGGATTTGCAACCAGGCCGTCCACGTCCGCAAAGGTCCGGCGCGCCGGCACGTTGCGCCACTCGCCAATCAACGGCTTGCGGCCGGCCGAATGCAACCCACGATAGAGGACGATCTTGCGATCACGACCGAGCAACGTCACCTCGGCCATCACAGTTGGCTCGTAGGCAGCAAAAGCATTCGCAGTAACGAAGCCGATCGTGCGCGGGGTAACCACCAGGAGGGCATCCGCGTCGGACTCGACGGCCGTCACGTTGACGCTCGGCGATATCGACTGCCGATCCAACGGCGCCTCGATCAGCCGCACGCGATAGCCTGTCGCCCTTAACCGTTGGATAAGCGCGTCCGCCATAGTGCGCGAGACCGACATGCGCTGCCCCTGCAGCGCTTGCTTCACCCGGTTCGTCTTGGCGGTTTGGTCGGCCGCTATGATGACGCCACCGACCACGCCGCCGACCGCCGCACCCGGATGATTCTCCATGGCGACCACATAGTCCTCGGGCTCCGGCGGCATCACGACATCGATACTGCGCAGGCCGGCAATCCCGTCCTGCGCGAGCTCGACTCGTGTCATCGACGCGCATCCCGCAGTGAGCGCCAGTGTCACGACAATTCCTGAGAGCCTCAACCAACGCATGCAAACACCCCACCATCAAAGCGCGAGTCTTCGATCCGACGTTACGTTTGCAACACGCAAGCGAAGCACACGAAGATCCCTCAACTTCACCCAAAGCCGCCGTGCGCAGAGTATGATACAACCCTCGCCGAAGCGTCAGAAAAGAAGCGAGCAATTCTATTTTGGGACGGAGTGTTGCAGAACTGGCGCAACCTGGGCGAGGACTATCGCCATTAGTCGAAGCCACAGCCGTGGCCAAGGCGTGACTTGTCCGGGTGTCACTTGTCCGGGTGTCACTTGCAGCAGCTCCGGCGATCGTCATCGTCGCGCCCTTCGCGGCGCAGCACCGGGGGCACCACACCCATGGTCGGCGCGTCATGTCAGTTTCGTGGGGACATCACCGACCACCCGAAGGTCGATCCGGCTGATCAGCTCCGACCGCAGCGCCTCAGCGGCGCTGATCGCGGCATCGGTCTGCCGCAACGTGCTGACATTGGATCCGAACGACACAATGCCGCCCAGCAGCATGGCGATCGATCCGAGCGCGGCGACCTGACCAGATCCGAACAGGCCCAACATCGTGATCAGCAGCAGTCCGACGCTGCCGGCGATCGCCGCCTTGGAAGCCAGAATGATCTTCCGGCATCGCTCGGACACCTCGGCAAGCTCCTCGATCCGCGCTTCAAGCGCTGAAATCTCGTCGATCTCGTCGTCTTCGGCCATCAGATCCAAGCCGGCTGCCGGAGAAGCTCTCCTCCTCACAGCGGTAGATTATCGTGCTTCTTGGCGGGCATCTCGACGTGCTTGTCCCTGAGCATTGCCAGCGCGCGGGCAAGGCGGCGACGGGTCGAGTGCGGCATGATGACGTCGTCGATATAACCGCGCTCGGCGGCGATGAAGGGCGAGAGAAACCGGTCTTCATATTCCTTGGTGCGCTTGGCGATCTTGTCGGGATCGGCCATGTCGGCGCGGAAGATGATCTCCACCGCGCCCCTGGCGCCCATCACGGCGATCTGCGCGGTCGGCCAGGCGTAGTTCATGTCGGCGCCGATCTCCTTGGACGCCATCACGTCGAACGCGCCGCCATAGGCCTTGCGGGTGATCACTGTCACGAGCGGCACCGTGCATTGCGAATAGGCAAACAACAATTTCGCGCCATGCTTGATCAGCCCGCCATATTCCTGCGCGGTGCCCGGCAAGAAGCCGGGGACGTCGACGAAGGTGACGATCGGGATGTTGAAGGCATCGCAGAAGCGCACAAAGCGCGCGGCTTTCCGTGACGCGTCACTGTCGAGCACGCCGGCCAGGACCATCGGCTGGTTGGCGACGAAGCCGGTGGTGCGGCCGGCGATGCGGCCGAAACCGGTGATGATATTTTTCGCGAAGGCTTCCGAGATTTCGAAGAAGTCGCCCTCGTCGACGACCTTCAGAATCAGTTCCTTCATGTCGTAGGGCTTGTTCGGATTGTCGGGGATCAAGGTATCCAGCGACATGTCGATCCGTTCGATCGAGTCAAAGCTCGGCCATTCCGGCACGCCATCGGCATTGTTGGAGGGGAGGAAATCGATCAGCCGGCGCATCTGCAGCAGCGCCTCGACGTCGTTCTCGAAGGCGCCGTCGGCGATGGAGGAACGCGTGGCGTGCACCGAGGCGCCGCCGAGTTCTTCCGCGGTCACCACCTCGTTGGTGACGGTCTTCACCACGTCCGGGCCAGTGACGAACATGTAGCTCGTGTTCTTCACCATGAAGATGAAGTCGGTCATCGCCGGCGAATAGACGTCGCCGCCGGCGCATGGCCCCATGATGACGGAAATCTGCGGGATCACACCGGAGGCGATCACGTTGCGGCGGAACACGTAGGAATAACCCGCGAGCGCGGCGACGCCTTCCTGGATGCGCGCGCCGCCCGCGTCATAGAGGCCGATGATCGGCGCCCTCGCCTTCATCGCCATGTCCTGGATCTTTACAATTTTCTGCGCGTGGGTTTCGGACAAGGAACCACCGAACACCGTAAAATCCTTGGCGAAAACGAAGGTCCTGCGGCCGTTGACGGTGCCCCAGCCGGTCACCACACCATCGCCCGGCACCTTGCTCTTCTCCATGCCGAACTCGGTCGAGCGGTGCTCGACGAACATGTCGAACTCCTCGAAACTGCCCTTGTCGAGCAGAAGCTCGATGCGCTCCCGCGCGGTCAGCTTGCCGCGGGCGTGCTGCGCCTCGATGCGCTTTTCGCCGCCGCCAAGCTTGGCGGCGGCGCGCCGTTCTTCGAGGGTGTCGAGGATGTGCTTCATATGTTCCCGCCCGCCTGTCCAAAAGCAATTTCCCGGCGTTCTAACACGGCATTTTCGGAAACCGAAAGCTGCTTTCCGGCCCCGAAAGTCTGCGCGGCAGCGCTACAAGGGGTGGGTCTGTGGCGCAATTTCGAGGGAGGATCAGCGATGATCGGCACGCCTGCGCGCGAGGCGACCAGCGCCGTCACGGGGGGCGTGCGAGCCCTGCTGCGGCTCGAAGGCCTCACTTTGTTTGCGGGCATGGTCCTGCTCTATGCGGTCTGGGGTGGCTCGTGGTGGCTGTTCGCCACCCTGTTTCTGGCACCGGACCTGAGCTTCCTGGCCTATCTCTCCGGTCCCAGGCTCGGCGCCATCGTCTACAATGCCGCACACAGCTACATGGCGCCGACGGCTCTGATGGTCGCCGGTTTTGGCCTGGCCGAGCCGCTGGAGCTCTCGATCGCGATGATCTGGCTCGCCCATATCGGCATCGACCGCGCGTTCGGCTACGGCCTGAAATATGCGGCAGGCTTTGCGTTCACCCATCTCGGCCGCATCGGCAAAGGCGCGGAGGACCGCGATCCGGCCGCCCGGATTTGAGCTTGCGAAAGCAGGGCCGATGGCGCCGCCTCGCAACAGCCCTCCAGCTGCAAGGATTCCTGCATCGAACTCGATCCGCATGTCGGCGGCAATCCGGCAACCGCCGAACAGGCGCGCCAAGCAGTGAGCGAGTTCCTGCAGGCGCTGTTCAAGCTAGGGTGATACGTGGCAGAAGCGTCGGTGGCCTCATCCTTCTCAAGGCGATGCGAAGCATCGTCCGGAGACGCGGCAAGGCGCCGCTCGTCAGGATGAGGTTCTAACCCTCATGGTCTGAGGAGCCGCGTAGAGCGCGGCGTCTCGAACCATGAGGCCACTGAACCACGTCTCCCCGACCGTGAACGGCTTTTTCTTGCAGGGCGGCACGGTCGCCCTGCCGTCCGTACCGGGACAAGGTCATTTTCCTTGCTGCAAGGTCTGCGACAGCCGAGCGAGCATGCGGTCGACATTGAAGTACAGCGTGACGGGATCGCCCGTGGTTTTCGTCTTGGCGTCGAACCGGTCGAAGCTCGATCCCTGCGCGTTCACGAGTGATTGCGTGACGGGCACCAGCCCCGAGGCCGCCAGCACTTTGTACTCTTCGTTGATGGAGATGACGCTGAAGGCCGTCTGCGGCGTCTTACCGTCGCCGGATTTCAGCACCGAATTGAACAGTCCATCCTAGACCACACGCTCCTTCCGCGCGCCATCTTCGTCACCCGCCTTTTTGAGGCAAAGGCCGGTCACGATATGCGCATCCATCTGGACGAAATTGATCTCCAATATCTCTTTCGCACGCGCAATGGCCGCGGTGCAGTCGCCGGCGCCATACGCCGATATCATGTCTTTCGCCTTGATGAGAACGCCACCGTAGGGGTCGTAGAGCGGGCTGGACGCAAAGGAGAGCCGCAGCGCGGTGTAGTCGATATCGAGCCTGCCGCTCTTCACCTGCGCCAGCAAGTCCTCGTAGGACGGTTCGGCCGCCACCGCAGGACCAGAAAGCCACGCGGCTGCGAGAACGATCGCGGCCGCCACTCTCGTGTTTCGCAAGCTCACGACGCACTCCCAATTCTGGCGATCTCTTGCCTCCTTCTCCCCGACCTCGAACGGCTCTGCCTTGCCGTGAGACATACTCTTCTCCGCCGTCGCAAGCCATTTCGCGACCAGATTGGGGGCGAACACATTGGTTTCCTCTGGTCGTACAGAAAGCCTGGTAGAGCGAGGCGGCCCGAACCAGCGCCTTTTTGGAACCGATCGAACTCAATGGGGTTTTCCGAGTTGAACCGCATAAAGGAAACAGGAGATCGCAAATGATCGGATCCACGATCGCAAGAGCCGGCCTGTTCGCAGCAGCGCTCGGCTTGGCGGCAAGCTCATCGCAGGCCGCCATGTCTCCCTTCAGGGCCATGGCCGGGTCCTGGACGGGCGGCGGCACCCTCAGCATGGCCAATGGGGAACAGGAGCAGCTGCGCTGCCGCGCGGCCTACGACGTCGCCGACGGCGGCGACGCATTGCGCCTCAATCTGCGATGCGCCAGCGCCAGCTACAATTTCGACCTGGCAAGCAATGTGGAATATCGAGGTGGCGCGATCTCGGGTGTCTGGACCGAGGCCAGCCGGAATGCGTCGGGCAGCATCGAGGGACAGGCTGCCGGCGACCACGTCGAGGCCGCGGCGCGAGGGCAGAATTTTTCGGCCAACCTCTCGCTGACCACGCGCGGCAACCGGCAGACAGTGACGATCAGACCACAGGGAACCGACGTGCGCGCCGTTTCGCTGGAGCTGGCGCGGCGCTAGAAACGCACGGGCTGAGAGCGTTTTCCAGCGAACTGGGTACCGGTTCGCTGTCCACGTAAACGCGTCAATAAAAACGAGAGCCTCGGTTCCGATTCAACCGGAACGGATCTTGCTCTAGATCGCCTCGATGTCGCGCAGGCAAGCCTGCGTCAGAGTCATGCGGGCGGCGATATGGCGGGGCTCCAGGCAATCCATGTTGAGCGCGAACACGGTCTGCGCGCTGCCTTTCTCGGCCCAGCCGATCATCCAGCCGAGCGAGGGCTGGCCGCGCTCCGCGCCCAACAATCCCGACTTGGCGCGGATGACGGCATCGCCGACCTTGGTCACGGGCAGGATGTCGCGCACCAGATCCTGGCTGCGCTTGGAGACCGGCAACACGCCGCGCCGCAGGCGGTCGACGAAATCGACCTGCTGCACGGGGTCGATGCGCAAGGCGCCCGTGAGCCAGAATTGATCGATGCCGCCGCCGATGTCGCGATTGCCGTAGTCGAGGACATCGACATATTTCTGCATCCGCTCTTGCCCGATGCGCCGCGCAATCTCCTGATAGACCGGCACGGCGGACACGGCGATCGCGCTGCGCATCGTGTGGTCCTTGTTCCAGGCCTCGATCGGGCGCGCGACCCCATCCCATTTGAAGACGTCCTTGTCGGGGTCCTCGACCACGCCGGTTTCCAGCGCGATCAGCGAGTTGGGAATCTTGAAGGTCGAGGCCGGCAATCTCGCTTCGCCCGAGCGATTCTTGTCGCTGGCAATGACGAGATAATCGTCGACCTTGTAGCCGACGAAGGTGCCGACGGTTCCCTCATCGGCAAAATGCTTGGCGAGCACGTCGCGGACCTCGCTGCGCTGCGGGGCGATGTTGGCGAAGCTGCGGGCGGGCAGGAGAGCGGCGGCGATGAGGCCGAGCGCGTGGCGGCGGTGGATCAAGGGCGGCATCCAATGGTTCAGTTGTAGGGGGATGACAATGCGCGTTACATCATGGAGAAACGATGACAGGCAAGATTTGCGTTGGCAAATGCCGACAAACTATCACCCAGATGGCGCTCCAGGATTAATACTATCTTTCCGTTCATTGCCAATCCACCGGGAGCGTCGTCCTGCTTATCGCGGCGGTCTTATTAATCCTCTGGGGCATCTCGGTCGACGCGCCGCCGTTCACACCGATTGCACCGCAGCCCGACTACACTTCCCTCATGGTCGCGAAATCCGATAGCCGGGACGGTGCGAGCCGGATTGTCACCCATCACGGGCCTTGGACCCGAATCCAGCAAACGAACGGCCCGTATCTCACGTCGGAATATTATTCCGCAGCGAGCGGAGCCAGAATGACAGTCTCCGGCCAGCGCTCGATCACCTTGGAGCGGAAGATTGACTCGACGCCCGGTATCGACCTCCAGGCTCGCAAGACGGGCGAACGGCAGACTTATCTCGGTGAAAGCTGCACGGTGTGGGATGTCTGGCAGACGAAACAACCGGTCGGCGCCGCCGACATTTCCTATCAGAGCTGCATCACCGATGATGGCATCACGCTGTCGGAGAAAACTCTCCACGGTAACGCTGTCCTTTCGTCCGTCGAGGCGTCCCGCCTCGAGCGGCGACCGGTCGCGCCTGAAGAGGTCCAGCCGCCGCGAGCGCTGCTGGCTCTGGACTGGTGGGACATGGATCTGCCGTCCTTCAACACCCCGTCGACGCCGGATCACGAGACCATCATGGAGCTTTCGGGCGCATCTTCAGGTGCGGCGAAATCGATCCGCACGACGCGGCGCCTTGGACCCTGGCAGTTTCGGGATGAGACGATTGGCTCGCGCCGCGGGATCGTGATCACGCACGACTCGCTCTGGATGCAGTTCAGCTACGCCAGTGACGCGTCCGGTGCGCCGAAGCAACTGAGCATCACAAGACCGGATACCATCTCGGTTTCATTCGGGCTCAAGACGGCGTCGCCGATGACCGATCTGCATCGCTCGGAGAGAATCCTTGGCGAGTCCTGCCGCTGGTTCGACATGATGCCTGGCGTTGCCGGCGCCGGCCTCCGGTCCTGCCTGACCAGCGACGGGATCGCACTGAAGGACATCTTTACGGGACGCGGGATGAACGAGCAGGAATGGACCGCGGTCCGCATGACGCGCCGCCCGATCCAGCTCGATGAGATCAAGCCGCCCACTGAGCTTCTCGATCCGAAACTCTGGGGCCTCGATTAGCGACGAAACCGGTCAGCGCGGGCTGCGCGTCAGCCGGAGCACGAACACCAGCACCTCGGCGACTGCCTTGTAGAGTTCGGTCGGAATTTCATCGCCGAGTTCCACGTTGGAGAGCGCGCCCGCCAAGACCTCGTTCTCCTCGATCGGGATGTCATGCGCGCGGGCTACCTCGATGATCTTCGCGCCGATCGCGCCCTTGCCCTTGGCGACCACGCGCGGCGCACCGGTGCGGTCGTAGTGCAGCGCGACGGCAAGCTGCGTTTTGGTGTCCGTGCTCATAGCGCGCGATCCAGGAAATGCCCGGCCTTGGCGGGCGCGGCTTGCGGCGGCGTGCCATCGCGGATCACGATGTCGCCGGGCTTCAATTCGGCCCGGCTCAGCGCCTGGCTCAATTCAGAAGCGCCGGCCCGCAATTGCGCCGCAGTTGCGGGGCGTTCCGCCCACATCCGCACCGAGGTGCGATCGCCGGCAAACGTGATCAGCGCATGGACCGGGCCTGCCGGCTCGACATTGAGCGAGAAGCGCGCCCGCCAGACCCGCTCCGAGGTCTCGACCTCTCCGCCGCCGCCGTCGCGCGAAATCTCGAACTGCGCCATCGCGGTGCCCTGCGGCGTTGCAAACGGGATTTCGAAATTCCAGCGCGGCCCCGACGCATCCAGTCGAGCTCCCGCCGCATCGACCCGGTCCGGCAGCGAGGCCACCTGCAGCAAGGTCTGGCGCGCGATCGCGCCATCGGTATCGGCGAGAATATGGCGCATGGCGGTTTCCGCCGGCGAATTCGAGACCAGCGTGGCCGGCGCGACCGGCTGCGCCGCCGGCAAAGCGCCACGGATCGGAGGCGGCGGCACGTTGGCGCGGGCGATCTCGGCGTCGTCGGCGCGCGATGTGCGGGCGCCTGCCGCCGCCGGCAGCAATGAGAGCATCGCGCCGTTGTTCAGGACGAGCCGTGACAGATTTCCCGCCGCCAGCGGTCCGGACTGCACGGCCTCCTGCAGCAGGGTCAGCGCAGCGCCGCTTGCCACCGCGAGCGCTGCCGCATCGGCCGCGGTCGACGCGGGCGAGATGATCTGGCTCAACGCGCCGAGGTTCAAAACATTTGCCTGGACCGGCACCGCGGTACCCTGGAGCAGGACTTGCGGCGCGGCGATCTCCGAAGCAAGCAACGGCGCCAGCGCGGGCGATGCCGCCACCGGGGTTTCCGTTGCCACGGTAATGGTGACGGGCTGCGGCGCGACCTGAACGGTCGGCTCTATGCCCAGCTCCAGCACAATGGCCACCGGCGTCGTTCCCTGCGCCACCACCGCCGCTGCCGGCGTCGCACCTGGCGCGACGGCGACGGCCAACGCCGTCGCTAGCGCTGATGCCGCGCCTTGCGGCACGACCACCACCGCGCCCGGCGGCGCCGTTGCCGCAGCCGGCGTCGTCCCTTGCTGAACCGCCGTGGCCGGCGCCAATGCCCCTTGCGGCGGCACAACCGCCGGCGCGCTCGCAAGCGATGTCGTCAGCACCTGTCGCAACACGATCAGGGCCGCCTTGAGATCGGGGGTGGCGATCGATGATGAAACGGATCCGGACGCGAGCGTGGCTTCCAGAAACAGGCCGGAGGCCTGGAACGCCTGCTGGATGTCCTGGCCGGTCAGGTTTTGATCGAGGCCTACCCGCTGCGTGAGCACCTGCGCGATCGCCTGCTGGACCTGCGGCGGCAGGCCGTCCAGCCCGGCCGCGACGCCGAGATTGGCGAACAATGTCGCGAGACTGGTCTGCTGGGTCGCGGCGGTTTGCGCCGCGGTCGATACCGCGAGCGCCTCCTGCGGGGTGAGCTGGACTGTCGGCGCGACAACGGATGACGTCGCCTGGGACACGACACTGGCGACCGCGCTATCGGACGCCGCCGCAGTCACGCTGGCAGAAGCGCCCGGACTTGGCGCCGCGGCCGCCTGCTGGTCGACCACCGCGAGCCTGACACCACCGTCGCTGGTTTGGGACACTGCAAGCTGCAGCGTCTGGCCGGCCTGCAGCGGAACCTGCGATTGCACCTCGATGGGCTGACCGCCGATCGCGATTTGCACGGTATTGTTGCCAAGGATCTGCAGCACCTTGGCGGTGATCACACTGCCCGGCTGCAGGACGACAGCCGTCGGCGTCGCGCTTTGCGCGGCGACCTGCGAAACGGTCGGGTTGATGACAATCGACATGCGGCCTACTCGATTGGGCTACCGACGCTAGCCGAGCCGCGTAAACCTCTCGTTAACCGGCCGCCGCCTGAGGAGGAAAAAGCGCCAGCGGGGGTTTACTTCCCCCTCGAGCATCCCCACATATCATTATGACCCAATGGCAAAAAACCTCTACGCGACAACCGCCTAAGACGAAGGCTGAGCTTCGCCAGATGCTGGCCGAGGCTGTCCGCAACACGCAACAACCAAGCGCGAGCCAAGGCTCGAAGCGCCCGCCGAAAGCCAAAAAAGATCATTTGGCCTGACCAATTCCAGGGTTCGCCGAGCATTTGCTTGAAGCGCGATTCATATCAAAGCCAACCCTATCGCGGCCGTCGTAAGAGCACCGGGATAGATTGGAAGCTATTTGAACGGGGCCTCCGATGAAAAAACCAATTCTCGCACTTGACGAACCGGAGCCGAAGAAGGCGACACGAGCCGACCGGCCCCCTACCGAGGGATTCGTGGTCATTGTCGACGGCCACTTCAAGTCAGAACTCGACACGCTCGATGCTGCTGAAGCATCCGGGCGGAGCCTGAAGTCGACCTATCCGATGCTTCAGATCGAAATCTATGACGCAGCAACAAAGGTCCGGACTTTATTGAGCTGAGCATCAGCTTTGGCTTAGCCGTTTGCCGTGGTCCGTTCGCTTGCAAAGGCTTTCAGGACCCGCACGGCGGCGCAGAACTCGACCTGCCGGGCCGCGCGACGGGCGGCAACCTCCTCGTCAACGCCCCAGCTTTCGCTGTTCCAGTCCTCGTCGACATGGGCTGCGGTCCAGACCTGATCGGCATTCATCACGCCATGCAGCAGCGCGAGCGCAAGCAGCGCCGAGCCCGTTAGCGTGGTGATCACGTGCAAGGCGGCGACCGACCAGGGGTCACAGGGCAGCGCCGCCCGCGCGACTTCAACGGCCGGCTCCGGCTGGTGGACATGCACGATGCCCTCGGCAAGGATAAAATGCGCGCCGAGCGCGTCCGCCGCCCAGAACAAGACGGGATCCCAGAGCGCGGCCTCCCGTGCGACCAGCGCCTCGGGATGACCGGCGCGATAGAACAACAGATCGGATTGAAGATATTTGGCGATGTCGTCGGCGACCGGCCCGATCCGATCGACCACCGCCTCGACGACGCTGTTGGCGAGCCGCGTCAGCGGCATGGTCAGGGGATCGATGATCTCGGCCTGCGCGCGCCATTCCTCCGATATCGCCTGCGCGATCTCCCGCGACGGCACGATCACGGGACGGCCGGAGGGCGTCTTGATCGGCCTGCCATCAAGGGTGATGGCGAAACCGCCGTCGCCTTCCGCCATTGCAGCCTCGGCGTAGAACCGCTTGCGCTGCGGCGCGCGCGCAGCCCGCCGCGCCGCCTCCTGGGGATCGAGCGGCGACTGCCCCACCACGTGCTCGAACAGTTCACGCATCCGCTTTCCTAAATCTTCCTGTCGCAATAAACTAGGATAAGCAGGAATCCAAATAAAGCGATGATAATGCGGGTCTTATTCGGGACGTTGTTGGCTGTGCTGTTCGGCCTCGCCGGTCGGGCCGAGGCCGGATTTCGCTCGCCGGAATCGCTGGTCAGAAATGTCTATGCCCATTACGGCAGCGGTGTCCCGGAACTCTCGCAGGGCCTGCCGCGGAATGCCGAGACCGCGCGTGCGTTCTTCGATCCCAGCCTGCGCAAAGCGTGGTTATCCCCGCAAAGCGCGCCTTATGATTTTCTGGTGCAGAGCCCGACCTGGAAACTGACCGCCATCTCGATCTCCATCCTGCGCCGACAATACGACAGGACCTATGTGGCGGTTGTCTTCGACAACAATGGCCGGCCGGTGAAGCTGAACTTCATCGTGGTCAACGGACCCGAGGGCTGGCTGATCGAGGACGTCGAGAGCCCGCACGATTCCTTGCGCATGTTCCTGGAGCAGTTCAGGAACTGAGCATGATCCGGAAAAGTGGGACCGGTTTTCCGAAAAGATCATGCTCAAACAAAGAGATTAGATCGTGATCCGATTTCCTAATCGGATCACGATCTAATCGCGATTGGCGCAGGCACGCGAGTAGGTGGCGCGGTCGTTGGGCCCGTAGCCCGCGGCGGCGCCCTCCTGGAGGCATCGGGTGACCCGGTCGCTGAATGACGGCCGCGGCGCGGGCGCATAATTGCGGGTCACCGGCGCATCCATTTTCGGGATGGCCGGAACCTCGATTTTCGGGGGCGGTATCGGTGGCGGCAGCGGCGCGCTGAGCGGCGAACTGCCGGGCAGAACGGATTGCGCAGCGCACGTATCGGCCGCAAACAAGCCGATGACAAACAACGCGCTGATCAGAGTCCGCTTCATTGCAATCATGTCGTGATCATCAGGCGCGAGCGCAAGCGTGTCCATCAGGGAACTTCAATCGGCGGTGCTGTTGTTCCAGGTTCGATCGGATCGCCTACTTCACGGTTTTTGATAGATCACCTGCCCCGCACGGATGGTGTATGCGACCTTGGCGAGGTTCCCAATGTCGGCCATTGGATCGCCGTCGAGAACAACCAGATCGGCGTCAAATCCTTGGTCGACCTTGCCCTTCTTCGCCGCCTTGAAATACAGGGCCGGGTTTGTCGTCAGCGAGGCCAGCACCTCGCGCTCCGAGAGCGCGCGGTGCATGAGCTCATATTCGACCGACGTGTCATAGATCGTGGTGAAGCCGACGTCGGTTCCGAACAGAACGGGGCCGCCATTGCCCGAAAAGGCCTTGATCTGGCTGACGCCGGACTCGACCAGTCGGGCAGCCAAAGCTGGACCGCCGATCGTCTTGGCAAAAAGCGAGAGCGTCGGAATCAATGCGGTGCCCTGCGATTTGAACCGGGCGAGTTGCTCGGGGGAATAACCTGGTTCTCCGGGAACGATGTGCGCGAGCACGTCGACGCCGGCTGCAACCGCCGTGTCAGCTCCGGTTCTGTTTTGCGGATGGGCAAACACCCGCTTGCCTTGCGCATGCGCCACATCGACCGCGGCCTTGGCTGTGGCCGCATCCATGTTCACGACGGGCTTGTCGCCCATGTAGGCGCCCGTGAACAGCTTCATGCCGTCGAGGCCCATTGCGAGGTCATTGCGCGCCATTTGCGCGGCCTCTTCGGGCGTGGCGGCTTCGGGGAGCTGCATCTCGGGCGGCAAATAAACGGGATGGCCGCCCTTGGGGAAGATATCGCCGGCAAGCAGGATCTTCGGACCCGGGACTTCGCCGGCGTCGACGCGACGGCGCAGCGCCAGGGAATCCCTGGGATCGGAACCAAGGTCCCATACGGTGGTGAATCCCCATTGCGTCAGCATCTCGCGCATGTGGTCCTGCAGTGCAGCCGCCGGTGCGCTGGCCGCGTTGCGCCAGACCGCCTGCGTGAAATGGACGTGGCTATTCCAGAAGCCGGCCACAACGGTCTTGCCGGTGCAGTCAATGACGCGCGCATCCTTGGGGATTTGGACCTGGCTGCGGCTGCCGATGGCCGTAATGACGCCGCCGGACGTCAGGACCACGGCGTCGGGGAGCGGGGCAGCGTCCGGCGAAGGGTAAACATTGCCACCCAGAAGAACGAGTGTCTGCGCGTCTGCGGCGGCGCTCAATGAAGCCGCCGCGCCAAGGAGAAAAACGAAAATCCCGGTGCGAAGAAAATCTGCGATCATGGGCAGAGCCTTGAAAATCTGGATTTGGGAATGAACAGACTGGGCTGCACGCTACCCGATCCGTGCAACCTCGATTTGATGGTTCTTGCTCCTCTCAGCTGATATTCGCGTATTGCCGCCGCGGCGCCGCACTATTCTTCCGGCGCGTTCTCGATCGGATCGAAGCGGTCGGCCTCGAGCCCCAGCAGGTTCCACGACTGCAGCATATGCGGCGGCAAAGGCGCGGTAGCGTCGATGACGCCGCCGCGCGGGTGCGGGATCACGATTCGGCGCGCTAGGAGATGCAGGCGGTTCTGCAGCCCGCCGGGAAGTTGCCAGTTCTCGCGGTTGAAATATTTGGGATCGCCGACGATCGCGTGGTCGATATGGGCCATATGCGCGCGCAATTGATGGGTGCGGCCGGTGACCGGCTTCAGCGAGACCCAGGCAAGCTTGTTCGCCGACGCCTCGACCACGGCGTAATAGGTCACCGCGTGGCTTGCGCCCTCATCGCCGTGGGCGGCGATGCGCATGATGGTGTCCTCCTCGCCCTCTTCCTTGGCGAGATAGGTCGAGATCCGGCCCTGCTTCGGCTTCGGCACGCCGGCCACCAGCGCCCAGTAGATCTTGCGCGCCGAGCGATGGCGGAACGATCCGGTCAGCGCGGTCGCGGCGAAGCGCGTTTTCGCAACCAGGAGACAGCCCGCGGTTTCCTTATCGAGCCGATGCACCAGGCGCGGCTTCTGCCCCTTGACGTCGCGCATCACCTCGAGCATCTGGTCGACATGCCGCGTCGTGCCGGAGCCGCCTTGCACCGCCAACCCTGCAGGCTTGTTGAGCACCAGCACGTCCTCGTCCTCGTAGAGGATCATGTCCTTCAGCGCAGCAAGCGTCTTCGTGGCCGCTTCGGAAAGCTCGCCAGGGACCTTCGGCGCATCCAGTCGCAGCGGCGGAATCCGCACGCTCTGGCCGGCCTGCAGGCGGTCCTTGCTGTCGGCGCGCTTGCCGTTGACGCGCAGCTCGCCTTTGCGAACGATGCGCTGGATGTGGGAGAACGACAGGCCGGGAAAGCGCGCCTCCAGGAAGCGGTCGACCCGCATGTTGTCCTCGTCCGGCGTCACGGCGACGGTCTGCACTTTGGTCGGAAGCGGAGGCGCCTCGACGACCACCTTCTCGGGCTCCGGCGTGAACGGCTTCGCCGCGCGGGGTGCCGCGGCGGGACCGCGCGAAGCAGGTTTCCCGCTGGGACGAAGCATTGGCGCCCGCTCGGCCTTCGAGCCTCGATACGGGCGGGCCCCCTTCGGGCGATCGCCCGGGGCGCGAGATTTCGCCAGTGGCCTTTTGACACGACGGCTCATGATGGGTGCGGCTCCGCAAGTTAAGCCGTTCCGTAGCGCAAAAGCCCGGAATCGTCACGGTGAAATCAGTACAAATCGGCCACGAGATCGGCCATGGCGCAAATGTTGAGCCAGGGCCCATGCGGCTGCATTGTGCCATGTATCCCGCTTGGGTCCCGGCTCTGCGCCGCGTCACTACGTGCCGCGTCGCGTCCGGAACACCAGCCTAACCTCCCGCCCGCTCCTTGCGCAGCTTCGCCCAATAGTCCAGCCGTTTCCTGATTTCGCGCTCAAAACCGCGCTCGGGCGGGTCGTAGAAGGTCTGCCGGCCCAGCGCTTCCGGGAAATAATCCTGGCCCGAGAAGGCGTCCGGCGTGTCGTGGTCGTACTCATAGCCGGAGCCGTAGCCTTCGTTCTTCATCAGCTTCGTCGGCGAATTGAGGATGTGTTTTGGCGGCAGCAGCGAGCCGCCCTGCTTCGCCGCGCGCATCGCGGCGCTGAACGCCGTGTAGGCCGCGTTCGACTTCGGCGCGGTGGCGACATAGATCACGGCCTGCGCGATCGCGAGTTCGCCTTCGGGAGAGCCGAGAAAGTCGTAGGCGTCCTTGGCGGCGTTGGCGACGACCAGCGCCTGCGGATCGGCGAGCCCAATATCCTCGATCGCCATCCGCACCACGCGCCTTGCCAGAAACAGCGGGTCCTCGCCGGCATCGAGCATGCGCGCGAGATAATAGAGCGCGGCATCGGGATCGGAGCCGCGCACCGCCTTGTGCAGCGCCGAGATCAGGTTGTAGTGGCCGTCGGCGGATTTGTCGTAGATCGGCGCGCGGCGCTGCAGGATGTCCTGCAATTGCGCGGCGTTGAAGATCTCGCTCGCCCGCGCCGAACGCCAGACCTCCTCGGCCAACGTCAGCGCGGCGCGGCCGTCGCCATCGGCCATGCGCACCAGCACTGCGCGGGCCTCGGCATCGAGCGGCAGCTTGCGGCCTTCGATCGCCTCGGCGTTGGCAAACAGTTTCTCGATCGCAGCCGCATCGAGCGAATGAAACACCAGCACGCGCGCCCGCGACAACAGCGCGGCGTTCAGCTCGAACGATGGGTTTTCCGTGGTCGCGCCGACCAGCACGACGGTGCCGTCTTCCATCACGGGCAGGAAGGAATCCTGCTGCGCGCGGTTGAACCGGTGCACCTCGTCGACGAACAGCAGCGTTCCCTTGCCGGTCTCGCGACGTCCGCGCGCCGCGTCGAACACCTTCTTCAGGTCGGCGACACCGGAAAACACCGCCGATATCTGCTCGAAATGCAGCTCCGTGGCGTCCGCCAGGAGCCGCGCCACCGTCGTCTTGCCGGTGCCCGGCGGACCCCAGAAGATCAGCGATCCCAGCGTGCGCGTCTGAAGCATCCGCGTCAACGCGCCATCGGGGCCGAGGATGTGATCCTGGCCGACGACATCCGACAGTTTGCGCGGACGCAGGCGGTCGG
>WNGQ01010685.1_pt1 | contig 16421 bp, 11 predicted proteins | sample 5407661 | NCBI WGS metagenome assembly WNGQ01 (sample SAMN13153382, study PRJNA577476) | soil metagenome | isolation source: 60 cm soil or saprolite under Garry oak tree replicate 2 | place: USA:California | collected 2016-06-15 | reverse complement strand
AGGCGGCAGGTGATCATATTTTTAGGCATCCGATGGTATCACCGAATAGCAGCCCTTCGGATCAGGCGTGATTGCAGAGTTTAACGGAAGACCGAATTTGGCATGGCGGAGAGAGAGGGATTCTATTACCGCCATTATCCGCAACTGCCGACGAAACCTACACTTCAGTGATAGTAGCCTGTGTTGGAGCGGGTTACAAGCGAATCGCAACTTCCGTTCCAGTTTCTATGGTTTCCCTAATAGGCCGTGTTTCCACGCAAAACGGTATCACTGGTATCAGTAGCGACCCTCTGCTAGACAGGAAGCTTCCGATGAAGGAATGGTACTGGTAATGATGGCAGGCAGTGCGGATTGTGTCGCAAGTAGCTTTTCGGCAGACGCAATTGTAAGCAAGAATGCCACTTAGAACCATTGGCACTCTTCGTGTCGAAACGAAACAGTTATGGCATCCCCGTGCAACCCTGTTTCCTGCCTTGCCAACTCCTTCAAAACAGACACAAAATAAAGTTGAGCTCGCTAATTCAAACGGTGTCAGCATTGGTGATGTCATGCCTCACGCGATGGCTGTTCTGCACGGCGTAATTGCCAAAGATGGCGCGTTGGTATGCGACTCCGAACCGCTTTCATGTCCGCGCTGCGGAGCGGTCTACGACCTACACTATTCCAATGAAACTGGGCCGAGCCAGTTGCAGCTCTTCCGATACATTGCGAGCGAAAACATCTATAACGAACACCCGCGACATCACAGCAGCATCGCCTTAGGCTCCCCGCGTCGTTGCTGAATTCCAGTTTCATCCCTTCGCGAGTGGGCAGCCGCCCATGATCATTTTGTTAAAGCAAGACCTGAAACTTAGTTACTCTGGGACATGTACTTTCGATCTGTGCACCCTGTTATCGGGAATGAGTCAAACGGTCAGCCTTGGGGTTAAAGATTAACTGGGAGGTCCTATGAAACGCATGATCATCATTTCGTTCTCAGCACTTGCCGTTGGGTTGTTTCTTGGCACGCCGACTTTCGCACAGCACGGCCATGGCATGGGTTCAAGCATGAGCCATTCATCCAGCACTCATGCGACCAGCTCAGCCAAGGGTGGTGAGCAGAGCCTTACTCAGAAGCTCACGGACAACACGAAATTGGCAGACAAGATCTCGAAGCTTACTGGAATGAGTGCCACGTCTGCTTGCCAGGGCTTCAAGAACCTAGGTCAGTGCGTCGCTGCTGCTCACGTGGCCAAGAATCTCGATATCCCCGGCGGATTTACGGCGCTGAAAGATAAGATGCTGGGCATCTCGCCGAATGGAACTTCCACTGCGACATCGAAGCCTATGAGCCTGGGGAAGGCTATCCAGGCGCTCGATCCAACTGCAAGTGCCAAGGCCGAGATTGGAAAGGCTAAGAAAGAAGCTGACCAGGACATCAAGGACTCCGGAGGCAATTCGTAGACTACGTTCGCTGGGTCAGAATCTCCACTCACGTCCAACCCAGATGTGGCCCGAAGCTCCGGCTCGGGCCTTTTCTCTGCCGTAGACCTTTAGAGTGGCGATCCTGATTGGTGTTGCGAAGGGTTCCCTCGTGCAGTGCACTGTCGACTTCTGCTTAAATTCCCCACCTCCTGCGGAGTCCGATCCCGTCCCTGCTCGAAAATTAAAGGTTTTACTCGGCAATTGGCGTTAGTGGCCCAGTTTCGGTTGCCAGTTGACCAGCAGTGTGATGGGAGCCGAGTACTCCTCGCTCAGTGCCTTGATCAAAAATCGTTGCCCGTCCGCGGTGGCGTCGAACCCGGTATTAGGCGGAAGTTTAAATAGAGGCGTCATCTTTCCAACTTGGAACTCCGAACCTTTAATCGTCACTTCGGCTGAGATTACGCGCCCTTGCGGGTCTACGTACAACAATTCCTTGCCGTCCCGGCGCCATATTGGCACTGTTCCGCCGGCATTCGAAATCTGCCACTTTCCTCCGGCTGACGAACTGGAATTTGGCTGGCTGGCAGCTCTGAAAGGAATCACATACACCTGAGCGGCTCCCGATTCATCAGAGACGTACACAACCCAATGCCCGTCTGGCGAGAAGCTGGCCAGATAATCGGGAAATGGGGACTGTACTAAGGGAAAAGGTTTGTGGTCACCAAAAAGAGGCAATACCCGCAGATCTGCGAACGAGCCCGGGATCTGTTCTGTGTAAATGACAAAACGGCCATCCAGAGACCAGTCCTGTGCGATTTTAATCAAGTTGGACTCAAGCAGAAGCTCCTCCGGACCGGTTCCATTCGCGGCCTTACGATAGAGGTCCGGGTGCCCCCTCTTCTCGGAGGTAAATATTATTTGCGACCCATCCGGCGACCAAACCGGTGCCCCATCGCGCTCCGGATCGAAGGTGAGGCGTGTTTTCACACCGCGGGAAACATCATAAATCCAAATGTCTTCGGGAGAGCCTAACGCCACTGCGACCCGGTCCCCGTGCGGTGAAATCCGGATCGTAGAGTAGCGTTCCCGGCCGCCAAGGGTTCCGAGCTGTTTACCGGCCCGATCCAGCCAGGTTAGCTGGGTCCCGACAAGGGCTGCCGCTTGATACGCAAGTGATCTTTCTGAAACGCTAAATACCGCCGACCACGTATCGACATCGTTCAGCACATTTGTCGCAATGGGGACGGCATCGCCTACAAGCTTTCGTCCATCGGCATTGAACCGCTGCGCCATCAGCGTGTCTTCACGCATGAAAAATAAATACCCCGCGGCATAGGCAGCATTGTCACTTGACCGCAGCAATAGCTGGCCCTCTTCGCCCGCAACCGAGCCTACATAGATTCCCGTGTTCTCGCTTTTAGGAGAGGCATGGTTCGCCGCAAGATAGAGGAAGTGCTTGCCATCAGGCAAAAAGGAGGGCCAGCGGTGAGTAGTGTGCTTGGAAAGATCCACTTTGGTGATCGAGACTGGCGTGCCCCCGGAAGCAGGGATCCGAAACAGCCCGGATTGGAAAGCGGGAGAGAAAACGATAACTCCATCCGTGCTCCAGGTCCCTCCTCGTCCGAACGTAGAATCGCATAGGGTTGTGAGAGAGCCACCGTTGATGTCTATCCTCTTCAATTTCCCATCGGCGAAGAAGCCAATAGAGTGGCTGTCGGGCGACCAGAATGGAAACGTGGCGCCCTCGGTAGCAGCCAGCGGCTGCGCATTTTCAGAATCCAGAGCACGCAGCCAGAGCCGGTTCTTGCCTTCTGTGCCGCCAACAAAGACTAGAAAGCGGTCGTCTGGCGAGATCACCGGAGGCCCGGCATTGTCGCCCATGAACTCAAATGTGGTCTTCTCCGGTGGCAGGATGAAGGCAAGAACGGGATTCGTCTTGTTGCCGGATAAACGGAAAAACACGATCGTAGCGAGTACGGATAGAAGAGCCAGCACCGCGACGAGCTTCCAAGCAAGCGCCGGTATTCTCTTTGTCGGCCTGACCACAGGAATAGTCGCCACCGGCTGCGAAGCTGCCTCAAGGGCCCCCTGTAGCTGCAGTTTCACATCGTGTGCTGTTTGCCAGCGATCCTCCGGGTCCTTTGCCAGGCAAATCTTCACAATACGATCTACGGCCGGCGGGCACAAAGGCTGCAGCGATGGAATCGGTGGCGGCTCCGAGGAAAGGATGGCGGCGATCAGACTGGCCTTACTCTTGCCGGTGAATGCGGGTCGTCCCGTGATCATTTCGTAGAGCACAGCCCCGAAGGCAAAAATGTCGGTGCGTGCATCGGCTTGTTCGACTTCCAGTTGCTCAGGGGCCATGTACTGAAGCGTCCCTACGAGCATGCCTTCCACGGTCAGCTTCCGTGTTTCCGTTGCCATTTCCGTCAGCGCAATCGCTATCGGTGCCGCCTCAGGCTTGAATTTGGCCAGACCGAAATCGAGTAATTTCACGCCGGACTTCGTCAGCATGATGTTGCCCGGCTTGAGATCACGGTGAACCACGCCCAGATGGTGAGCCTTTTCCAGGGCGTCCGCGATTTCGATAGCGTGCCGCAGCGCCTGGGCAATGGGCAAGGGGCCTCGTTCCAAACGCCGCTCCAGCGTCTCACCTTCCAGGTACTCCATCACCAGGAAATCCACCTCATCCTGGTGGCCGATATCGAAGAGCGCGCAGATGTGAGGATGAGAAAACTTGGAGATGCTGCGAGCCTCACGGTCAAGGCGCTGGCGGGACTCTGGGTTGGCGGCCAGTTCGCGCGGTAACACTTTGATGGCTACAGTACGGTCGAGTCGCGTGTCGAGCGCTCTGTAGACCTCTCCCATTCCACCCGCACCGGCGGGGGCCTGGACCTCATAGGGCCCAAGTCTGAGGCCAACGGAAAGGGGCATAAATCTCCGAAATTATAGTCCCGATTTGTCGTCGAAGGTGGCACTGTCACACTGGCCCAATGCTCAAGGTTGGAAAAGCTGTGGTTTTGGCACAAGCGAGCCGACATGTTCAGGTAAATGAAATGAGCGGTCTAGATAAGCATCAGCGCAAGGGCTTTTTGACATGAAACCTTTACCGCTAAAGATTTCTGGCCATTTCTTCGATTCCGGAGCGTATAGATTGATGAAGACGGTCAAGATCGGCTTTCTTGACCAGCATCATCCGGTTGTGGGCACCTATGTCTCCAAAAAATTTAAGGTCTGGCAGAATCCTCTTTGTGTTCCGAGTCAGTTTCAGAATGGGTTCGTTAGACGCTTTGCCGATCAATGCTCCGAATTCCAGATATTCGCCGCCTTTTTTGATTCGATCAGCGACCCCATGTCGCTCGTAGCATTCGACAATCAAGTTTTCAACGAGGCGACGGATCATCGCAGCACAGGCGTTATAGCAGCCCCTTTCGTAGCATTGGTTGGCCTCCCATAAAACTTTTTGCATAACTCCAAAGCGGCTTTCGATTAAGTCGTCCGGAAGGAAGGGCGCAGAAGCAGCTTGGGTAACAGCTTGTGTTTCTAATGCGTCAAGTTCCGCGGCAAGATCGGATTCTGCCTTGAATGAAACCTCATCGAGCAGTTGAAGCATACTCCGCGGATCATCCGGAAATGTTTCGGTAAGCCTAACAATGAGGGGTTCGATACTGGCAATCTGAAAGGCAACGCGTGGGTAACGCTCATCAGGGTAGTCCCGCTTCATAACCAAGAAGTTCTTTCGAAGCGTGGCGAGAGCAGTCCTAGCTCTCGGAGCGTACTGCGAGTGCGAACTCAGGCTGTAGCGATTCTTCTTAGCAACTTTGATGATCTTCCGGAATGGGTCAACTGCGGCGAGGAATTGCGTGGTGGCGGGAGTACGCATCTGCACTTTTCAGAAGTTGGAATACTTCCAAATCTTCTTCTTACCCTCGGTTGCCCTCACTCGCCGAAGCTTGCGATTGCGTACAAGGTTCTGAAGTGTGCCGCTAAGCGTGGTTAGCGGGTAATGCCAGCCATGTGCTCCCAGTTCTTCGCGTATATGGCTGATTGCCCGCTGCGTCCCAAAAAACCCTTCATCCTTGAGAACAAGAATTCGAGCGGTCAAGGTCTTAGCTGGAGCTTCCTTGAGTTGTTCTTGTTCCCGCCGCTGTTGTGCTGCTTGGGAGACCGGCTCCTGAGGTCCCGTTAAAAGATTCGCTAGAATCACTTCGAAGGCTTTAACCTTGAGGGGGCCGTCTGACATGTCGCCGACTGCTTTTTCGGCCTTCTTCCTCAGCTCCAAAAGCGTTTTTGTGTCCATGTACCGATCCTTAAGAACGTGAGTGATAGCGGCCACAATTGTGCAGTCCGGGCAGTGAAAATGCAAAGAGTTTGACTTATTGTTCGGGATTTGGAACAGACTGTGCCGAAAATGCAGCCGGAAGGCTGGGTCGCTACCACCCCGTCTTCAGCAGCTTAGGAATGAGATTTTCCGTGCGCCAAAACCACACGGTTTTCAAACGCTGAGGCCTCATTCTCCTGAAGGCTCGTTTTTCGTCCAGGCAGATTACTTCCGGGATTGCCCGACACTCAGCAACAATCGCCAAGGTTTCGGGCCGCCCTCGTCCAATCCGCTGATAGAATTGGCAGCGATTTTGCGGAGGTCGCCATGAGAGACATCTCGCGAGCGGTCGCCCTGTTGCTCGTCTGTTACCCGCTCTTGTTGTTGACGCAGAATCCAGCCGGCCAACTGCCCACCCCCGATCAGAACTCTATTCTGAATCTCTACGACGCCTTCGGCTACCAGAAGCGAGGCACGATTCTCGACTGGGGTTTCTCGGCGTTCGTCCGGTACAACGGCAAAACCATTCTTTTTGATACCGGCAATAGTGCCGATGGCTTCGAGCACAATGTCAAGGCGCTGGGTGTGGACCTGAAAGAGGTGGATATCGCCGTGCTCTCGCACCGCCACTACGACCACATCTCTGGTTTTGACTACATGCTGAAAGTCAAGCCACAAGTGAAGGCTTATTTGCCCGCCGATGAAGCGCTGGGCGCGCCATTCCGCTTCACATTTTCCAAGGACACCAAAGAGTCCCTAGTCGGCCTGCGACCCGAACAGTTGTATTTTGGCGGCGGCGTCAATTCCATCGACTACAAGCCCGGCGAGCGCTTTCACGGGGCCAACGCCGAGTTTGTGGGGGCCAGCCGGGAGATCGCTCCCGGCGTCTACCTCATCGTCACCCGCTCGGTCATGATGGGAGACTTCAGCGCCTACCCGCCGAACGAGCCCGGACATCCCGACCTCGCGGGCTTCCCGGAACTGTCGCTGGCGCTGAAGACTGAAAAAGGCGTGGTTCTGATCACGGGCTGCTCGCACAGCAAAGTCGAAGAGATTATCCGTGCGACCAAACAGTATCTTGGCAGCCCCATCGAACTAGTCGAAGGCGGATTCCACCTGTTTCCATACGACGAAGACTATATTTCGAAGCTCGCGCGGCAAATGAAGGACGAGCTCGGGGTTCGGCGTGTGGCTCCCGCCCATTGCACCGGCAACCTGGCCTTCAAGATTTTCCTTTTCCGTGATGTCTATGGAGAGAACTATAACTACGCGGGCGTGGAATCCGAGGTAATGTTCCCGCACTGATCTTGCGTCTTTCGATGTCGCCGCGCGGCTGTCGAAGCTGTTTATCGCATTGTTTCCGGATAGCCCGTTACACGTCCAAATGACCGAGGGTTTTTTCTCTTGGTTATAATGGCGCGCGGATGGCCCTCACCCCTGGCACCAAACTCGGACCCTATGAAATCGAGTCCCCCCTCGGCGGAGGTGGCATGGGCGAGGTCTACCGGGCCCGGGACACGCGCCTCGACCGCACCGTCGCCGTCAAGGTCCTCTCTACCCGGCTTGCCGACCGCCCTGACCTGCACAAGCGCTTCGAGCGCGAGGCCCGCACCATCTCCAAGTTGTCGCATCCTCACATTTGCACGCTGCACGACATCGGCCAGCAGGAGGGCGTGGACTTCCTGGTGATGGAGTACCTGGAAGGCGAGACCCTGGGTCACCGGGTGGAGCGCGGCCCGCTGCCCATCGAGCAAACCCTGAAGTTCGGCATCGAGATCGCTGAAGCGCTGGAGGCAGCGCACCGCCAGGGCATCATTCACCGCGACCTCAAGCCCGGCAACATCATGCTGACCAAGGCCGGAGCCAAGCTGATGGACTTCGGGCTAGCCAAGCTGGTGGAGCAGTCGACGCCGGTGGCCGTGGCGCCCTCGGAGATGAGCACGGAGGCGTCCTCGGAGAAATCGCTGACCGAGGAAGGCGTTATCATGGGCACCTTCCAGTACATGGCCCCGGAGCAACTGGAAGGCAAAGACGCCGACGCCCGCACCGATATCTTCGCCCTCGGCATGGTGCTCTACGAGATGGCGACGGGGCGACCCGCGTTCACGGGCAAAACCATGGCCAGCGTGATTGCGGCCATTCTCTCATCCGAGCCTCCGCCCATCTCGACTTCGCAGCCGCTGACCCCGCCCGCCTTCGATCGCGTCGTGAAGACCTGCCTAGCCAAGGACCCGGAGGAGCGCTTCGCCACCGCGCACGACGTTAGGCTGCAACTGAAGTGGATCGCGGAAGCGCCCATGGCCAAACTGACTGGCGGCGTCCCCGCCGAGCCGAAGCGCTGGCGCGAGTGGGTATTGGCGCTACTAGCAGGCGCAGCGATCGCGAGCGCGTTTTGGTGGATCAGTGTCCGCTTTTCCAACCAGAAGACGCCGATGCATTTGAGTGTTGCATTAGCGCCTAGAACGATATCCGCCGCGGGTTATTTCTTCGACACATTTGTGATTTCACCCGACGGCAAATGGATTGTCTATGTCGCAGTGCGGGGTGGAAAGCAGCAACTGTTCTTACGCGCGATCCGAGAATCTGAGGAGAAACTGATTAACGGAACGGAGGATGGCGGCCACCCATTCTTTTCTCCCGATAGCCAGTGGATTGGCTTCGCCTCAGGTAACACACTGAAAAAGGTGCCGGTCAGCGGGGGTTCGCCGATTGCGCTCTGTCAGTCGAGCACATTGGCCGGAGGAGGAACAGTAGCAACAGGATTCGTTGGAGGAACTTGGGGTTCAGATAGCAGAATCATCTTCGTGCCCCAATTCAACGCCGGCATCTGGGTTGTGTCCGCAACTGGGGGCACGCCCCAGCTGCTGCTGAAGACCGACGAAGAGAAGGACCGAGTTGCTTACCTCAACCCACAGGTCCTACCCGACAACAAGGGCATTCTGTTTACGATCGTGCCAGGCCGGGCCACGACAGCGGATGAATACAACATCGCAGTGCTCGAGCCCGGGGCGACAGAACCCCGCATTTTGATCCAGGGTGGGGGGAATGCGCGATATGTTTCCACAGGGCATCTCGTCTATGTTCGCAGTGGCGCCCTGCTGTCCGTTGCTTTCGATCTTTCCCGGCTATCGGTGACGGGAACGCCGGCTTCCGTCATTGACGGCATGCAAACGGATCCGGTGGGCCAGGCTCCCTATTCTGTGTCGGAGACTGGGACGTTGCTGTACGAACCCAGAGGGGATTTCAAAGCCGGTGCAAAGTTGGCAGTGGTGGATAGCAAGGGCAATATTCGACCGATCACCGACGGTCGTGATTTTCCCCTAGAGTTTTCTCTATCGCCCAACGGCCGGTATGTTGCTGCAAACGTGATTGCGGCCAACGACGACGTCTGGATCTATGACACCGCCCGGGGGACGCCGTTTCGCCTGACGTTCGAGCCTGGCGACGAGATCTATCCGCAGTGGACGCCGGACGGGGCTCGGGTCGCGTTCGGGACGCGTTTTGGGAAAATCTTTTGGAAATTGGCGGACGGCACCGGGGAAAGAGAGGAGATTTCGCATGGCGAGTACCCGCGTTACCCGAGTTCGTTTTCACCGGACGGTAAGATGCTCGCGTTCGTGGAAATCCATCCTTCCAGGCAGCGGGACATCTGGCTGATGCCGCTCGTTGGGGACCGTAAAGCACAAGCCTTTCAGACTAGCAACGCCGATGAATGGGCGCCGAGATTCTCGGCCGATGGGCACTGGATCGCCTATGTCTCCAACGAAACCGGCCGTGACGAAATCTATCTCCGTCCCATTGGCTCACCCGGTGGAAGAAGGCGGATTTCTGCCGAGGGCGGGACCCGGCCTATTTGGTCCCGCAACGGCCGGAAACTTTTCTTCTTGAAGGGTGACAAGCTGGTGGTAGTCACCCTGGATGGACAAGGCAGCCCGGTCGGCCAAGAGCGGGTGGTTTTGGATGCGCCAAAGTTAGGCGATTTCCAGTTTCAGGCAAGCGCTCCCTCCTATGACGTGATGCCGGACGGAGAACATTTCGTGATGCTGCTCAGTCCGCACTATCCATCCCCTACACACTACAATATCGTGGTCAACTGGTTTGAAGAGCTCAAGCAGTCGGTTCCGACCCGTTAGACGGCCCGCCAACGCTTCTGCAACGTTCTGCACGAGCCCATGATGTTGCACTCGATGGGCGCTTCCTCATCAATGTGGCACTCGAACTGGAAAGCTCCGCGTCGATGGTGCTGGTGCAGAACTGGACGGCCGACCTGAAGAAATGTCTACCTGGACGGAAGTTACCCGTCGGCTGCCGGCCGCCAGACTCGTTTGCGAGCTCCGGAGGGTTTTGTTTCGGGCTCTAAGAACCGACCAGTGGCAGAAGTGGCTTTCGAAACCGCCAATGCGCATACAGATGGCCGCTTCCGCCAATTCGGGCATTGCGTTCTGCTCCTCCGACAGCAACCTTGAAGCGAACATTACGGAGACTCCGGGTCGAGTCTTTGTCGGTTGCGAACGGTTTGTCGGCCACTCGGAAGTAATCCCAAGCCGCGCGCCCTGGCCGTGCAGGCGGGCTTGTCGGAGAGGTGGGCGGAAAGGGTTGCTTTCCAGCACAGCAAACAAAAGCACATGGTTGAGTTCTTGCATTCTTTCGAGGTCGAAATTGTTTAACAAACAAGTCAAACCGGGTTCGAATTGATTTATTTTGTTTTTCGTTGTTTTGTTTGATTCACTCAAGTTACATCGAAACGCAAGGTATCATACACTAGCATATGTTCGTGCTTCCACAACCCATGACGGTTCGTCCAACGATGACCTGAGGGGACGAATTTTAAACAAACAATGATTTTTAACTTAACGATGATTTTTAACAACAATGATTTTTTTAACAACGATGATCTTTAGAACGATGGCTTTTTAGAACGCGTGAATTCTTTCAAATGAATGTTTTCTCAAAGAATGTTTTCCCAATGATGATTTTCCGGTGACCAAAGTTGAAGTTCTTGCAATCTTTGCCAAGTCTGACGATTTTCTGAAACCGGACGAGGTCTTAGAAAAATTACGATCCGGCTTAGATCGGCGTTCCTTCTACAGCTACCTCGGACGGCTGCGGAGACAGGGCCTCTTGGAGGGACATCCCCGTTCCAGGCGAGGTCAATTGGCATATCGTCTGACCGAAAGAGGCAGGAAGCGATTGGCCTACTTGCAGGAGCGGGCAGGTTAGTGCGGGTCAAAAGCCCTCTATAGGATTTCGGCCCAGTCACTCGTGCCGGTCCTCCAGATATCGCTTCCAATCCCTTACAGAATCAAATGACTTGGCCGGTATATCCTCTGCTGCCAGGGCGCCGAGCTTGGCAAGAATAGCTAAGCGTGCCTTGCTGTGATCCTCGTCGGCTAGCAGATACGACCACTGGGCGCCAATTAAAAGACTGTTCAGCTCCAAGGCGGTACGCTCGGCATCGACTTCCCTGCGGATTTCGCCTCGCCCACGTGCTCCGTCAACAGCGCGTCTCAGAGCCGTGAGCCACTCCTCAATGATCTGCCTGATCCGTCGGGCAATGGCTCCATCTTGTGGTGCGCGTTCCCAGAATGCACCAGTAAAAAAATAGCCGCCCCGTAACACCCGGTTTTCGACGAATTTTAGCCAAAGGTCACATAGGACCCAGACTCGCTCGATTCCTGGCTTAACCTCTTCCTCAGCCGGGAGCAGGATGCGGCCACAAAAGATGTCGTAAGCGCGTTCGACGACAGCCATCTCCAGTTTTTCTTTGGAACCAAAGTGCACAAACAACCCGCTTTTGCTCATCCGAAGTTCTTTCGCCAAGCGTCCGATGGAAAGCGCTCCCAGCCCTTCCACGGCGGCAATTCGCATGGCACGGCCGATGATCTCTTCCTGGGTCTTCTTCCCCTTGGCGGGACCGCTTGCCGGTCCTTTACCCCCTCTTTTGTCCAAAGCTCCCTCCGTTCAGGCGGTCTTACGAAATATTAGCACGAACGTTCGTTTTCAGAAGGCCACTCGGCAGAAATCGGGCTTTTTTGCATACTGAACTCAAATTGTTTCTTTATCGGAATTGGAATTCCACTTGGCTCTTCCTTGCCAGGCCCTTTGTATGGTTCGAAGGCCGACGTGGTAACGCTGTGCCAAGCGCTTCTGCGCATCGCGCAGTTCTACTCCTTGCCCGTACAGTTGCCCAATTTGCAGACAAATCTCCTTGCGCTGCTCGGGACGCAATTCCCGTGGCCGGCCGCCGGGAGATGGCGGCAGGCTTTTCGCGGCATCCTGCAAGGAGCTCCGCAAGAGATAGGGAACGGTCTTTATTAAGGTGAGCACGGTTTCCATTTCTTCGGGGCTGGGGTCCGGTCCGGTAACGAGGAATGCAGTGAGTTCCTCGCGGCTACTGGCATGATTCCAAACCTGCTGGAAAAGTCCGTAATATCGCTTCCACTTCTCCACTACAGCGGAAGCTCTTTGCATAATCTCGTACAGATCTAAGCCCATTTTTTGGAAGCTTTGCTCAGTTTCGCTGATGAGCTGATCACAGAGTTGCTTTCTCACGATGATTCCTTTCTAAGTCAACGCCAGATCCTACGGAGACTTTTGGCGCTCATGATGCCAAAAGGGTCAGGCTTGTTAAGACACTGTCAATCTTTAATCTCGAAACATGTCTGCCCGGTTTTCCGAATCCGTGACCGTAGTACCGAAAGGGCAGCCCCCAACGCTGGCCGACCAAATCGAACGCATCGGCCGAGCTTTGACCGCGAAAGAACTCGCCCAAATATTGAGCGTCTCGAAGATCACTATCTTCAAACAGGCGAAAGCAGGCAGGATCCCATGCTTCCGGATCGGCACCTGTGTACGCTTTGACCCGAGAGCCGTGGCTAACTGGTTACGCGCGCAATAGCCTACGCGAAAATTTTATTCACCTTCTGGCGCACCTGCTGACTTCGAGACGGCTTCAGGTATCGCATGGTGCTTTCCATGTCGGAATGGCCCAGCCACTGTTGCACGGTACGCAGATCAACCCCAGCCCACAGTGACCAGGTGGCAAATGTCGCCCGGAACTTATGCAGCCAGAAGCTCTTGGGATTGAGCTTGGCGCGTTCGGCCACGGCTTTCAAAGTGTCGAGAAAATCGAGCTTCGGCCTGCACCCGGCAGTGGGGAAAACCAGCCCACAGCTCGTATGTGCTTTGGCTTTCGCCGCCTTTAGCTTCTTGACCAGCTTCGCGGGAATGGGCACCTCGCGTTCCCGGTAGTTCTTCGGGCTGAAACCGTATTCGGGTTTGTAACGCACCGTGACCGTGCCCCGCGAGAAATGGATGTCTTCCCAGGAGCAGTGCATCACTTCTTGCTCTCTCATGCCCGTCATTAAGAAGAACTCATACCAGAGCCGCTCTCCTCTGTCGCAGTCGGCAAACAGCTTGTCGAGGTCTTTCCGTTCATAGATTTCCGGTTCTTCTTCGACATAACGCGGCCAGTCGTTTTTCCCCACCAAACCACGAATCTCGTGAGCCTTGAGGAATGACATCACATTCGAGAACTTGTTCCAACAACTCCGGGGTGACTGCAATTTCTGGTCACGCAGAAAGGCGGAGAACTTCAGCAGGTCGCCGCGCTCGATGTCATCGAGGTACAGCTTAGGGCAGCACTCTTGGAAATAGCCCAGCGCCGTCGAATACGCGGCCCAGGTCTTGGGCTTTTTCATCAGCTTGGTTTCATCCAGGAAATCAGTGATGGCCGCCGTGATCGATCTGTGGCCGTTCTGTTCATCATCAGGGCTCACGGCAACCCCGTGGTTGACCGCGTTCAGTTCGGCTTCTTTTCGCAGGCGGCGGGTACTGGCGTCGGCGGCATCTTTTCCTACCGAGAGGCGCACTCGCTTACTTCCTTGACGCCATTCCAGGTAATACGCGCCTTCCGGGTGTTTCTCTTCCTTACCGTTAACTAACACCAGATCAGGTTTGACTCGTCCGTTGGAAGATAGGGCCACAGGGCAGTAGCGCAGCCCTTGCGCGGTTTTGACCCTTTTGGTGAGGTTGACTTCCCGGTTCATCGGTGATGCCCTCGCTGATTTTGGTATCAGTGTAGGTATCACCGGCTTCTAACTACTAGATAACCAAAGTAATGGCGGAGAGAGAGGGATTCGAACCCCCGATACGGTTTCCCGTATACACGCTTTCCAAGCGTGCGCCTTCAGCCGCTCGGCCATCTCTCCGGCACACGGATTCTGTTCTGATTCTATGGGGCTTGCGTGGAGACCGCAACCGGCAGTCAGCATCAGCAACCGGCTATGCCGCTGAAAGCTGGCAGCTGACTCTGAATTTACGAAACAGTCTTTGGATCTTGAGTAATGGCTGCGACGCCGGGCGCACTTCCGTTTCCGGATGAGGGCTGAGGAACAACGGGCGCTTTTGGCGATGATTCGAGCACGCGATTGTGCAGGCAGAAGAGCGCCAGCTCGAGGCGGTCGGCGACGCCCAGCTTGTCATACACTTTGCGCAAATAATTTTTCACTACTTGCTCCGTCGTACCGACACGTTGGGCAATTTCTTTGTTCTTCATCCCCTGCGTAACGCAGGAAACGATTAGGGATTCTTTCGGCGTGAGCTGGACTTTGGGGCGCGATGAAGACGGTCTTGTTGCTTGTGTGCGGTAGGCTTCGAGCACCCACCGGATGCCCTTGCTATCCAGCCACGGTTCGCCTTCGGCGACTTTGCGGAGGCAGTCTACTAACAATTCAGGTTCGACTTCGCGGGAAACAATGCCGTGCGCGCCACGGCGGAACAAGTCCAGAGTAAGTTCCTCGTCGGGCTGCGGCGTGACTACCACCACGCGCAGCGCCGGTGATTGCCGCAGCAGTTCAGAAAGCGCTTCCGCAGGATTAGAACTGAGCGCCGACTCCAAGATCAAAATGTCAGCAGAGAACTTTTTTGCCGCAGACAAGGTCTGGGCCATGGTTTCCGACTGGCCCACGACACGAATGTCGTCTTCCAGAGCAAAGATTTTGCGCAGACCGGCGCGGAAGATCGCCTGCGTGTCAGCTACGATCACGCGGATGAAACGGCCGTCGCCGTTCGCTTCGCCTTCACGCGGCTGCCCGAGGTTGCTTTCCACGGTGACCGGAATGCTTGCCATCAGTTTTCCTGGAGCGCTCAGTGGCGCTCGAACCGATACTCATCAATGACCACACCCACGCCGCGGCGGCCATCTTCTTCAAAACTGCGTACAACGCGCCCGCGGCAATCGAGCTGCACATCGGATGTCGCGCCCACCACGTCGGCGGGGAGCGAAATGGTGAAATCCACTAGTGAGCCTACGGGCATTTCGGAATCCAACTGGAACAGCACACCGTTGGCGGAAATATTTTGCGTCTCTGTGGCGCTCGCACCCGATTTCGATTTCACCGAAATCGGGAGCTTGATCGGGAAGCGCGGCGCACTCTGCATATCGGGATAGCGCCCGCGGCGGCTCTTCTTTCCCACAACCTGGGTATTCATCTCTTCGCGAGCCTTCGATGTCGTTTCGTTCCGAATCTCAGCGCCAGAATTTCCGTTATCCGCAGATTCCCCATTGTTGGCCATTACGCCCGCAGCTTACACTCACCGAGGTGTCGTGATGAAAGATTTCAGAAAGGTTTGGGAGAGAGCACACGAATTAACACTGGAGCTCTACCGCATGACTGGCCGATTTCCGCGTGAGGAACTGTCCGGATTGACTAGCCCAAGTACGCCGGTGTAGCGCATCCATCGGAGCGAATTATTGCTGAAGGCTGTGGTAAACGTGGAAACGTGGAGTTCCAGCGATTCCTACAGATCGCGTCAGGCTCGGCCAATGAACTGGACTACCACCTACTGCTCGCTCACGATCTCAATCTCATTACAAGGAAACCGCATTGCCGGCGATCTTGTGCACATCAGAAAATGCTAACCTCGCTGCTTCAAAAGGTTGAAGCCGAACGTCTTGGGACCAAATGCTAAGTGTTAATTGCTAAGTTCTGGTCTTAGAACTTCGTCACCTCGGTAAAATTAAACTCCTTCACCTTCAGCACTGGCGTCCCCATCTCTTCGACGTTGGACAGCATGTGGATCAGGCTTTCGTTGAAGCGGAAATTTCGTATGCCGTGGCGAATCTTGCCGTCTTGCACGTAGAAAGTTCCGTCGCGCGTCATCCCCGTAAGAATTTTTTCGTAGGGATCAACCTCGCGGATGTACCAGAGTCGCGTGACCAGCACGCCGTGTTCGGTTGAGGCGACCATCTGATCAATCGTCTTCGAATCTTTGGGCGCGGCGAACACAATATTCATCGGTGCCTCGCCCATCTCGTTGGGAATGGGAAAGCCATGCCCGGTGGGTTCGATGATACCTACTTTGTCTTTGTATTCGGAACTTCTCATCTTTTCCGCCGTGGCGCGGGCATAGACCAGGCGCTTCACCACCCCGTTCTCCACAAGCGACACGCGATGGCGCCAAACGCCTTCGCCATCGAACGGAGCGCCCGATTGCAAGGGATGCACAACGTCGTCGCAGATATTGATGTTGTCGCCGAACAGTTTCGTGCCCACACGATTGTTCAGAAAGGAACGCTGATCGAGAATCGCCAAACCGCCGAAATCAAAAAACATGAAGCCGACCATGTCGAGTACGGCGGCCGGTTCCAGAATCACCGTGTACTTCCCTGCGGGAATCTCCCTAGGATGTGCCG